>Ga0307489_10000193_pt1 | contig 33470 bp, 28 predicted proteins | sample SB12metaG_FD_202247 | JGI IMG/M metagenome (GOLD analysis project Ga0307489, IMG submission 202247) | Sea-ice brine microbial communities from Beaufort Sea near Barrow, Alaska, United States - SB 1.2 | ecosystem: Environmental > Aquatic > Marine > Coastal | place: USA: Alaska | collected... | reverse complement strand
CCGACATCAAAGAAGACAAAGCAGCACCGAATAGTTAAGTGCGCTGAAGTGCTGCCCCCAATCTGGCTCCAATCTATCATTCACTGCCTCACAGACTCATTTTAAATGATATTTACGTTTGAGCCCGTTTTTATAAAGCAATGCCAATAATGTGATGTGATGTACAGACTACTTAACGTGGGTGTCTAAATAATTCCCCGCTTAACTTGGGTGTCTAAATAATTCCCCGGGTGTCTAAATAATTCCCCGCTTAACTTGGGTGTCTAAATAATTCGTGCTCTTAACGTGGGTGTCTAAATAATTCGTGGTGTCTGGTGGAACTAAGTGCATAGCCCTTGAATACGTCCAGCGGTTTAAGAGCAAGACGCCGCTATGCAGCAATAGCCGTCCGCATTCAAATATCCGTAACGCAGAGCAAAAACACTGGTGTATTGCTTTTAGACGAGTTTTAAACGGACTTACTCTGGGTTACCCGAATTCGAAAGAGCACTACTATTACTTCATTCAAGCGCCTTGATTTAATCCGTATAGGCATGATGTTTTTTTATATTATATGTGAAATGGTAAGCTTAAGCTTATGGAGTTGAGTTCCTTTGCGCCTAGCTGCTCTGTCCCCAAAATTGGCAACCCCAAGCACTTGATAAGCTAAGGTAATGGGACTGAGTTTTTACTCTATGGTCACCACTCCAATGGCTTTGGGTACAGATGAATAATGTTGATTCACAGCTCAAGAAAGCCGAGCCTGTCAACCTGGCCCGGTCTTGTATCAACACGTTTGGATGGGGCGCATAATCATCTGAGTTTCTGTCCATTCACTAGCCAAGGGTGGCTGTACCCCTTTTTTTCTATTTTGCTTAACAGTGACTTACTTTGAGGAGTAAACAGACGCCAACAGGTGTTTTTTTGATCAGGCATATTCCTGGGTAAGTTATTACACTAAATCAGTAGGTTGGGGCTTCTGACTGCAAATTTTTGTCATCTGGATAGAGCGAAAACGTACAAAGTGAGTATGGAATGGCCGTGTTATGTCAGGCTAAATGCGTTTGGTTTTTTGCCGTAAAGCGGGGTCTGACAGTGGCTATTAGGTCAGTTAACAACATTATGCCTATACCCTTTTGTCGTCGGTGCTGATAGGAAAAATCGGGTGTCAGTTTTAAATTTACCGGAAAACAAGGCGCTAAAAAATAAAGGCCTGACTGGAGAGCCAGACCTAAACAATCTTTTATTGATCCAGCGGAGTAGTAAAATCTTCCGATAATTCGAAATCACCTGTGACTTCAGTGATTTTGTCGTCAACAAAGCTGATTTTAAGCTCTTTACGGAAATCTTTGCCACGCTTTGCCATGCCGCGTTTCATTTGATACAGGTAATACCAGGTATCGTGATCAAACGTATCTTCCACTACCGGCTTACCAAGAACATAAACCACCTGTTCTTTGGTCATTGCGATACGTAATTTATTGACGTCTTTATCATCCAAAAAGTTACCCTGGGGAACGTCAATGCGATAAATCCAGTCGGCACAAGCGGACAAGGTACTAACGGCCAGTATTACTACCAATATATTTCTAAACTTCATTCTTATCTACTATCTCAGCTGTAAGGTAAATTATGACTCTGCTAGCATTTGGCTATTGGGCCAGTAGGCGAAGCATCCTAACCCAGCCCAGACAGGCTAATCAATGCATAATTGTTAAGAATTACTTATTTGCAGTAATTCTTTGGCATTAGCCATAGCAGAATCCGTGAGTTTGTCTCCCGCTAGTAGACGTGCCAACTCCTCAATTCGTTCATTTTCTTGTAAAGAAATCATATGAGTTTCGGTAGTTTTACCATCACTGAACTTGGTAACAAACATCTGATTATGGGCCCTGGCTGCTACCTGGGGTAAATGGGTCACGCAAATAACCTGAGTTGTTTCACCCAGCTTACGTAGCAAGTGCCCCACGACTGAGGCCGTAGAACCACTGATCCCGGTATCGACCTCATCAAAAATCATGGTCGCCACCTGGTTGTGGTGTGAGCTGATTACCTGTATGGCCAGGCCAATACGTGACAACTCTCCCCCTGAGACCACTTTTTCCATTTTATCCATAGGCTGGCCCCGGTTGGTTGACACGGTAAAATGCACGCTGTCCAGTCCAGTTTTTTGCGGTGTTGACTGGGCTAGATGTTCAACCTCAATTTTGAATACGGCATCAGCCATATTCATTTTATGAATTTCTACTTCTATCTGCTTAGCCAACTTTTTGGCAGCCAGGGTACGGGATACGCCAAGTTTTTCAGCACTTTTATAATAATACTGCTCGCACTGCACCAGTTCATGTTTTAACGCTTCCAGCAAGCTGTCATCGCTCTCTAGTTGGGAAAACTCTTGGTTAAGCTGTTGGTGAAAGGCATATAATTCTTCTGCCTTAATTTGGTGTTTACGGGCAAGCTCAAGAGCCTGGGAATAGCGTGCCTCTACTTGCTGCATTTTCATGGGATCAATTTCAAGCTGGTCAGTATAGGCGCGTAATTCCTGAGCTGCTTCATCTATCTGGATCGAGGCTTCATTTAACAAAGCTACTATAGGGGCTAAAGCGGGATCATGTTGTTGCAATTCAGTCAAACGCTCCAGACTATGTTGCACCGCAGACAAGGCATTAAAATCATCGGCCTCGTACAATTGATAAAAACTCAATTGGGTTTGTTCCAACAAGGCCTGACTGTTGCTAAGCTTTTTGTGTTCGCTTTCCAGCTCTTGAAATTCACCGTCCCCCAGAGCGAATTCATCCAATTCACTGACCTGATAGGCTAACAATTGTCGTCTATCAGCCCGTTGTTGCTGACTGGCAAGCAGTTGTTGATATTGTTTTTGTTTTTGTTGCAGCTGGCTATAACATTCGGCAACCTTAGTTAATAAGGGTCTGTGCTCGGCAAAGTTATCCAGCAGTTCCCGCTGATTTTCACTCTTTAAAATTTGCTGATGGGCATGTTGACCATGAATACTAAGCAGAAACTGACCGAGTATTTTTAATTGCTGTAAGGCAACAGGGACACCGTTTATATAAGCTTTGGAGCGACCCTCGCTTGAGACAACGCGGCGAATGAGGCACTCGTTTTCATCATTCATATCATTTTCGGTCAACCATTGCCTGGCCACGGGCAAGTTTGCGACATCAAAGGTCGCGCATATTTCCGCTTTGGCTGCGCCGTTACGAACTAGGCCGGCTTCCGCCCGATCACCCAGGCATAACCCTAAGGCATCAACAGAAATAGATTTCCCGGCGCCGGTTTCGCCAGTCACCGCTGTCATACCTTTGGCCAAATCTATGTCTAGAGATTTGACCACCGCAAAATTACGAATTGATAGATGAGTTAACATAAGCAACACATGTTTATATATACAGTACAAACAAATATATACATATTTTTTAGAGTGTCCAGTGTTGTGTAGGTTTTAATTACAGCGTCATTATTTACAATTAAGTATAATTGTTATAGATCAATAGGATAGATTAATTTAAGTTATTTTTAATGGCGAGCAACTTTTTTCAACCTTCAACTGCAAGCTCGTACAAAAGACGCTCAAATCTAGTGAGGCTGTGCCCAAGCGCTAAATGGTACAGTATGAGTCAGCTTTGAGCACAGTCTGTGTGAAAACGCATAGCCATGTCACAGATCTATTGCTTAGTCTTTTTGACCCAGATTCAAATTATGCAGACATCTTTACAGCACAGTATGCTGATGGCCGTAATTCAGGGGTAATTGGAGTTGAGCTTCGAGTGGTCCGTCCCTTCATAAGACAGAAGAAAATAATAATGATCCCAATGATTCTTTTGATGCATTGTACCTGCAGATCAACGGTGAACAAATTGACTTCCTAGGTGCTGGACAGAATATTATTACCTGAGTAAATGATAAAAATGCTGATACAGCTACCGGTGAAGACAAAGGCTTGATTAAAAATATAGTTTTAAGCCCGTAGTTATTTTTTTGCCTGTTTCCACAGAGTCCCCTGGATCCGGAGATGGCAGCCTGGGTTGATTGGATCTGATTTTAATGAGACGGGTGTTTCCTAGGTGCAGATAACAATACCAGCAAACCAAGAGAGGTGAAAATTTACTGCCTAATTACCCTCCCAGACCTTGTTCTCTTTCCAATTCACTGCATGCCTGGGAAGCGATTGTAAACCTTAGGAAAGAACGGCGTTCCTCTAGATTAGCGGCGCGCTGCAAGTATGCGGTAACAGGTGGTGTAAAGACAAATTTCACCTGTACAAAAAACATTCTGATCCTCGGTATCTTCTAATTGATCATTAAGCCATGTTAACTAAATATGTTGTTTAAGTTGGCCCTTTTCCAGTGAAGAACATTGAGCATTTCGGAGCAGCAAAACTAACAATGAGCAATTTTTCACAAGTGGGAGATTTATTGCATCACATCAACAATTACATGACTGATCGGCGAGATTTTCATCTCGCGTTGGCACAAAAATCCGCCGATAAAAGGATCAAGATATTACTGATAATCTTGGCTGAACATAAATCACAATGGTGCCGCGCCATGGTTAGTTATATCGCCAAAGCCCCGGCTAAAATTTTCAACACCCAATTTTAGTTTGATCATGAGCTTGCGTTAACAGAGCTGTTCACTGTCAAGCATACAGAGTAACTCGTTTCAGCCCGCGGGATTGAAGTTATAGCCACTCGAATCGATTATTACTATTGTGATCTGCATCAGGAAATGATGGCAACGATGGATTGTGAAGGCTAAAGATTTTGACCCAAGGCGCCACCCACATTCCACTGTTTTCCTTAGTGATTTCAATTGCTGCCATTGGTATGAAATCGAATCTGGCAGGGCAATCGCATTAAAATATTTGCAACATCTTTAGCAAATAATCACTGTCCCAGCCTGCTATTTGTCGCTTAATTTTAATACCCACCTTATGTTCAGTTTCTGACTTAAGTAGGTTTAAAGAAATATGACGCAATATTGCCATATTTTGATCTGCGTATCCTTTGCGAATTCGACAACTATCTTCATCAAATGCCATGTCTAATGTCCAGTATGAATTATTCTCCACGCCCCAGTGAGCACGTATAAAGTGAGCATATTTTTCAGCATCATTATGTTTGATGCTACTGATATAATATCGCGTTTTTTGTGACCATTTATTATCAACAAAACGCCTTGATTTTACACGCACAATACTCGCGAGATGAGAATATGAATGGTCTTTAATTAATCAGTCAATGTCGTGGCATGACGTCACTTTTCGCTCTTCTATTCGTCCATGATCTCCACCAGTAGTTTTGTGGATATTCAAGCGGTTGATATGACTTTTAGGGGGGGGGGGGCGAAAATAACGTCACGTCATCATGGCGTGAACTTTGATTGCCTTTCAATGCTGATAAATAATCTCCCCCTTTTTCAACTATGCTGTTTGCTGATTTCTTCTGAGTGTTTAGCGCATCAGTGGTAACAATAGCGCCTTTAATGTCGAGGTTCTCAAACGGAGCAGGTAAAGCGGTTATTTGACTGGATTTTTCATCCACTTTTACCTGTCCTAACGTCATTTGGTTATCGTGAGACCATGCACTTACCATGTAGATAGCGGATTTATTATTTGATTTGTCATGTGAGCGTCTAAGGCATTTACCATCAATCGCAATGACATCCCCGTCACGTTTTCAACTATCTCACTGATCTAATTAGAAAAAAAGACTTGAAATGACTCAGGGTCAATTAAAGAAAATACTCGCCCAAAGGTATCGTGTGACGGAAGACCATGTTCAAGGGTTAAATACTGTTCAAACCATTTCTGTTTCATATTGGCAAATTTTCGATGGCCACCCAACTATCGCAACCACACATTACGGCGCATAACGTCATAAAAAAGATGTCATCTAATTTATGTAATTGCTTCCTTTAAAGGCGTGGGTCGGCAATGCCTTTGAAATGTTCGATAAGTGTAGGCTTTTGTTTGTTCATTTTACTGCGCTTAAAGCGAAGTAATAGATCAATTTAGGGGATCTGTGTCAAGCTATTTTTAATGCGATTGCCCTATTGAATCTGGGGCAATGACTAGAAGTGGGGTTAAAATCCATGTTACTGTTATTATTGGAAACGCTACGGATAGCTGGATTGATACTTCTAAATTTACTTTACCTTTAGGCAGCATTGACTAAAATGAGCGGTATAAAAGACAAGACCAATACAATTAAGCAAGCAAAAATATCTGCTGATATGCCGCAATTAAATCAACCAGCTCCTATTAGCAGACGTGGATTTTTATCTGGCCTAGCCACCGTGACAACAGTAATTGGTAGCAAAGTAGTGTTCGCTCGATTTTTGCCTGCTGGGCTCATTCCCGTTGCTTTTGCCCAGACATCGCCCCCTTTTTTGATCCCCGGTAAAGATCCAGAATTAGTGCTGTTAAACGACAGACCTATTAATGCTGAAACCCCCGCTCATTTACTTAACGATGACGTTACACCCGCGGACAAACTATTTGTGCGTAATAATGGTATACCGCCACAAATATCAGATATTGAAGGTTGGACACTCACTATTGAAGGTGAGTCAGCAGAGCAAAGTAAAACCTATACCTTGGCAGAACTTAAGCAACGTTTTACCCATTACACTTATCAATTAACTCTAGAATGCGGTGGCAATGGACGTTCTGAATTCAGTCCGCCTGCTAAAGGTAATCAGTGGACTAACGGCGCAGTAGGTTGCCCTAAATGGACTGGTATACGTTTAGCTGATGTATTAAAAGATGTCGGCTTAAAAGGTGATGCCGTTTATATTGGTTATTATGGTAAAGATACACATTTAAGTGGCGACCCGGACAAAGATCCCATTTCACGTGGCGTACCGATAAATAAAGCGTTAGAAAATGAATCGTTGATCGCATGGGCGATGAATGACCAAGATTTACCTGTGATGAATGGCTATCCGTTGCGATTAGTATTCGGTGGTTGGCCAGCGTCTACTTCAGGCAAATGGTTAGAAAAAATTGTTATTCGCAATCAAGTGCATGATGGCGCCAAAATGATTGGAACGGCCTACCGTGTGCCCTGCAAAACAGTGGCTCCCGGTGCCAAAGTAGCAGATGAAGATATGTGTATCATTCATGCTATGCCAGTGAAGTCCCTAGTCACTTATCCCAAATCAGGTGAATTACACCCATTGGCTAACAAATTAGGTGTTAATGGCCACGCCTGGGCTGGTGATAAACAGGTTGATAAAGTAGAGGTGTCGATAGATTTTGGTCAAACTTGGCAACCGGCTAAATTAACTAAAGCCCTAAACCGCAATGCTTGGCAACATTGGCACAGCACTTTGTCGTTCCCACAGAAAGGTTATTACGAAGTGTGGGCCAAAGCCACCGACAGCGAGGGGAATAGTCAGCCAATGGTGCTACCTGGATGGAATCCAAAGGGTTACTTAAATAATGCCTGCCATCGTATTGCTGTGCAGGTTGTTTAGGGTGTACTCAATTAACATTCGCCGTATGTCTGTGTTTGTTCTGATCCTGTTTGGGCTGAGTACAATCGCATTATCAATACAGGCAGTAGAAAAAACAACTTACGACCCCATTACAGGTTTTGTCATAGGTGAAAACTATGAAATTGTGCGCGCTCATTGCACCGCTTGCCATTCTGCAAAACTGGTGACGCAAAATCGAATGACGCGAGATAATTGGTTGGAAACGATCCGTTGGATGCAAAATTCTCAAGGGTTGTGGCCGCTAGGTGCTCAAGAGCAAAAAATTCTCGATTACCTCGAAATCCATTACAGCCCCATAGCCGTCAGTCGCCGCTCTCCTATTCCAAGACACTTGATGCCTGTGCTAAAGTAGCTAAATCATAACCTATAGCCATGTTGGTTAAAGTTGAACCTGAACTCTGGAATGTGTATCTCCATATAACCCTACTCTGTATTGAGAAGGGACAAGCCAACCTCACCAAGTTACAGGGTGTCTTTGTGCGGAGTCCAGCAAATAGTAGGCACCGCGTGACAATAACGCTGCCAAAGCTGGGTAAGGCTAAACAAGCATTGCTGACAGGGCAGGAAAAAAAACGGGCACAAAAACACCAGTCGACTTGGGCGCAAAGACTTATACGGGTTTTTAACACCGACATTGAAACCTGTGAGCTATGCGCTGGTGCGAGGGTATAGCGCGCATTAGACTCAGGTATGTGCCTAATGCACATTCATTGGTGATCCAAAAGATACTCAGTCAGCTGAAAAGAAAAGCAATATTCGAATTGGTTTGCATAAATGCAAAAAAACCTTTTTTTGCATTTTTAATTGTCTGAAAACAGTTGAGAAATAGACGAGAAATCGCCAATTTTTACTCCCTCAAGGATGTAAATTAGATGGCAATCTAGAAAATATGCTGCAACATGTATTTCCAATCTATGACAAATAACGTTTTATTTTACCTCTATTCATCAGTAGAGCCATTTGTATGCAAACTGAACAGATAATGGGTTATTGTCAAATTTCGCAACCGATCAACATCTTGACAATTTAATAGACATCCTGTGTGCGGAGATAAATCGGTAGAAGATCGGAGGGGCAGTTCTCTACTTGGTAAGTCAGTACACCGCCAAGATCCCGTGCATCGTAACGTGTCGAGTTAAGCGCTGACAGGGGAAACCATAGATCGAGTATATAGCTGTGAAATCCACACTTAATTGTGCTAATTACAATAATTACACTTCAAAATCACAGAAACAGCGATTACATTGTTCTTCAAAAACGGATTGCGAAGGTCAGTGATTAGCATTCAACGGCAAGTATATAGAAATTGTTGAACGGGGGGATGGTGTCATGCACTAAACCGCTCACGCGTTAGGGGTACCGGACTTGGGCACCGTTGTTGTTACAAAAATCATCACTGTCTTCCTAAACTAAGTATGGGGCATGTCGCCCTGAACTTACTTAGGAACAAGATCATGACTCAAAATACTCAAGCCGTTAGTCCCCTTCGTCAACGCATGTACGACGATAGGAACATGCGTAAACTCAGCCCTAATACCAATCAATATTAAATTTTTCCCACCGGGATCCAGTCTCTGGAACACATCTTTGTCACTCGTTGAGTGTTGCTAATAAAATCATTCCAAGCTGAAGCGCAACTTTCAACAATGTTGTCATACCCAGTGAAACAACGATTGGCTAAATGATGTTGCCTCAACCATGACCAGACTTGTTCAATGGGGTTTAGCTCTGGAGAATAAGGAAGGAGTTTCATCATACTGACATTGCTCAGATTTTCTGCTAATAAAGCTTGGCGCTAGGGCGTACCAACCATGATGACGACTGCGTGCCTACCAACTTCTGTTTTCGCTGATATCTGTTCGAGATGGCGGCTCATCATCTCTTTATCAACATGAGGGGCTATTAATGCCTCGGTTTCCCCTGTTGCAGGGCAGACTGCGCCAAACAAATAAGCGTAATCAAACTGTTGCTGCTTAACGGTCCGAGGACGACATCCTTTTTTTGACCAAAGGGGTGTGGTGGTATTTTGCTGACCAAATCTTGCCTCATCCTGAAACCAAAAATCAACCTGCTCCATGGCCACATGGCCTGGGATCAATTTGATTGTTTTAATTCGGATACCGCGTATTTAATTTTTTTTAAAATCCTCTAGGATTTCACTATCCTGCTTAGGATGTTTTGACCGGCTAGTGGTCCAAGTTATATTCATTGATTTAAGTAAATTATAAATCGAATTTTGGTGATAATTCACCGCAAAAGTTTATTGAATATAGCGTTGTAGCATTTCACCGTTTAAGCGGCCACCTTTAGTGGAGAGGTTTTGTTGCTCAATGTAGAGGGCTAATGCTTCTTTTTGCTGGTCAGTTAAGCGACAAGGTCTACCAGGTGACTTTTTACTTTCAAGAGCGTTGATCCCACCTTTGAGGTAATTGGCGACCCAATCATTCACCATTCGACGACTCACGTTTAGCATTCTGGCTACCTTGGCTCTATTTTCACCCGCTTTAAAATGGGCAACCGCCAACAAACGCATGCGCATTCGATGATCTTTTACTTTGTTAGACAGTGCTTTTAATTCTTGCTCAGTATGTTGATTCAAGGCATTTCATTAAGTGGTTCTGAGATGCATATATTAGATCACATTTTTATGATGATCGGTATAAGACCCAAATGGGCTATATTGGAGCGTTGACAAAGCCAGCTAAGTACCTCTAGCACTCGCCGGCACTGGCTACATCAGAGGCATTATGGCAATTTAAAATAGCACTAGCCGAACAAGGCACCTTAAATGTCACCATTAATGCGACACTGACAGGATTACAGTTTTTATATAATAAAGTCTTAAACCCTCCTGAGGTAATAAGGCAAATCAGCCATATGCCTCGCAAAATTCCCACTGTATTGAGCCTGTATGAAGTCAAACGATTGATTGAATTTGAAATCTATTTAGTAAACTATTGAAGGGTTCGAGCAGGAGCATGCATGGCTGAACAGTCACCTTACCTTAGTCGTCTACTGGAAATGAGACACCATCTGATAGGGCCTCACAATTTACACTTGCGTAATAAGGATTGAATGGGAGCACTAGGGCAAGAGAGACTCAAGGGCAGCAACCAAGGATGGGTAGATCAATGCCTGTTCGGTACAACTTGTCACCCAGTCCCTACCTTGACCTTTTCCGTCAACCTCTCCTCGAAGAGCGCAGCCATCTATTCGGCTGATCGCCTTTTCAAGCTTATCAATGGCTTCAATAATGTCACCTTCCTGAATGGCTGCTGATGCTTGGCTCAGAAAGTTTCCGTAGGCCTCTTGATTTCCTGCTGTTGTAACTTCGCTTTCATTCAATGCCTTGATTATGCTGTCGACGTTTATTATCTGCACGTGGGCATATTCCTGGGCTAAGGTCGCGGTTACTTCAACAAGAGCTGGAATACCTGGGCCTATATAATCACTGACCGCTAGATTTAGTACATATAGTCCTTCCAGATCTGGCACGAAATTCGGTGTTGCCGATGTGGTGTCGCTGATCGTAGCGTTACTCCCAGAGGGAATAGAAGCAATGGTCCAGTCAAATTCCAGCATATCCTCATCAGGGTCAAAGCTACTCGAACCATCGAGTTGCACCAAGGCCCCAACTAGAACAAGTTGATTACTACCAACAACGGCTTGAGGTGCCAGATTTTCGCTACTGATTTCCACCATCGATGAATCCGACAGAGCATCCTCGTCTGTGACGACCAGCTGAACAATATACGTTCCTGACAAATCGGCAACAAAGCTAGGGGATACGGTATCAGCGTCTATTAGTTCGGCGTTGCTTGCGAACGGCTTCGATGAAAAATTCCATGCATAATCAAGGTCGATTATTGGCGTGTTGTCATCAAAGGATCCGCTACCGTCTAAGATCACACTGTCGCCAGCGTGGATCGCTTGATTGATACCAGCATCTGCCATCGGAGGGGTGGGTAAGGATATTTTTCCTTGTAACAATAAACTTCCACCCAGAAGTGGATTAACCGTGGTGACTGCATCTGGATATTGAAATCCACCCACTTTCCTTCTACCTTGAACAAAGGCGATTCGTGAATCTACAGTGTAATTGGCTGATGTTCCGTTCGGGCCCAATACAAACCCATCATCAACGGTATATTCTCGGGCAGGATTTAACGATGCGACGATGTAATTTTGCCCTGCGGTTAATTCTTGAAAATTGATGTTAATATAGCGAAACTGACCAATACGTTCGCTGCTTATGCCAGCTGGCACTGTTGCCGATGCCAATAAATTGCCGGTATCGGTCCATATGCCAACCTCGTGCGCATCCAATAGGCCATCTGCACATGGCGCAGGTCTAAAGGTGCATCCAGCAAGGTCGTATACACCTAATGCGGTGACGGTAACATTTTCTGTCGCAGTAAACTCATATCCGTTCATTGAAGCTGACCCGCCTGCCGTTAAATGTTCTCCCGCAGCGAGTTGTAGTGTTATTGCCGGTACATTAGGAGGCGCAGGCTCTAACAATAAGCTTCCACCCAGAAGTGGATTAACCGTGGTGACTGCATCTGGATATTGAAATCCACCTACTTTCCTTCTACCTTGAACAAAGGCAATTCGTGAATCTACAGTGTAATTGGCTGATGTTCCGTTCGGCCCTAATACAAATCCATCATCAACGGTATAATCTCGGGCGGGATTTAACGATGCGACGATGTAACTTTGCCCTGCGGTTAACTCTTGAGAATCGATGTTAATATAGCGAAACTGACCAATACGTTCGCTGCTTATGCCAGCTGGCACTGTTGCCGATGCCAATAAATTGCCGGTATCGGTCCATATGCCAACCTCGTGCGCATCCAATAGGCCATCTGCACATGGCGCAGGTCTAAAGGTGCATCCAGCAAGGTCGTATACACCTAATGCGGTGACGGTAACATTTTCTGTCGCAGTAAACTCATATCCGTTCATTGAAGCTGACCCGCCTGCCGTTAAATGTTCTCCTGGAGCAAGTTGAAGGGTAAGTGCAGGCTCATCCATATCTGCGGCCGTGGCAAAATCTTGAAGCACTATTATTACAAATGCGCATAACGTAACAAACTGAGTGGCTTTCATCTTACAGTCCTCGCTGTAATTAAAGAATTCGAGACTGCACGATTCGATACTACTTTATTAAGGCTAGCACATAGATTACCAAAAGCTATTTTTATAGTCTCATTTCACGGCGTCTATGCAAGCAAAAATAGTAACTTTATATAGACGAAGATTCCCAATGAAAATGGCCAAAAATTTACTTTAAACCTTGTCAATATAACTAACGCTGGTTTATTTTTATTTACCTTAAGGCTAAAAATCACGAGTTAAATATAAATAATCAAAAATTGAGCGTTTGATGAATAATTATTACATGTTGGTGATCAGTAAAATAACCAAAAAAGACTTGTATTCAGTCTTGGTTTATTTTACCTATACTCTTTGAACAAAGGCCCTTTAACTGACTGGTTCAAGCGAAGCATGTCCCGTGCTCTTTTACTCGCGTCCTGTGCTGATTTATATCGGGCTCAGCTAAAGGTTTTAAACTTCTTACCAACCCAATCCAATAACATTTCAGTTTCAATTTCGTTTTAGCTTTTGGTGTGGACCCTTTCTACGAAAAAGAAACCGAGTCCTTTAGGGGCGACGCTGGTAAACACGGAAGAGAGTTTTGCCTCGCGTATTTTTTATTGAATGGGTAACACTGTGACCAAAAGAGCAAGACCCTGCTCTTGGGCTGAAACCGACGCTATATAATTATCAAAATACAGGGGTTTATTCGTATATGAATCAATCCCTGTAAAAGCAGAGATGTACGGGAATAATCGTCTTTACAACTTAAATGTATCAGTGTATTTGCCGAGCCAGCAATATCTTTAAAGGGTGTTTTTTTCAGTAAGGAGGGGGAGTCTATAATGGCAATCGACATGGTGGATATTTCGAGCGAGCGCAGCCTGACCAGTCTCCACCTCCTATTTGGACACCCGCTGAACAAGCTCCTACTTCAAAATCAATGAGCTCTTTACTAGTCTTAATCCCATCAACTTACAGCAGTATTTTTTGCCAGCATTGCCATTGGGGCTTTATTGCTTTCATCCAGGCGCAATATTTGGCACAACTGGGCAAAAGTAGAGTCAAAATGGACCAGTTGAAGTCCTTCATAATAAACTTTTTGGTGCTCAACTGCTGGCGTCGATTACGAAAAATAGCAATTCTGAAAGTTCCAATCTACTCATGAGAGCGAACATTCAGCCGGATTTCAACTAGGGGGCAACAAAAGGCTTCTACGTGTTTGAGAAACCGCTGCTTTTGAGCATTTCCGGACGCAGGCCATCACCAGCGGCAGCTGCTTTAGACTGAAGGCCTAAAAAAAAGTGTCCCCCCAATTACCATTTTATCTAAATAAAACGGTGAAAATATCTCGGTAATCCCTGTCGAAATATGAAAAATCTCTATGCTATTGATACCAGCTAGCAGGACTGCTGGTTTTGTGCATTTACCTGAATTTCATACTCAGTGGAAAGATGAAAGTGCGCTTTAACGTGCAAAACTTTAGTTCTGATGCCGCTGAGGTGTGAAAACTCACTGGCTGCTTAATCTTTTTCAGTAATTTCATGAAAAATAAGGATTTTATCATCCCCAAAGATTACACCTTTAGTTATAACCTACAGCTGAATGAAAAATAGTTGCGCCCAGAGCTTAATAAAGTTTGCTACCCCATCCCAGTTTAGTGCGTAAAACATTGAAATAATTGTAATCTTTAGGGTGGATAAGGGATAATTTGGCTGGATTCTTACGGATGACAATTTCATCACCGGGTAGCACAGTCAGCACTATATGGCTGTCACAACTGACTTGCAAATTGTCTTTGTTCTCCGGTGATATTTTCATCCGCACTACGCTGTTGGCATCCACCACTATCGGCCGGGAGCTTAAGGTATGGGGGAACATAGGCACCAGCGTCATAGCATCTAGGTTGGGCGTGAGAATGGGGCCGCCGCCACTTAACGAGTAGGCAGTGGAGCCCGTTGGTGTGGCAACAATAAGGCCGTCTGAACGTTGACTATAAACAAAGTTTTCGTCCAGATAGACTTCAAACTCCATCATGTGCGCTACTTTGCCATGATGCACGACCACTTCATTGACCGCCGAATCGGTATTTTGTAACTTGCCGTCGCGATAGACTTCTAATTCCAGTAAAAAGCGTTGTTCAATTTGGCAGTCACCACTGAATATTGAGTCCAGCTGACGAGTAAAGTTATCGGGGTTAATATCCGTCAAAAAGCCTAAGTTGCCGCGGTTTATGCCCACCACTGCTACATTGTATTTGGCTAATATACGGGCTGCGCCAAGCATATTGCCATCACCCCCCACGACTATGGCTAAATCTGCCTGTGCGCCAATAGTGTCCATATCGGCGATTTCAAAACCGTTACCAGGCAATTGGGATGAACTGCTTTGTTCAACTATGATCCGGCAGCCTCTGGCTGTTAAGTAAACAATCAGAGCTTGTAAGCTCGAATTAGCGCCTTGATGGGCTTTTTTGCCTATCAATCCAACAGTGTGAAACTCCATAGTAACTCATTAAAAAAACAACTTACGTCAGTATAATCATGGTAACAGCACAAAGTCATAATTTTCGTTCATATCGTGACTGCTTTATCTTGCAGGGCGTTGATACAAATTTCCGTTTGAAATCTTTCTTTTGTTCTGTGTTACCTTATTTTATAGTGCCTTTTATTCGCTTTATTTTAAGAATTATCGTTATGGGTCCGTTGATGTTAGATGTTTCAGGTTGTGAACTCACGCCTGAGGAAAAAGAATTACTGGATCATCCGTTGGTTGGGGGGCTTATATTGTTTAGCCGCAACTACCATGATCAACGCCAACTTATTGAGCTAGTCGGGCAAATTCGCCTGGCTGCCCGCAATCAAATCCTTATTGCTGTAGATCACGAAGGAGGCAGGGTACAGCGCTTTCGTGAAGGCTTTAGCCCTATTCCAGCCATGGGCGCTATTTATCAGGGCGCCGAGCAGAATATGCAGCTGGCTGTGCAATATTGTGACACTTTTGGTTGGTTAATGGCAGCGGAATGCCTGGCGTTTGATATCGACATTAGTTTTGCACCGGTATTGGATCTTGATGGTATTTCTCAGGTTATAGGTGATCGCAGCTTTCACGGGCAACCGCAGATTTTAATTCAGCTGGCATCCGCTTTTATTAAGGGCATGGGCTTAGCCGGTATGAAATCCACGGGTAAACACTTCCCCGGTCATGGCAATGTAAAAGAGGATTCCCATATTGCCATGGCGGTAGACAAGCGCAGTCTGGCAGAAATAACGGCGCTGGATATGCGGGTATTTAAAGAGATCCACCAACAAGGATTACTCGATGCCGTTATGCCTGCCCATGTAGTCTATCCCGAAGTCGATTCGATGCCAGCAGGATTTTCCAAAATCTGGATTGAGCAGCATTTACGCCAAGACTTAGGGTTTGAAGGGGTGGTGTTCTCCGATGACTTGTCGATGCAAGGCGCAGCTTTTATCGGTAATTTTGCTGCCCGGGCAGACGCCGCACTTGCTGCGGGTTGTGATATGGTATTGGTGTGTAATAACTCCAACGGCGCGGCTCAAGTGATTGATAGCCTGCCAAGCCAATATCCGGTAAATCCCCGTTTATTGACCCTGGCCAAGTCCTCCTGCGCTAATTTCAAGACCCTAAAAAACAGCGCAAAATATATGTCGGCTCAGCGTGTACTCGAAAGCTTTTATGCGTAGTGTCTGGGGCAGTACAGTGACATATTCCCGTTGCCCTTATTAAGGGGATATTGTGAGTTCAATGAGGCGTTTATCAAGCACGGGGTGTCAAGCTGAGCGCTGTTGATTTGTTACTAAAATAAGAAACACTATGCAACTGACTCGGCAGCACTTTATCCTCATTGGGCCACTATTTGCCCTGGCACTTTATTACTTTTTGCAGGTATACGGTGTAGCTTATCTACCCGGTGTTACAGCGGCTATTACCTTATTAACGGTAATTTAGTGGGTAACGGAAGCCATTCCTATCCCTGCTGCTACCTCAGCCCTGGGTAGCCATGTTATTTTACTGCTTATGGGCGCCTTTATGCTCTCTACGGCCCTTGAACGCAGCGGCGCTTATTAGCGTTTAGCCGTTTATATGGTGCGTATGGTGGGGGTTAGCAGCGGTCGCAGATTAGTGTTGGGTTTTGTCCTTGCCACCGGCTTTTTGAGTATGTGGATCTCTAATACCTCCACCACACTGATCATGTTGCCTATGGCTCTGGCGATCTTAAGCCATGTTGACAACCCAAGGTTAAATGTTGCCCTGGTGTTAGGTATTGCTTATTCCCCAAGTGTTGGCGGTTTGGGTACGCTTATCGGTACGCCGCCGAATGTGATTTTTGCCGGTATTTATGAAGAACAAACGGGTCAAAAATTTGGTTTTTTAGCCTGGATGAAGATAGGCCTTCCGGTGGTTGTCATAAGCTTACCTATTATTGCACTGTGGTTAACCCGCAATATCACCCTAGAGCATGATATTGAATTACCGAAACTTGGGCGGTGGCATAAAGAAGAATCTCGCACGTTATGGGTATTTGGTCTGACGGCATTGGCATGGATCACCCGCAACGAAGCATTTGGCGGCTGGAGTGGTATATTAGATATTCCTTATGCCGGTGACAGTATTGTAGCGCTCACCGCTGCGGTGGTGATGTTTTGGTCCCCAATGGCAAAGGCAGTCCTTTACTTGACTGGGAGACCGCTAAAACGATCCCATGGGGTATCCTGCTCTTGTTTGCTGGTGGCATTACCCTGGCTAAAGGGTTTAGCGCATCGGGTTTAAGTCAGATTGTAGGTCAGTGGTTGCTCGGTTTAACCCATTTACCCCTGGTGATGGTTATATTAGCGATTTGCTTGATTGTCACCTATCTGACTGAAATCACCAGTAATACCGCAATGGTAATTTTGTTGATGCCGATCCTGGCGGTGGCAGCTATCTCATCGGGCAATGAGCCGGCTTTATTTATGATCCCCGCAGCGATGGCGGCCAGTTGTGCTTTTATGTTACCCGTAGCCACCGCACCCAACGCCATTGCCTATGCCACTGGTGCGATTGAGATAAAAGACATGGTTAAAGAGGGGGCCATTTTAAGCTTTTAAATCTCCACTATTGTCGACCTTACCTGTTTCTTATTGTTAGGCTAGGTTATCAACGACCAATGCTCTGCACCGGTTTATAAACAGTTTAATGCAGGTTTTACCTGCACGGGCTCCCCACCATAAATCTTGAGTCCCATCGTTGGCATTAATGGTGTCATTCTCTTAGCTAACGTCTGTTAAAGTCATATTTTTAAGGATAGTCAATCGATGGTCAGGGTATTGACGAGGGTAAGTCTGTTAATTATACCTGATTGGGTCGCTGTAGGGCTTGCCTGGGGAGCAAAACAGCCACGAGCGCCAGGCAAACCCCTGAACTGAATGGGGAAGTGACTTATTCAGCTGCCATGGCTTCAATATTATGCTGCTCAGGATGACAGTATTTGTTATCTAACAGTCTACCTCGCCAATTATCTTGGGCATGCAAGTTGGCGGTGGTTTCACGGATAAGCTCATACACTGCCGTAACGGGGGCACTATTACGTTTACGTTCGGGCATTCCTAAATAGACCTCTCGCTGCATGTGCGGTTGGATAATATTGATCGCTCTTATTTGCTGACTGGTTTCTAAATGACAGGTAGCAGAGGAAGGATAAATCGCTAACCCAAACCCTTGAGAAACATAATGCAGCGTGGTCATTAGCTGACCAAAGGCATTTTTGGTTTTGAGTTTAATACCTGATTTTTCGGCCTGTGCAAATAATAGCTGGGGCAAGGCGTCTCTCTTGTCAGGCATAAATATTTCGTAATGCTGGAGCGCTTCAAACTCAATAGAGCCATACAATGACAGTTCACTGTAAGAAGGGTTTTGCGGACGCGGTGAAATGTATAAATATAAATTTTCGCTGATCAATGGCAAGTTCTTCGGTCCGGTTTCATGAATGTACGGGTTGTAACACAAGGCAATATCAACCTGTTCTTCTGCGAGCCAATTTTCTACCATATAGGATGGTCCCACCCGAAAAGACAATTCTATGTTGGCAAAACGATGCTCTAATTCAGTCTGTAACTGAATAGACAAGACATTACAGATAGATTGGCTCAAACCGACTACTACCTTACCGCGGCACTCTTTTTGTTGGCCGCTGAGCTCTATTTTGGCGGTATTAATTTGGTTTAAAATAATGTTTGCATGGGTCTCAAATTGACTACCGGATTCGGTAAGTTTAACACCACGAAAATTACGCTCAAATAGCTTTATTTTCAGTTCATGCTCCAAATTAGCCAGCTGTAAACTGATCGCGGGCTGCGCTACATCCAGTGTTTTGGCTGCCCCTGAGATGCTGCCTTGTTCTACTGTGGCTAAAAAATATTCTAACTGTTTAGTATTCATAAACGACCTAAAATAATGCGGTTACAACATAAGTTATTTTGCCCATAAAGCTAACAAAGCAAATTTAATGCCGCAGCGCATAACTTATATCATTTCATACTATCTAGGTTGTCCAGTTGATCCGTTTTCTTTTCTTATTTGCTGGCCAAACTGCCTAGGCTATAAACAAAATATGGGGCTGCACAATATTATTGTGCGTTCTGTCCGGGTGTCAGTATCGCTAGCATAAGGGCCTGATTAAACGTTGTTTAAAGCAGCGCTCACCTAGGATATTAGTCACAACATTTATGCTAAATATTACCCGAAGACAATTTCTCAGCTACGTAGGAGCGGCAGGTGGTGCATCGGCCTTACTTAAAACCAGCTTAGCATTAGGCCTAATGCCAGATGATGAGAGCTATAATGGCCCAGTTAAGATCAAACCTGCGGCCAATGGTGAGCAACCGACCGCGCTTATCCTCGGGGCGGGAGTGGCGGGGTTAGCCACGGCACTTGAATTGGAAAAAGCCGGCATTCATTGCACTATTCTCGAAGCGTCTTTTCGGGCAGGTGGCAGAAATCTAACCGTGCGTAACGGCGACAAAATTGATGAAATGGGTAATCCGCAGATTTGTCAGTTTGATAAACAGGAAAACCTGTATTTTAACTGTGGACCGGCGCGTATACCCGGTCACCATAAACGTATATTGCACTATTGCAGGGCACTGAATGTGCCATTACAGATCAAAGCCAATAGCAGCAAGATGGCTTATTTCCACGATGATAAATCCCTGGACGGTAAACCAAAGCGCATTATTGAGTATCACACCGATGTCCGTGGTCTGATGTCAGAATTGCTATGGAAATCTGCAGACTCTCATCAATACGACCAACTGTTAAGTCAGGACGATGTCGCCAAACTAATGAAGTTTTCCCGGGCCTATGGCGACCTGACAGAAAACGGCAAATACATCGGCAGTGAGCGGGCAGGGTCAACCAGCGATCGCATGCTTGAGTTTCCTATACCCAATGCGCCAATTGAATTAAAGGCCATGCTCGATAGTCAATTTTGGTACGGCGGCTTATTAGGTGCAGAGCTCTATGACTGGTGCGAACCTCTTATGGAGCCCGTAGGCGGAATGGATGGGGTGATTAAAGGTTTCTTGCGCCATTTAAAGGCTGAGCCTGAGTTAAATGCGCAGGTGAAAAAAATATACAACCGTGATCACGGCGTTGAAGTGACCTACGAACGGGGCGGTAAATTGCATACCGTACAGGCGGATTATTGTTTTAACAACATACCGGCCTATTTTATGGCGGGCATTGATAACAACTTTACCCCGACTTATCAATCTGGCCTGAACAGCATAAAACGAGGGCACTTATTTAAAATTGCTTACCAGATGAGCGAACGCTTTTGGGAGCGTGACGGGATTTACGGTGGCATCAGTTACACCACTGAACCTATCTCACAAATTTGGTATCCCTCTCATGATATTCATGCGCCAAAAGGCATCTTGTTAGGGGCGTATTCGTGGGATCCAAAAGTCACGGCCAGGTTTGAAGCCATGACCCCTGCGCAGCGTTTAACCGCGGGTGCCTTGTCAGCTGAAAAAATTCATCCCGGGTACAGTAAATACATCGAAAACGGTATCAGTATTCCCTGGGCGCGCATGAATCATCAAATGGGCTGTGGTATGCGTATGAGCCCAGACGATTTCGATCAATATTATCCGTTGCTACAAAAACCTGAAGGCCGTCACTTTATGATTGGCGACCAAATTAGTCACCACAGTGGCTGGCAAGAAGGGGCGCTGGCGTCAAGTGAGCAAGCTTTGCAGCAATTTAATCGGTTAGTCAGTACCAATAGCAGCGTTGGGGAAGCCAGTCATGTCGCTTAAAACGACTCTTTTTATCATTTTATTTACCGCCATAGTACGTCCCACGTACGCAACAGAAGCGCCTACACCTGTTGGGCTGGAGTACTGCACTGTGTGCCATGGCAGTCAGTTAAAAGGCAATGTCAACCTAGGCGCCCCAAGGCTCAGCGGTTTATCCCAATGGTACGTTAAACGTCAATTGTTGAATTTCAAGCAAGGTATTCGCGGTGCTCATGCCGAGGATTTACCTGGCAGCGAGATGCAGTCGATGGTGACGCACTTATCGGATAAGGATATTGGCGCTATTGCACAGTGGATAGGGCAAACAGAATCACCCCACCCCCAGGCCACCATTGGTGGTGATCTCGCCGCGGGAAAAAGCCTGTATCAGGGATGTGCAGGCTGTCACAACGGCGATGCTTCAGGTAATGAAACCCTCGGCGCCCCCAGTTTACGAGGCCTCAACGACTGGTACTTACTGACACAAATTAATCATTTCCGTTTAGGCATTCGTGGCTCCGAGTCCGGTGATGTCTATGGGCAACAAATGCAAGTGGCCAGTAGTTTGGTTACCACAGAAATAGATGCGGCGGATCTCGCCGCTTATATCAGTCAACTTAATTAATGGTAGGAGTTACCCCTAAATGAAAAAACATATTTTATTCGCTGCAACGGCTCTTCTTAGTGCCAATAGCTTCGCTGACGTTACCCGTCATGCATTGGCAAACAACAACCCCTTTCCTATTTCACGGGCAGTTGAAGTGACCCCTGATACCACCTTGATATTTCACAGTGGCATGACGCCAGGGCCGGTCAATGCAGAAGCTGAGCGGGGAAGCCGGGAATATTACGGCGACACCGAAACCCAGGCGTTAAGCATTTTTAAACGCTTCGAAGGCTCGTTTAAAGAGTTGGGCGTGGGTTTTGCTGATGTGATCAAAATGCAGGTGTTCATTGTGGGTGATCCTTCGATGGCAGGGAAAATGGATTTTGCCGGCTTTATGAAAGCTTATACCCAGTATTTTGGTACCCAAGAGCAGCCCAATAAGCCGGCGCGCTCAGCCTTTCAAATTGCAGGTTTGGCTGGTGGGCCGAATATGTTAATCGAAATAGAAATGGTGATTGCAAAGCCTTAGTCAACCTTGAGTCCTGCTGAGGATCAGCAGGCTGTGCAATAACGGAATTTGTTTAGTTAATTAGCCCCTGTAAATTAAAATAAGAAAAGGTGAACACACAATGCTTAAGCAAAATAAACTTAGCAAAGCGATTAAAACGGGTCTGGTGACCTGGGCAATTAACTCAGTTGTTATAACATCCGCAAACGCACAAGAAAAACCTGCGCCAGAACTTGGCGCGGCTGCCTATGAAAAAGTGGTCGTTACCGGATCCCGCGGCGCGCCGCGCTCTTTGGCTGATTCGCCGGTGCCGGTCGATGTATTAAGTGAAGAGGATCTGGCAGGGGTGCCTTTTACGGACACCAATGACATTCTAAAAACCTTAGTCCCTTCTTATTCGTTGCAGCGCCAACCTATTTCTGACGGTGCGTCATTTATTCGCCCGGCTACCTTGCGCGGTATGCCCACGGACAAAACCTTAGTCTTAGTCAATTCAAAACGTCGTCATCGTTCTGCTTTAGTGCAAATTGGCGGGTCAGGTACTCAAGGTCCTGATATCGCCACTATTCCTTCGTCAGCGCTAAAAGGGGTTGAAGTACTCCGTGATGGTGCCGCCGCCCAATATGGCTCAGATGCGATTGCCGGGGTAATCAACTTTGTTTTAAAAGACAATGATGAAGGCGGCTCCTTTTCATTACAGGGCGGTCAATATTACGAAGGTGATGGTGAGCAGTTGACGATGACCGGCAATATGGGTTTTGCCCTGGGCGACGATGGCTTTGTTAGTGTTTCAGCTGAATATTCGGATTCCAATTCCACCTCCCGCTCCGAACAATACTGTGAAAGTTGGTGGTGTCTAACCGATCCTGCTAACCCTTATTTAAGTGACCCGGATTTTGTTGCCGGTCTTGAAAGTGCCAATCTGGGAGGGGAAGATGTGGTGCAACCCTGGGGGCAACCCAACAATTCCGGTACCCGTTTGTTTGTCAATGCGGGCTATGAAATTAACGATACAATGAAGCTGTATGCCTTTGGTAATTATGCCCAAAGTGAAGGTGATGGCTCTTTCTATTATCGTTACCCGGGTAACGGTACCATTATGGATTTACGTGAACAGGATGGCTCTATTTATAATCCACTGGAAAAATTTCCCGGTGGTTTTACCCCACGTTTTTTTGGTGAGATCAGCGACTATTCACTGGTAAGTGGACTGGAAGGTGAATTTGCCAATGACATTACCTATGACTTCAGCGGGCGTTTTGGTTCAAATAAAATTGAATATACCCTTAAAAATACCATTAACCCCTCTATGGGACCAGACTCACCCACGTCCTTCAAGCCCGGGGATTTGATCAACGAAGAATTGCAACTTTCTGCAGATTTCACCCAATATCTGGAAACGGGTTTGTACTCTGATGTACTGGTGGCTTTTGGCTTGACCTATATGGAAGAAAGCTATGAGTTAAAAGGGGGCGATGAAGCGTCCTATTCAGCGGGGGCTTATGCGTTGCCTGATCCTTGGGATCTCTGTGATGCAGGTGCTGCTACCGCGGCGGGTCTTGGTGTTATCACGGGCGGTTCAACCCTGGATTGTGCCAACAGCGATGATCCGGTTTACCAGGTAGTGGGGGTGGGTTCCAACGGATTTCCCGGGTATTCACCACAATATTCAGGTAAATATGAGCGGGATATGGCCGGTGCGTACCTTGACCTGAGCTCTGATATCAGTGAAGCCCTGTATTTACAAGTCGCCATGCGTTATGAAGACTACTCAGACTTTGGTTCTGAGCTGGTGGGTAAAGTGGCATTTAAATATAGCTTAAGTGATGACGTTAATATGCGTGGCTCTATGGGGACAGGTTTCCGTGCACCTACTCCAGGGCAGCAAGGTACCACCAATGTATCTACTCGTTTACCCGATGGTTTACCTGTTGCGACGGGGTTGTTTCCCGCCTTGAGTCCGGTGGGTGAAGCATTAGGCGCTGCACCCTTAAAACCTGAAACATCACTTAACTACAGTGTAGGTGTAACAGGTAACCTGGATGATCTGAATATCACCCTGGATTTTTACCGTATAGAGCTCGAAGACCGTTTTTACGCGGTATCTACTTTAGATGTATCAACGGATCCAGCCACGGGTGAGGCTTATGATAACTACCTGAAACTTGATGCCGCAGGTGTAGCGGGGGCCAATTCAATCGGGGGGGTTAATTACTTTCAAAATGCCTTTGATACCGTTACCAATGGTATGGACTTTGTTATGACCTACACCATGGACGATACTGTACTGACGACCTCGTTAAACTATAACAAAACTGAAATTGACTCTGATGCATCTGCATATTTGAATGGTGAAGATCAATATGATTTAGAAAATTCACAGCCAACGTGGCGGGGCGTAGTAACCGCCAGGCATAACTTTGATGTGTTATCCCTTCTGGTGCGTGCCAACGTTTATGGCGCTTATACTAATGCTATTGATTCAGCGGCCACTATTAAACAAGAATATGGTTCGAGTGTGTTTTTCGATGTGGAGGCTAACTATCAAATCAGTGATAATTTAAGTATTGCTGCCGGCGCACGCAATGTCTTTGATGATTATCCTGATAAAGATGGGGTCGATGGACAAAGAGATGATTGTTGTGGTGTGGTGTACTGGTCAGGTAACAATGTTGACTGGCAAGGCGGGTATTATTACCTGCGGGTAAATACCGTTTTTTAACCCCGGGTAATACTCAGAATTAAAAAAAGCGGCTTATGCCGCTTTTTTTATACCCGGGGATCGTAGACTCATCCGCATTAATAAGTACCCACTGATAATAACGTCGCTATACAGGAATGGCTGTTCCCTTTTAAATAGTCTTAGGCCCAGTTTTAGACGGGCTCACTGTGGGTTGCTCGAACTCGAAAGAACACCACTAATACTTCATTTAAGCGCCTTGATTAAGCCCGTTTACATTCTTGCTGAGTGATCACTCATTAACATGGACGGGAGTTAGACTTTAGTTTCCGCTACACCTTGTTGATAATTCAACCAGCGAGCGAAGACAAATAAATAGTCAGATAAGCGGTTTAAGTACTGTAAACATAGCTCAGGCACAGGGTAGTCATTAAGTAAGGCCACCATTGTGCGCTCGGCTCGCCGGGTTACTGTGCGCGTTACATGAGCCTGGGCGGCCGCCTGGCAACCACCAGGTAAGATAAAAGTAGTTTGCGCAGGGATCTGCGCCACTATGGCATCAATCGACTGTTCCAGGGTGTGAACATCCGCTTCAGCCAAAGTGGTAGTGGCTGAAATAGCAAAACCGATTTGGAACAAACGTTGCTGGATTGTGGCCAACAAGGCTAATTGAGATTGCTCAGTCGGGCTCAACAAACTGGCCAGTAAGCCCAGGTGAGCATTCACCTCATCAAGGGTACCGTAGCATTCAACAACAGGGGCATCTTTGGTCATACGAATGGCCTGGTCGGTGTAAATCTGGGTTTGGCCTTTATCGCCGGTTTTGGTATAAATTTTCATGTATCACGTGTCTTATTTAGTTAGTGTCAAGTCCTGCAGGTTCTGCAGGTTCTGGAGGTGGAGGAGGCTCATAGCGGCGTATTTGAACTACCATGCCAAACAACGGATGGTCGAAATAATGTAACTGCGTACTGATCACCCGGCGTAATTGGTTGAAGTTATAGCTTTTCAGGAAATCGTTTTGAATCTCGCTGCCAGAAGCTAACTGTTTACGTTTTACGGGTACACGAAAATCCAGATCACTATCAATATGTAAATAGGGCGTACGGCCAACATTTTGCAGGTAAATTTTCATGGCGCCTTCAAGTTGCCATAAGGGCTTTTCTACCACGGGTTTAGCAATCTGCAGGGGACCTATCGCTTCCTTATCTGCAGGTTCTACTGCAGCTGTATCCAATGTATCCAGCCGGATAGGGGTTGTATCCTGCAGGGCTAACGCAATTTCTGTGAATAGATCCCTAGGAGGCACAACTTCTGTGATATCGGGCTCTTGCTCTGGCGCTAATGAGATCACATCACCGGCGTTGCTCAGGGTAGCGGGTTTGCGCCAGCCGCCTTGGCTAAATTCATCGGCATAATTTCCCCCGGCAATTAACTTCATAGGTACGGCTTTACTGCGTCCAAATACGACGGGTTGTCGCCAGGTGAGATGCATGATGGGCGTAAGCTCTCTTTGTCCGGCTATGCGCTTGACCAGGTCGTCCAGCTCGGCGTTATCCTTGGGTAACAAAGAAGGACTAAAACGCTCAGGCCAAAACACACCATCGATTTCTACAGGCACTTGTTTTGCAACGGGGCTGACGAGCGGATGATCATAAGGCCCCCTGAGCAGCACCTTGTCCTGGGCAAAAACACAAGGCAATTTAGTGGGAAGCTGCCAGTGAACGGGTTGCCAGGTGTCAGAAACACTCGCTGTCTGGTGGGCTATGGTAAGGGCTTCGTCTACCATGTTTGCCTTAACAGGCTCTGGCCCGTGCGTCTCTGTGCGGGTTAACTTGTCCTCAGCCAGCACCATGTCTTTATTGAGCTGAAATACGGTATTTTTGAGGTGCAAATCACTATCAGGCACTGTGGATAGTTTAGGCTCTTCACCCCGGCTACAAACCGCCAGGCCTGCATTAAGGTAATCCAGATTGGGTTGTATATAATCGCTTAACAAATCCACAGCGTTAGGGTCGGCAAATTTCGGCGCTGTATGGGCGAATTGTTCGGTAATAGTGCTGACATCTATATTACGCTTAAATATTACCACTTCAATGTCAAACCACCAGTCAATATCCTGGGCATGGGCTGGGCTCGTTGCATAAAACGCAGCACTGATGAACAGCCATGAAGTGAGAGAAAACCGTGTGAACGGGCCCCGGTTAAAGCTTGTCTGATAACAATGGGTAGGAGGCATTAAGCGGCCCTTATTTGCTGGCTAAATTGGTCTAACATATCGGCGACGAGTTGCAGTCTATCTTTGCCTGATTCGGTTGGCACATTAAATTTCAATTTCTGTGCGCCCTCTAGGCGGTAAATTTTCGGTTGAGACTGGATCAATTTAATAATAAAACTCGGATCAATATTAGTGGTGGCGGCAAACTCGATAACGCCTCCCGCGTTAGAGGCCTCAATTTTACTGATGCCAATCACTTTCGCTTTGAGTTTCATCATGGCAATATTCACCAAGTTTTTCGCTGCATCGGGCAATAAACCAAAACGGTCAATCAGCTCAATTTGCAGCTCATTAATTTGCCGCTGGGTTGTACAACTAGCGAGTTTTTTATATAAAGACAAACGGGTATTCACATCCGCAATATAGTCCTGTGGAAACAAAGCTGGCAAGCGCAGTTCGATATCTGTCTGGCTGGCCAGAACGGCATCCAGTGACGGTTCTTTGCCTTCCTTGAGTGCTTGCACAGCCTGTTCCAGCATCTCCATATACAAATTAAACCCTATAGTGGTTATCTGTCCTGTTTGTACATCCCCCAACAGTTCGCCTGCACCGCGTATTTCCAGATCATGGGTGGCCAGGGCAAAGCCGGCACCGAGATCTTCCATTGACGAGATAGCATCGAGGCGTTTAATGGCATCTTTACTCATACGTTTAGGGTGGGGAGTAAGCAAGTAAGCATAGGCCTGGTGATGGGAGCGGCCCACTCGGCCACGTAACTGGTGCAATTGCGCCAGACCCAGATGATCGGCCCTGTCCATAATAATAGTGTTGGCCGAGGGCACATCAATACCGGTTTCGATAATAGTGGTACAGACCAGTACATTACTACGCTGATGGTAAAAATCAGACATGACCTTTTCCAGCTCACGTTCGCGCATTTGCCCATGGCCGATGGCGATACGCGCCTCGGGTAATATCTCTGCTATCTCCTGTGCGGTGCGCTCGATAGTGTCGACTTCGTTGTGCAAAAAGTAGACTTGCCCACCGCGCAAAATTTCCCGCATGATAGCTTCGCGAATAAGCTCTTTACTGCTTTGCTGGACAAAGGTTTTAATCGCCAGACGTTTAGCCGGTGGGGTGGCGATAATGGATAAGTCACGCATACCCGACAGCGCCATATTCAGGGTGCGGGGAATGGGGGTGGCCGTTAGGGTGAGTATATCTACATCGGCGCGCAGGGCCTTGAACTGCTCTTTTTGACGCACACCAAAACGGTGTTCTTCATCGATGATAACCAGACCTAGATCATCAAATTTCACGTCCTTTTGCAGCAACTTGTGGGTGCCGACCACTATGTCGACCTTTCCGTCATCTATACCGGTTAATACCTGTTTTTGATCCTTGTTGCTGACAAAACGGGACATCACTTCTATCTTGAAAGGCCAGTCAGCGAATCTGTCTTTAAAATTCTCATAATGTTGCTGAGCAAGCAGGGTAGTGGGCACCAAAATGGCCACCTGTTTACCCTGGTTGGCGGCCACAAAGGCGGCGCGCATCGCCACTTCGGTTTTACCAAAGCCCACGTCACCACATACCAGCCTATCCATGGCGTTGGGGCTGCCCATATCCTGGATCACGGCATTGATGGCTTGTTGCTGATCCGGGGTTTCTTCAAAGGGAAAACTGTCACTAAAGGCCTGGTATTCATTCCACTCTATCTTGTAAGCAAACCCTGGTTTGGCGGCGCGCCTAGCGTACACATCCAGCAGTTGGGCTGCCACATCCCGCACTCGCTCAGCGGCTTTGTTTTTGGCTTTGCTCCAGGTTTCTGTGCCCAGGTGATGCAAAGGGGCGTGTTCGGTGTCGCCGCCACTATAACGGCTGATCAGGTGTAAGGAAGCAACCGGGACATAGAGTTTGGCGGCTTTGGCGTATTCAATACATAAATATTCGGTGGTGATCCCTCCGGCATCCAGCGTTTGCAACCCCAGATAGCGACCCACGCCGTGATCCATATGCACCACAGGTTGGCCTATTGCCAGTTCAGCGAGGTTACGGATGACCGCGCTTTCATCTGTTGCCTGGCGTTTGTCGCGCAAGCGGCGTTGACTTATTTTATGGCCTAACAGTTCGGTTTCAGTAATAAAGGCCAGTTCACCGTCTTGCTCATGGAGCACAAAACTGTGTTCGGCCATGCCTATGGTCATGCCCAATTGTTCTTTGCCACCGACAAAGGTATCGATACTGTTAACCATTTTTGGCTTGATATCGGCCTTGGCTAACAGTTCAAGTAAACTCTCTCGGCGGCCCTGTGATTCAGCGCTAAACAGTACCTTGCCACCCTGGTGTAACCAGTCTTTGACTTTTTGTTTTAGGCTGCTCCAGGGCACCTTATTTTGCGATTTAATGGCAATATCGCCAATAGCGCTGGTGGCATAATTGACCACTCCGGCCTTGGGCTCTTTGGCATCATGGTTGACAGTGATCCGTGGCCATTTTTTAAAGGCAGCAAATAATTCTTCATGGCGCATAAAAAGATCGCTGGGGGCCATCAGCGGTCGACTCAGGTTATAACGCAGCTGTTCGTAACGCTCGTTTACGTCTGTCCAATAAAATTCACAGGCCGAGGCTAAATCACCATGTAACATAAGCATGGTGTCCGGGTGCAGGTAATCAAACAGGGTGGCGCTTTGTTTAAAAAACAGGGGCAGGTAATATTCAATACCGCCTGGCATCAAGCCTTTGCCGACCTGGTAATACAGGGATTCTTTGGCGTTGTTGGTCTCAAATTTTTCCAGGTATTGCTGGCGAAACAACAACAGCGCGTCTTTATCTGTGGGGAATTCCCGGGCGGGTAACAATTTTATTTCATCTACCTTATCCCCCGAGCGCTGGGTATCAGGATCAAACAGGCGAATACTGTCCACCTCATCATCGAATAAATCGATACGATATGGATGCTGGCTGCCCATGGGATACAAATCAATGATGCTGCCACGGATAGAAAATTCGCTGTGCCCCATAACCTGGTTGACGTGCTGATAGCCGGCGCGCTCCAGACCCGAGCGAAAGGTGTTTATATCCAGCGTTTGTTTGACCTTGAGGATCAGCAGGTATTTGCTCAGGTAATCTACTGGCGCCATGCGCAACATCAGCGTATTGACGGGCACAATAAAGACATTTTTTTGTGCCTGGGTCAGACGATAAAGGGTTTCAAGGCGCTGTGATACGATGTCCTGATGGGGGGAAAAGTTGTCGTAAGGCAGGGTTTCCCAATCAGGAAACAACTGTGCCTCAATACCTTTGCCCGCTAAAAAATAGGCCAGTTCTTTTTCAAGTTTAATCGCGCTTGGCGTATCTGCGGTAACCAACAGCACCGGGCCCTTGGCAAGCTTGGCGGCGTTGGCGATAGACAACGCCATACTGCTACCCTGTAAGTTGCCCCAATGGATAGAATCGCCTTTGCCTGATGCTAGGGTCGGGGTAAAAATGCTGACTGTCATGGCTATTTGTCATTCTTTTGTTGCTTGGCCCGCTTTCTTAACTGCAAAGTTTGCAAATGTAAGCTGGCGCGCACGAGAAGATCCTGATCCTCTTCGCGGATCCGGGTGAAAATAAGGGATATATGGTACGAGTCTGTCACGCGCTGGCAAGCGATAACTTCGCCAAAACAGAAAATCGCCGAGGCTTCTTCTTTTAGGAATATTTTTAATTCGGCTATTTGCTCCAGTTCTACTGGGGTATCGCTGACCAAAATAATGCCGCCACCCCCGAACTTGTATGACATAAAAGCCTGACCGCTATGGTCTTGTTGTTGCAATACCAGTGACATCAACAGGTCGATTTTGCGCGACTGGGCATGGAAGAAATCCGCTAGTTCAACCCCATGCTCTCCCATACTGTTCAGGGTGCGCAGGGCTTTGGCGTCAATTGCCGATACTTCACTGGCCACTCTAAAGGCATAGGGCATATGCTCACCTAAGTCTTCAATATCCGGTAGCTGAAAATCCGCTGCAACACTGGCCATGTTGACCTGCACGGGATGTTCTATGGTAAAAAACTCGTTAAATTGCTGTTGTTTCTGTTTCAGGCTTAACCTATCCATACTGTCTCCGCTGAGTCGTATTTACCCTGAGTGAAATTGCTCGCTTGTTTGCAAGTTGGCCAGAGCGTATTATTAAACAACCGTTTTACTTATACCAATAGTTATAATCAACTTTGTTGTAATTCTCCTTAAACCAATACTATAGCCGGTGCTGCAACACTGGTTTTGCTTGGCAAAACGGGGCATTGTGCGGGTCACTATCCAAGAAATACGCAGATATTAACAAGTTATTGTGCGACATTTCACCCTTAACCCTGACAAAGAGCTTATTTGTGCATGTTTCATCCTGTTTCCGCCTTTATCGGTTTTCGTTATGCAAAGTCCAGCAAAGGTAACCATTTCATTGCCTTTATCAATGCCTTTTCGGCTATCGGCATCGCCTTAGGTCTGTGCTCATTGATCACTGTTTTGTCGGTGATGAACGGCTTTGAAAGTGAGCTTAAAAATCGGGTACTGGGGATCACGCCTCAGGTGGTGGTGGATACCCGGGACAGCGAAGACGACATTAAACAATTATTGAATACCTTGCCAGGTGTAGTAGCAAGCAGTCAATACGTTGAATCTGAAGGGGTTATCCAGTCACCACGCAGCCTTGAAGGCATTATGATGCAGGGCATAGAGCCAAGTATTATGCAACAACATTCGATTATTGCCGACAATATGCTGGCCGGTGAGCTTATCACCCTTAAAGCGGGAGAATACGGCGTCGTGATTGGCCGGGCATTGGCGACTAAACTCGGCTTAAGAATGGGGGATCAAACCCGCTTAATCGCAGCCGGGGCAAGTGTTTTTGGTCCGTTTGGGCAAATCCCCAGCCAGCGGCTGTTCACGGTAGTGGGCGTGTACGATGTAGGCTCAGAGCTGGATGCCAGGGTAGTACTATTAAATATTGACGATAATGCCAGGTTGTTGCGTAGCGCAACCAGTAAGATTGCCCAGACCCGGTTGTTTTTGCGCGATCCTTTTGAATATAAGCAGGTGACACAGCAACTTATTCCATTAAACCTAGCCAGTGATGACTGGCGTACCCGGCAGGGACCATTGTTTGATGCCGTAAAAATGGAAAAAAACATGATGGCTTTAATGTTGTTGCTGATCATTGCAGTGGCGGCATTTAATATCGTCTCAGCACTGGTGATGGTGGTCACCGAGAAAAAAGGTGATATTGCTATCTTGCTTACCCAGGGCATGGGTCGTGCAGGTGTGCTGGGGATCTTTTTGTACAATGGCTTATATAACGGTTTAAAAGGCACCTTGTTTGGGGTGTCAGGTGGGGTATTACTGGTTAGTCAGTTAAATAACCTGTTGGTGCTGCTTAATGTGCCGATAATGGGGGCCTCAGGGCAAGGTTTACCTGTGGTATTGGTCTGGCAGCAGGTGGCGTGGCTGGTGGTTTTTTCTTTATTGTTGTGTTTTGTTGCCAGCTTGTATCCCGCTTATCGGGCCGTTAAAGTCGATCCTGCCAGTGCTTTGAAATATGAGTAAATCCATATAGTTGCGCTAATTATCCTGACTACATCAGGGAGATCAAAATACAATATTTCAACTTTTTTTTGAGCTTATCGGTGTATAATAGCGGATTATTTTACATAGGCTAGCCAGGTTACCCCGGTTTAGCGCATTAGTTTTAAAGGGTTTTCGATGGAAAAAACGTTTATTACCGCCCAGCAATTGCTGGAAGATTCATTTCGCTTGGCCTCAAAAGTATACTTAGACGGTTTCAGACCGCAATTCATTATTGGTATCTGGCGCGGTGGTGCACCCATAGGGATTGCGGTACAGGAATATTTTGATTTTAAAAAGGTTGAGACGGATCATATAGCCGTGCGTACCTCTTCCTATTACGGTATCGATAAACAATCGAAAACCATCAAGGTGCACGGTTTGCATTACCTGATTGAAAATGCCAACGCCGAAGACGATCTGTTGATTGTGGATGATGTGTTCGATACAGGGCGCAGTGTGGATGCCCTGATCAAACAGATAAAAAAATTGTCACGGGCCAATATGCCGAAAAACATTCGTATCGCTTGCCCTTATTACAAACCACAAAATAATAAAACCGATATAGTGCCGGATTATTATGTGCATGAAAGTGACGAATGGCTGGTTTTCCCCCATGAAATTTCCGGATTAACGCCGGATGAAATCATCAATGGGAAAACCGATCTGGCCAATGTCATGGATATTTTGCTTTAGGTAAACCTGGACTGACTTTATAAACAGAATACAAGGGGGCGTTATCGCTCCCTTAATGTTTGTGCTATGGCGGCAAACGTAACGTCTGACCACCGCAGGCACAAAGACCACAGAAAAATCGGTTAGCTGAAAAGGTATATAAAAGGCATCTTCATTCATCGTCGGATCCAATACACAGTATCGGATATGTTAATTACCTAGGGGTGTGCACCGCGTTAGCGAAGGTCTCACTATTCAGTTTGGCTGAACGGGTGTGA
>Ga0307489_10000192_pt1 | contig 33504 bp, 29 predicted proteins | sample SB12metaG_FD_202247 | JGI IMG/M metagenome (GOLD analysis project Ga0307489, IMG submission 202247) | Sea-ice brine microbial communities from Beaufort Sea near Barrow, Alaska, United States - SB 1.2 | ecosystem: Environmental > Aquatic > Marine > Coastal | place: USA: Alaska | collected... | reverse complement strand
TTTTGCAATTAGAGGGTATACGGATACTACGGGAAGTATTTCTGGAAACTTAAAGTTATCTACTTCAAGAGCAAATGCTGTAAAAGAGTATTTAGTAGAAAATGGAATTGATCCAGCAAGATTAACTACTACAGGTTTTGGACAAGACAGTCCAATTGCTTCGAATAAGACAAGAGCTGGCAGAATTAAAAATAGAAGAGTAGAAGTGAAGGTAACGAACTAGTTATTTTTAAAATAAAATAGGAAAAGGTCTCATCAGAAATGATGAGACCTTTTTTTTAAAAACCTTTTTTTATTCCCTTCAAAAAAGTACCTTTGCAACCTTAAAAAGAGATGTTAAATCTCGAAACATAAATAATAATTATAATTAGATACAGATGTCTACGACAACAGGAAAAGTTTCTCAAATTATTGGGCCAGTAATTGATGTTGAATTCAATACAGAAAATACTGAACTTCCTAAAATTTATGATTCGTTAGAAATTAAAAAAGCGGATGGTTCTATTTTAGTATTAGAAGTACAACAGCATATTGGTGAAGATACAGTTAGAACCGTTTCTATGGATTCTACGGATGGATTAAGCCGAGGAACTAAAGTTTTAGCTACAGGAAGCCCTATTCAAATGCCAATTGGAAAAGATATTTACGGGCGTTTATTTAATGTAACTGGAGATGCAATCGATGGTTTAGGAAACTTAAAGAAGGAAGGTAAAGACGGGGTGTCAATTCACCGTTCTGCACCTAAGTTTGAAGATTTATCTGTTTCTACAGAAGTTTTATTTACTGGAATTAAAGTAATCGATTTAATCGAACCTTACGCAAAAGGTGGTAAAATTGGATTATTTGGTGGAGCAGGGGTAGGTAAAACCGTATTAATTCAAGAATTAATTAATAATATAGCAAAAGGACACGGAGGTTTATCTGTTTTTGCAGGAGTTGGTGAAAGAACTCGTGAAGGAAATGATTTACTTCGTGAAATGTTAGAATCTGGCATTATAAAATACGGAGACGATTTTATGCATTCTATGGAAGAAGGAGGATGGGATCTATCTAAAGTTGATAAACCTGGCATGAGAGAATCTAAAGCAACTTTTGTTTTTGGACAAATGAACGAGCCACCTGGAGCGCGCGCGCGTGTTGCATTATCTGGTTTAACAATAGCCGAATATTTTAGAGATGGGGCAGGAGAGAGCCAAGGAAAAGACGTGCTTTTCTTTGTAGATAATATTTTCCGTTTTACACAAGCGGGGTCTGAGGTTTCTGCTTTATTAGGGCGTATGCCTTCTGCCGTAGGTTACCAGCCTACATTAGCAACAGAAATGGGTGCAATGCAAGAGCGTATTACTTCCACGAAGAAAGGTTCTATTACATCTGTGCAGGCAGTTTATGTACCTGCAGATGATTTAACAGATCCAGCACCAGCAACCACTTTTGCGCATTTAGATGCTACAACAGTATTGTCTCGTAAAATTGCTGAATTGGGTATTTATCCAGCAGTAGATCCATTAGATTCTACTTCTAGAATTTTATCAGCAGCTATTTTAGGTGATGAGCACTATAACACTGCAACGGCTGTAAAAGAAATTTTACAACGCTATAAAGAATTACAAGATATTATTGCAATTTTAGGAATGGAAGAACTATCTGAGGAAGATAAGTTGGTAGTCCACAGAGCAAGACGTGTGCAACGTTTCTTATCTCAACCATTCCACGTTGCTGAACAATTTACAGGAATACCTGGAGTTTTAGTGGATATTAAAGACACTATAAAAGGGTTTAATATGATTATGAATGGTGAGTTGGATAAATATCCTGAAGCTGCTTTTAATTTAAGAGGATCAATTCAAGACGCAATTGATTCCGGAGAAAAAATGTTAGCCGAAGCATAAACAGTTGTTCGTGTTAGTTGGCAGTTTTACTGACAATTAATAGGTAATAACTAAAAATCATAAAATTATGTTTTTAGAAATTGTAACACCAGAAGCTATATTATTTTCATCAGACGTTGATTTATTTTCAGCTCCTGGAATAGATGGTGAGTTTCAAATATTAAACAATCACGCTCCTTTAGTATCTATCCTAAAAGAAGGCATACTAAAGATTCATGTTCATAGTCAAGATCATTTAGTATTAGATGATTTACATCGTACATTAAAAGCGCATTCAGATGATGATAAGGTGCTAACTTTAGCAATCAAATCAGGGACTTTAGAATTAAAAGACAATAAAGCCGTTATTTTGGCTGATTAATTCCTGAAATAAGCGAAAAGATAAAAAACCTCAAAACAGTAATGTTTTGGGGTTTTTTATCTTTTCGAGCATACTTTTACTTAGCATAGTTCCAGAACATAATTCATGCTTCAAAAGTGATTCAAATAGTAAGTGTCCTCGTAATGAAACTGGATAAAAAGTAGTTGTATGCGGCTATGTTCAAAAAAAAGTGGGTATAAGGAGTTCTCAATTACAAGATTTTGTGTCAAGTACAACCTTGATTTGGTTGTGTATGCTATTAAAAATAAGATTTATACTCCATAAAAATATTGTAAATTTGCGCTATGGAAGAAACAAACAGACAGCGTAAAATTGCAGGAGTTTTACAAAAAGATTTGGTAGATGTGTTGCAGAAAGCAGCGCAAGATGGCATGAAAGGAGTAATTATTTCAGTTTCTAAAGTACACGTTACCTCAGATTTAGGAATCGCAAAAGTATATTTAAGTATCTTTCCTTCAGAAAGGAGAGACGAAATGGTCATAGGAATACAATCTAATACGCCTTTAATCCGTCATGAAATGGCAAAAAGAACGCGCAATCAATTGAGAAGAATGCCGGAGTTATTATTTTTTGGTGATGATACTTTGGATTATATAGAAGAAATTGACAAGTCATTAAAAGGGAATGACGCAGATCCTATTAAAAACCCAACTGTTTTGTCAAAACGTCAAAAAAGATAAATTTACATTCTCCATTTTGAGTTTTCCGTACTACATCGCTAAAAGATACCTGTTTTCTAAAACCGGCAATAATGCAATAAATATGATTACGCTTATTGCTTCTTTTGGAGTAATCGTAGGTTCTTTGGCACTGTTTATTATTTTATCAGGTTTTTCTGGACTTAGAACATTTAGTTATAGTTTGTTAGATACATCAGATCCAGACATAAAAATAACTACCACCATTGGGAAATCCTTTTTTGTAACGGAAGATCTACAACAGAAATTATTTTCAAATACAGCAATTAAAGAAACTTCAAAAGTTATTGAAGAACGCGTTTTTTTAGAATATAACAAGAAAACTGAAATTGCTTTGATAAAAGGGGTCGAAGAAAATTACACAAAAATTTCTAAGATTGATGCGGCATTAAATTTGGGTACCTGGCTTCAGAAAGATTTTAGCAATACTGCAGTTATTGGAAGAGGTATCTCTAATAAGCTTTCTTTAGGTATTCTTAATTACGGAGAACCTCTAAAAATAATGATTCCTAAGCCGGGTAAAGGTTTTATAAATCCTAGAAATCCTTTTTATACAATTGAAACACAAATTGTAGGTGTGTATTCAGGTACGGAAGAATTTGAAAATAAATATGTATTTACGGCGCTCGAAAAAGCTAGAGATTTATTACATTTTAAAGAAAATCAAGTAACTGCGATTGAGTTAAAGTTAAAGAATGTTCAAGATGCAGACGCTACTGCTGAAAAGTTAAGCAAACAACTGGGAGAAGATTTTAAAGTGCGAACCAAAGCGCAGCTGAACGAGGTTTTTTACAAAGTAATAAACACAGAAAACTTTGTATCCTACTTGATCTTCACATTAATAGTCATCATTGCACTGTTTAATGTGATTGGTGCCATAATTATGATGATTCTTGATAAAAAAGAGAATTTAAAAACACTCTTCAATTTAGGTGCAAGCCTTAAGGAAATTAAAAAAATATTTGTTCTCCAAGGTTTTTTACTTACTTTTTTTGGAATGTGTATTGGTTTGTTTTTAGGAATTGGCCTAGTTTTTCTTCAGAAGAAGTTCGAGCTTTTCATGATTGTCCCAAATTTGGCATATCCCGTAGAGTTTAGATTTACAAATTTGCTAATTGTGTGCGGTACAATAACTGTTTTAGGTTTTATCGCAGCCAAAATTGCAAGCAGTAGAATTTCTGAAGAATTTATAGAAAAATAAATTAATATTCTTGCGGGATAATCGTATTTCCAAATTTAGCTTCCACTTCATCAAAAGCACTAAAAACATCTGTTGCATCATCAGAAGTTACCATTTTCATTCTATATTCTTTAAAGTGAGGAACTCCTTTGAAATAGTTGGTGTAGTGTCTTCTAGTTTCAAAAACACCCAATACAGGGCCTTTCCAGTCAATAGCCATTTGTAAATGTCTTCTTGCCATTTCTACACGTTGGGCAATTGTTGGTTTAGCTAAATGTTCTCCAGTTTTAAAATAATGTTTTACTTCATTAAAAAACCAAGGATATCCAATAGAAGCTCTGCCAACCATAGCGCCATCTAGTCCATAGACATCTCTCATTTCCATTGCTTTTTCTGGTGTTGTTATATCTCCATTTCCAAAAACAGGAATGTGCATTCTTTGGTTATTTTTTACATCGGCAATGGGTTTCCAATCTGCTTCCCCTTTATACATTTGAGCACGCGTTCTGCCATGAATAGAAATTGCTTTACAGCCAACATCTTGCAAACGCTCTGCAACTTCAACAATTTTTATAGAATCATGATCCCAACCCAAACGTGTTTTTACGGTAATTGGCAGATGGGTATGTTTTACCATTGCTTCTGTTAGAGAAACCATTAAGTCGATGTCTTTTAAGATTCCGGCACCGGCACCTTTAGAGACCACTTTTTTAACAGGACAGCCAAAATTAATGTCGATCATATCTGGTTTCGATTTTTCTACAATCTCAACAGTTCTTAACATGGACTCTAAATTCGCTCCAAAAATCTGAATTCCTACAGGTCTTTCTTTTTCGTAAATATCTAACTTCATGACACTTTTTGCAGCGTCTCGGATTAAACCTTCCGAAGAAATGAATTCTGTGTATACAACATCTGCTCCATACTCTTTGCATAGGGCTCTAAATGGTGGATCTGAAACGTCTTCCATTGGCGCTAATAAAAGTGGGAAGTCGGGTAATTCTATGTTGCCTATTTTGACCAAGGTAAATTATTTTTTTGCAAAATTAGTGTTTTTATTTGTCAGAACCCAAATTCCGTAGCAACCTAATAAAATTTCTGCGAAAGTCCCAAATACATACCCAAAACTGGGAGCTCCGTCTAAAAACAAACTCAGCACTCTGCCAAAACCTAAACCCAACATAAAAAGCACATTACTCACAAGAGCCATTCTTAAATATTGATGTGCATAGATTCCTAAAAGCCATAAAACTGAAAAACCTACATACAAACCCATTATAGATTTAAAAAAGTTATGTTCATCTATCGTTTGAAGCTCAATATCAAATAGAAACCCAGGCTTAAATCCGTAGAAAAAAGAAACAGGAACAACAATACATACAGAGATAATTAGCGGTGCTTTCTTGATGAAATCTTGTTTTGTTTTAAATGTTTTCATGGAGATTATAAGTGCTTACTATAGAATTGTATAGGGCAAAGTTACTGGATTAAAACAACTTTAAACTTACTTTTTAGAGTGATGAAAACCTGAAATAATTTTATTTTAAAATAGAATAGTTCCTTTAAAACGCAACACATAAAATTTAAAATCATGTTATCAGAAGCAAGTGTCTTAATAAAAATCAGAATTTTAAGAACCAACCAGTTCGATTCCCCGGAAGAAGCGTGTCGTTTTTAACGCTGAAAAGAAAGGTAGCTTAAAAAAGTTTGAAATTAAAAAAATGTTGAGAGTTGTGGTAATAAATGATTTTATAAGAGATGATGTTGCGAATAAATTATTAAAAGAATAGGACGTTTCAAGCGATACTACTACAAATTGGAAAGCGTTTAAAGTAGGAATTGCAGCATTGTAAAGTGGTTTGTAAATAGATATATTTTATGATTAGAGCGCAATCAATTTCATTGTACACTTTTTATTTGGCAAAGTTTGTAAATAGCATATCTTTGTAAGCACAAAGCAGTTAGAAAACGAAGTATGAAGAACATAAGAAACTTTTGCATTATCGCCCATATAGATCACGGTAAAAGTACGTTAGCAGATAGATTGCTAGAATTTACAGGGACTATAACAGATCGTGAGAAGAAAGACCAGTTATTAGATAGTATGGATTTAGAACGCGAACGTGGAATTACCATAAAATCGCATGCCATCCAAATGGATTATACCCACAACGGTGAGCAATTTATTTTAAATTTAATTGATACGCCAGGGCACGTAGATTTTTCTTACGAAGTTTCGCGTTCAATTGCAGCTTGTGAAGGAGCTTTGTTAATTGTAGATGCTGCACAAAGTATACAGGCACAAACAATTTCTAATCTATATTTAGCTTTAGATAATGATTTAGAGATTATTCCGGTATTAAATAAAGTAGACTTGCCTTCTGCAAATCCAGAAGAAGTAACAGATGACATTGTAGATTTATTAGGTTGTGAGCCTGAAGACGTAATTCATGCAAGTGGAAAAACTGGTTTAGGTGTTGAAAATATTTTAGACGCAATTATTTCTAGAATTCCTGCTCCTAAAGGAGATCCTGATGCCCCTTTACAGGCCTTAATATTTGATTCAGTTTATAATTCTTATAGAGGAATTGAAACGTATTTCCGTGTTTTTAATGGAGAAATTAAAAAAGGACAACGCATTAAATTCATGGCAACAGACAATGAATATTCTGCCGATGAAGTGGGTACTTTAAAATTAGAACAAGTTGTAAAAAAATCTGTTAAAACAGGTGATGTAGGGTATTTGGTGACTGGGATTAAAACAGCAAAAGAAGTTAAAGTAGGAGACACAATTACAGATGCAGTAACTCCAACAACAGAGACTATTGTAGGTTTTGAAGATGTGAAGCCAATGGTTTTTGCAGGAATTTACCCTGTAGACACAGAAGACTATGAAGAGTTGCGGTATTCTATGGAAAAACTACAACTAAATGACGCTTCCTTGGTGTTTGTGCCAGAAAGTTCTGCCGCTTTAGGTTTTGGTTTTAGATGTGGATTCCTAGGAATGTTACACATGGAGATTATTCAAGAACGTTTAGAACGTGAATTTAATATGACTGTGATTACCACAGTACCAAATGTTTCTTACCATGCATATACTAAGAAAAATCCTACTGAAATCTTATTATTAAACAATCCTACAGATTTACCAGATCCGTCTAAACTAGAAAGAGTAGAAGAGCCTTATATCAAAGCAAGCATTATTACGAAGGCAGATTTTGTGGGTCAGGTAATGAGTTTGTGTATTGAAAAGCGTGGTGAAATTACCAATCAAACTTATTTAACGACAGAAAGAGTAGAATTAACTTTTGATATGCCATTGGCAGAAATTGTTTTCGATTTTTATGATCGTCTAAAAACAGTGTCTAAAGGGTATGCTTCTTTCGATTACTCTCCAATCGGAATGAGAGCCTCTAAACTGGTAAGGGTGGATATTTTATTAAATGGTTCTGGGGTAGATGCACTATCCGCATTATTACATGCAGACAATGCGTATTCAATTGGTAAGAAAATAGTTGAAAAACTAAAAGAATTAATTCCAAGACAACAGTTCGATATTCCTATTCAAGCCGCAATTGGAGCAAAAATAATTTCGCGTGAAACTACAAAGGCTTTGCGTAAAGATGTTACTGCAAAATGTTATGGTGGAGATATTTCTAGAAAACGTAAGCTATTAGAAAAGCAGAAAAAAGGGAAGAAAAGAATGCGTCAAGTTGGGAATGTAGAAATTCCGCAAGAAGCATTTATGGCCGTTTTAAAGTTGAATGATTAGAGAAAATAGGCGAGCCTTTTAGAGCTAAGAAACAAGACAGAAGATATAAAAAGATTTATAAAGAGACCTTTTTGAGAAATCAAGAAGGTTTTTTTTGGAGTTATTTCTTGTTTTTAATGATATCTTTTTTTGAGAAAAACAATTAAAAAGATGTCTTTTTAATCAATGCTGTAAACGCCTTTGTACTTTTAGAAATGGTATACATGCGCTATAAACCGAAATATTTCTAAAGCGAACAGGTATAAAACAAGCAGATATCACAAGGTAAAAACAGAGGTTTTAATCAATTCTCTGGCGATCTTGTAAAGTTAGAAGGGAAATAAAAAAGCTTCGATATTTCGAAGCTTTTAAAATATATTTTATGTGCTAGTAAAGTTTTGAGGACTTCTTAGTCTCTAAAGCCTAAGATACTCATTCCCCAATATAAAAGCATCGCTAGAGAACCTAGTGCAGCTACTAAATAGGTTCTTGCGGCCCATGTAAGCGCATCTTTAGCACCCGCTAACTCCTGTTGTGAAACCATATTTTTGCTTTGTAACCAAGCCAAAGCTCTGTTACTTGCGTCATATTCTACGGGCAGAGTTATAAAGCTAAAAAGAGTTGCGAATCCCATACAAATTAAGCCTGTAACCGCAATGTAGAATCCAATTCCTGTAGCACCTGAAGTAGCCCCTAAAATGACACCGCCAATGACCAGCCATTGCGAATATTTAGAGGTAATACTTACAATTGGCACCAATTGAGAACGCATGGTCAAATAACGATAGGCTTTTGCGTGCTGAACCGCGTGTCCAACTTCGTGTGCCGCCACAGCAACAGCAGCAGTATTTGTTTGATTGTAAACAGATTCGCTTAAGTTAACCGTTTTATCTTTTGGGTTGTAATGGTCTGTTAACCTTCCAGGAGTAGAAATTACTTTTACATCAAAAATACCATTATCTGAAAGCATTTTTTCTGCAATTTGTGCGCCAGTCATTCCACTTCTTAGCGCAACTTGAGCATATTTTTTAAATTTACTTTTCAATTTATTGCTAACTAGCCAGCTGACTAAAGAGATTGCGCCAATTAAAATATAAAATCCTATCATAATTTATATCGTTTTAAAAATTATATATCATTTATTGTTTAATAAATTTACAGCATAAAGTATTCCAATGTATAATTTGGAGTATAAAAATGACAAAATGGCAAACAAACCAAAGATTCTTATTGTGTATACTGGTGGTACAATAGGTATGATAAAAGACTATAAAACAAATGCTCTAAAAGTGTTTGATTTTAGTCAGATAATCGCTAAAATTCCAGAATTAGAACAATTAGACTGCGACATAGAAAGTATTTCTTTTGAGGATCCCATAGATTCATCAAATATGAATACACACTATTATATAGCTATTCTTGAAATTATTGAAGCTAATTACGATAAATTTGATGGTTTTGTAATTTTAACAGGATCTGATACCATGGCGTATACGTCTTCTGCAATTAGCTTCATGATAGAAAACTTGCAAAAACCTATCATTTTTACAGGGTCTCAATTACCAATAGGAGATTTAAGAACAGATGCTAAAGAAAATTTGATTACGTCCATAGAAATTGCTGCTTCTAGAAAAAATAAGCAACCAATAATTTCTGAAGTTTGTTTGTATTTTGAATACAAATTGTACAGAGCAAATAGAACAACGAAAATAAGCTCAGAACAATTTGAAGCGTTTGCTTCTATGAATTATCCTGCGTTGGCAGAAAGTGGTGTGCATCTAAACTTTAATGATCACCTTTTCGCAAAGCCAATCTTTAATAACAAGAAACTAATTATTAGAAAAAAGCTAGTTACAGATGTCGTTATTTTAAAATTGTTCCCCGGAATAACGGAGGCCGTTATTGCAACAATTTTAAATATTCGTAATTTAAAAGGCGTTGTTTTAGAAACGTATGGCTCTGGAAATGCGCCAAATAAACCTTGGTTTTTGAATTTGATAGAAAAAGCAATACAAAAAGGTATTAAAATAGTGAATGTTACACAATGTTTTGGTGGTAGTGTAATCTTGGGTCATTATGATACTAGTGTTGGTTTAAAAGCAATTGGTGTAATTGGTGGAATTGATATTACAACAGAATCGGCAATAGCAAAATTAATGTATTTGCTAAGTGAAGATTTAACGAATGATAGCTTTGAGAATTACTTTCAGAAATCATTAAGAGGAGAAATTAGTAAAAAATAATTTATTTGATATAAATAGAGAACTTCAAAAAAAAATATTATTTTTATAGAAATTAGACTGAATTTTTTTTGAGGAGCAACAATTTTTTTGTTACTTGCCGGTCTATAAAAAATAAAAGAATTGTCAAGTTGTTTTAAAATTGATTAATTTTTTGTTTATTTGAAAACCGCAAGATTATATCTTTAAACCGTTAACTATTAAAAATTAATTATAACAGAGATGAAAAAAGTAGTAAATGTCCTATCTGTAACAGGATTCATGTTTTTTGGAGCTATTCAATCAACTTTTGCACAGGAAGCAGCAGCAGAGTCAAAAACTTTTCACCAAGTATTAAAGGAAAACTTTATTGATGGTGGCCCAGGTTTTATGGGAATTGTATTAGTAGCCTTAATTTTGGGTTTAGCAATATCAATTGAAAGAATTATTTATTTAAATTTAGCAACAACTAATACTAAGAAATTAGTAGCAAATGTGGATGATGCCTTAAGTTCAGGCGGAGTTGAAGCAGCAAAAGAAATTTGTAGAAATACAAAAGGGCCTGTTGCATCTATTTTTTACCAAGGTTTAGATAGAGTAGATGAAGGCGTAGATGCAGCTGAAAAAGCAGTTGTTTCTTATGGTGGAGTTCAAATGGGACTCTTAGAGAAAAATGTTTCTTGGATTTCTTTATTTATTGCTTTAGCGCCAATGTTAGGTTTCATGGGTACTGTAATCGGTATGATTGGAGCTTTTAACGATATTGCAGTAGCAAACGATATCTCTCCAGCGGTAGTTGCAGGTGGTATTAAAATTGCCTTATTAACAACTGTATTTGGTCTAGTTGTAGCAATTATTCTTCAAATTTTTTATAATTATATCGTCTCTAAAATTGACGGAATTGTAAATAACATGGAAGATGCATCTATTCAATTAGTAGATTTATTAGTGAAATATAAAAAATAAAATCAGCACAATGAAAAGCAATAAAATATTAAGTATTATTATAGCTCTTGTTGCGTTAGTTGGTGCTTTCCTTTTCATAAGAATATTTATGGAAGATGCGGAAGCAATTGAAACTAATGTTGATTTGCAAAATAAAGTGATTAGTCCAATTATTTATTATTCGACTTTTTTACTAATAGCAACGGTTGTAATTACAGTAGTTCTTTCTCTGTGGAGTTTAATTAGAAACCCAGAGAATTTAAAGAAAACATTAATGGGGCTTGGAGTTTTAGCGATACTGTTAATTATATCTTACTTTTTATCTGATTCGGAAGCTGTAATTAACGCAGCCGGTGGAATTAGTGAAGGTGGTGAAGCAGGTTCTTCCGTTAATAAGTGGGTTGGAACAGGCATATGGTACAGTTTAATTTTAGGGGCAGTTGCTTCCTTCTTTTTCGTGTACGATTTAGTTAAAGGTTTAATAAAATCATAAAATTATGGCAAGAAGAGAGAATCCAGAAATTAATGCAGGTTCTATGGCAGATATTGCCTTCTTGTTATTAATCTTCTTTTTAGTAACAACAACTATGAATGTGGATTCTGGGGTTTCTAAGAAGTTATCTGAAAAACCACCAGAAGATTATGTGCCACCAATTATAAAGGAGAAAAACATTTTTGAGGTAAATATTAATAGAAATAACGATCTTCTTGTGGAGGATCAAAGAATGGATATTAAAGACCTTAAGGCCGCAGCAATTTCTTTTATAGACAATGGTGGTGGTGACGGTACAATCGTAGATGGTGTTCCAAGTGGACCGTGTACATATTGCTTAGGCGAGAAAAGTATAAGTTCATCGGATCATCCAAACAAAGCAATTATTTCTGTTCAAAGTGATAGAGGTACTGAGTATGGGACGTATTTAAAAGTTCAAAATGAACTGATAAGTGCATATTCAGAATTACGTAATAGACTTTCAAAAGAACGTTACGGAATTCCTTTTCCTCAATTGGAGGAGTCTTATAAAGACAACAGAAATAACTTAGAGCTAAAGAAAAAAGTGGAGGATATTAAGAAAAGTTATCCAGAAATTATTTCAGACGCAGAGCCAACATCAAATTAATTTTTAAAATATAACAATATGTCTAAATTTGGAAAGAAGAAAAAAGGAATGCCAGCAGTGAATACTGCAGCTTTGCCAGACATCGTTTTTATGTTGTTGTTTTTCTTTATGGTAACAACTACCATGAGAGAAACAGATTTAAAATTAGAGAATCCTAGATTGCCAAGTGCTACAGAAGTAAAGAAACTGGAGCATAAAAGTTTAGTAAGTACTATATATGTTGGTAAATCCAAAGATGTTGCAAGACATGGTTCTAGATATAATAGAATTCAATTGAATGATAAAATAGCTACGGCAGAAGATGTGCCTGCTTTTATTATTAATGAAAGATCTAAAGTGTCTGAGGCAGAGGTGCCATTTATGACGACCTCTATTAAAGCTGATAAAGAATCTAATGTAGGTACAATTATAGATATTAGGTTAAAACTAAGAGATGTAAATGCACTTAAGATTAGTTATTCTGCTTCTAAAGGATCAGGTAATTAATTATATATAGCTTCTAATAAAAAAAGACAATTCGTTTGAATTGTCTTTTTTTTTGTTCTAAATTTAAGTTTGTAAAAAAATGTTATATTGTATTTTTATAACTTGTTATCTGTCTTATGAATATTAAACTTTTTTTTTTATTAGTGTTTCCAATATTTGCTTTCTCTCAGAAAGATTCCTTAAGTATAGGAGATGCATATGCAGAGGATCAAATTTATCTCTCTGTTGCTTACAGTCAATTTAATACACAACCGTCTACAATAACAAAAAGTAACTTTTCATATGCACTCTCTGGAGGTTATATGAAAGATATTATTTTAAATAAAGCAGGAACCATTGCAATCGCCGCAGGATTTGGATACGGGTTTGATTTTTTTAACCATAAATTAAAGGTTGAAGAATTTAATGGTGAAACAGTCTTCGATCAGAACAATACAAGCTCTGATAACGTTTTTAAAGCGCATAATTTGGAGTTTCCGTTTGAGTTGAGATGGAGAACATCAACGGTTAAAAAATATAATTTTTGGAGAGTATATGCGGGTATAAAGTTTTTGTATAATTTAAGGAACCAGTTTCAATATACAGATGTTAATAACAATTATATCAAGTATTCGAACATTTCGTCTTACAACAAACTGCAATATGGCCTTACCATTTCTGCAGGTTATGATGCGTTTAATGTAAACGTTTTTTATGGGTTGACACCTATTTATAAAAATGCTACAATTAACGGAGCGTCTATAAATACTAAAATTTTAAAATTTGGTTTAATCTTCTATTTTTTATAAAAAGTAAAAAACTCCAAGTGGAGCCACAAAACCTAAGAAAAATCCTAAATATACTTCTTTTGGAGTGTGTGCTTTTAAATAAAGTCTAGCATTGGCAACAAGACCCGCTAAAATTATGTGTATTATAACTACAAGAGCAAAATTGTTTGAATATATAATACTTAAAACAATAAAAAAGCTTGTTGAAATTCCTACAGAGAGTAAATGAAGACTTGTTTTTAGACGGAACGCAGAACAAATATATAGTAAAGTGAGCGCTGCGCTTGTTGCATAAAAGAGTAAGCTGATATCTGTCATGTTAGTAATATTCGCTATCGTATTTGCAAGGAGGTAGCACAATACAATCATTAATGCAACGGGTAGTTTTCTTTCTTTTATGCTGTTTGCGCTAAAAGTTTTTATTAGGTTTAACTTTTTGAATAGTATTAATATTAAAAGCGGAATAAGATACGTAGTCACAAATATCAAGCTTAACAGTGCTAATTTTGTTTGGCTAGTGTTGTTGTTTGGAATTAATATGAAGTACAGAAGAACACTCATTGTAGGAATCACAATAGGATGTAACATTACAGAGATAATCTTGTATACTCTTTCCATTAAATTTCTTTTCGTAAACGGGCAACAGGTAAGTCTAGCTGTTCTCTATATTTAGCAACAGTTCTCCTTGCAATAGGATATCCCTTTTCTTTTAAGATAGCTGCTAACTTTTCGTCTGTAAGTGGTTTCTGCTTATCTTCTTCTTTAATTACTGTTTCTAAAATTTTTTTAATTTCTTTGGTGGAAACATCTTCTCCTTGGTCATTTTTCATAGATTCAGAAAAGAATTCCTTTATAAGTTTTGTGCCATAAGGTGTAGAAACATATTTGCTATTTGCAACTCTAGAAACCGTTGAAACATCCATGTTAATTTTATCTGCAATATCTTTTAGAATCATCGGTTTTAACTTCCGCTCATCACCGGTTAAAAAATAATCATATTGGTATTGCATTATCGTGTTCATTGTTACTAAAAGAGTCTGTTGACGCTGTCTAATTGCGTCTATAAACCATTTTGCGGCATCTAGTTTCTGTTTAATAAAGAAAACGGCATCCTTTTGTGACCTAGATTTTACAGTAGCTTCTTGATATCCTTTTAACATGTTATTATATTCTCTAGAAATGTGCAATTCTGGTGCATTTCTAGAGTTTAAAACTAAGTCTAATTCCCCGTCTGAAAGGTGTATTGAAAAATCAGGAACAATTTGTTCTGCAATTTTATTATTGCCAGCGTAAGAACTTCCTGGTTTAGGGTTTAGTTTAGAAATTTCCTTATTTACTCCTTTTAGCTCTTCTTCAGAAATATTGAATTTTTCTTGAAGCTTTCTATAGTGTTTCTTTACAAAATGGTCAAAAGCATCTTGCAAAACGTCGATGGATAAACTTCGATATTTTGTTTTCTCTTTTGCCTTTAGTTGAATGATGAGACATTCTCTTAAATCTCTGGCGCCAACACCTAATGGATCTAAATTGTGGACTACCTTCTTTAGGACAGAAACTACTTTTTCTTCAGTTGTAAAAACATTTTCAGTAAAAGCTAAATCATCAACTAAGTCAATAATTTCTCTTCTTATATAACCACTATCATCTACACTGCCTAATAAAAACTCTGCAATGGCTTGCTCTTCTTCGTTTAAACTAAATGTATTTAATTGATTTTTTAAAGATTGATGAAAACTTGTTCCTGCCGCATAAGGCACATTTTTTTCTTCATCATCTGCAGAATAATTATTGGCCTGTGTTTTATAATTCGGAATTTCGTCATCACTCAAGTAGTCGGCTACATTAATATCTTCAGTCTCTGTTTTCTCTGGGACCTCTTCTTCAAATTCATTTGATAAATCATCATCTATATTTACAGATTCTTCTTTGCCTGTATCTAGTGCAGGGTTTTCCTCAATTTCTTGTTTCAAACGTTCTTCAAATGCCTGTGTTGGCAACTGAATCAACTTCATCAACTGAATTTGCTGCGGAGATAATTTTTGTAATAATTTATATTGTAAGCTTTGTTTTAGCATATTTTTGATGTTACAAAAATGGGATTAAAAATCTGCATTTTGTGGCGTTCTCGGAAACGGAATTACGTCTCTAATATTGCCCATACCTGTGGTAAACTGTACTAATCTTTCAAAACCTAAGCCAAATCCAGAATGCACTGCCGTACCAAATTTTCTCAAATCTAAATACCACCAAAGTTCTTTTTCATCAATATTCATGGCTTTCATTTTTTCTATTAAAACATCATAACGCTCTTCACGTTGAGCTCCACCAACCATCTCTCCAATTCCTGGAAATAAGACATCCATGGCTCTTACCGTTTTCCCATCTTCATTCAGACGCATATAAAATGCTTTGATATCCGCTGGATAATCAAATAAAATAACGGGACATTTAAAATGCTTTTCAACTAAAAAACGTTCATGTTCAGATTGTAAATCTGCGCCCCACTCGTGAATAGGGTATTGAAACTTCTTCTTTTTATTAGGTTTGGAATTTCTAAGAATATCTATCGCTTCTGTATAAGAAACTCTCTTAAAGTTGTTGTCTGCAACAAACTTAAGCTTTTCCAACAGACTCATGTCGCTTCTTTGTAATTGAGGTTTTGATTTTTCCTCTTGGATGAAACGTTCATCTAAAAAAGCTAAATCGTCTTTACAGTGTTCTAAAACATAGGTTAAAACAGATTTTATAAAATCTTCTGCTAAATCCATATTTCCATCTAAATCCATAAAGGCAACTTCAGGTTCAATCATCCAAAATTCTGCTAAATGACGCGTTGTATTTGAGTTTTCTGCTCTAAAAGTGGGTCCAAAAGTATATACTTTACCTAAAGCCATGGCATACGCTTCTGCTTCTAATTGACCTGAGACTGTAAGGTTGGTCTCTTTTCCGAAGAAATCTTTGGCATAATCTATTTCTCCATCTTCTTTAACTGGTGCTTTGTTATCTTCAAAGGAAGTAACTCTAAACATCTCTCCTGCCCCTTCTGCATCAGAGCCTGTAACAATTGGAGTGTTTACATAGTTGAAATCATTTTCTTGAAAGTATTTATGAACGGCAAAAGAAAGTTTAGAGCGCACTCTCATTACTGCGCTAAACGTATTTGTTCTCACTCGTAAATGTGCATTTTCTCTTAAAAATTCAAAACTGTGCTTTTTAGGCTGAATAGGATATTCATCTGGATTAGAGTCACCTAAAATTTCTATTTTTGAAACTTGAATTTCTAGAGCTTGTCCTTTTCCTTGACTTTCAGCAATCGTTCCTTTTACAGCTATTGCTGCACCGGTTGTTATTCTTTTTAAAGTATTTTCTGCTGTGTTTTCAAAATCAATAACACATTGTATATTGTGAATGGTAGAGCCATCATTTAAGGCAATAAAACGTTTACTTCTAAAAGTTCTAACCCAGCCTTTTAATACTACCTCTTGTAAAATGGAACCTGATTTTAAGATTTCTGCTACATTAATTTTCATCATCATTTTTAAATATATTGTTTTCGAAAATTGTCTTTAGTTAAAAAAGTAAAGATACTTTATTGTTATAAATTAAACAACCAATGGTAGGGCAATAATAAGTGAGCATCACTTGTAAATAATGCAGCAGTTAATCTTCTCTAATGGATATCTTAAAGAAAACAAAAGCCCAATAATTAGGAAATTCAGTTGCATAACTTTACAATTATTTAAACTGTTGATGTCTTACTCTGTTGGAAAAATTTCCATTTTTGGTTCTTTAAATACTTTTTTATTTGCGATTTTCTTTTCGAAAGTTAGCAGCAAAGAAGGCAGTAATAACAAGTTAGAAACCATGGCTAACAGTAATGTTACAGAGACCAAACCTCCCAAAGCAATAGTACCACCAAAACTAGAAAGTGTAAAAACTAAAAATCCAAAGAATAGCACAATAGAGGTGTAAAACATACTTACTCCGGTTTCTCTTAATGCGGCATAAACAGAAGGTTTTATCCTCCATTTATTGGCAATAAGCTCTTGCCTATACTTTGCTAAAAAGTGAATGGTATCGTCTACAGAAATTCCAAACGCAATACTAAAAACTAATATGGTTGACGGTTTTATAGGAATGTTTAAAAAGCCCATTAAACCTGCTGTAATCAATAATGGAAGCATATTAGGAATCAAGGAGATTAAAATCATTTGTGGTGATCTAAACATCCAAGCCATAAAAATGGCGATTAATAAAATGGCTAATGACAAAGAAATTACTAAATTTTTAATCAAGTAATTGGTTCCTTTTATAAAAACCAACGCTTTTCCTGTTACGGATACATTGTATGCGTCTGTTGGAAATTCTTTTGCAATAACTGCTTTTAGTCGTTCTTGAATAACATCCATTCTAGCAGTACCAATATCTTTCATAAATGTTGTAATTCTAGCATAGCGCCCCGTAGAGTCTACAAATGTTTTTAGCATGCTAGCATCGTTATTTGAGTTTTTGGTATATGAAAAAATATAACTCTTTTCTTGATTCGTAGGTAATTGATAATACTTAGGATTTCCTTTGTAATATGCCTGTTTGGAGTATTTAACAAGGTTTACTATGGATATTGGTTTTGATAGTTCTGGGAAGGTCTCTATCGCTTCATTTAATTTTTCCATCTTTTTTAAAGTGGAAAGCTTCATAACACCATTCTCTTTTTTTGTGTCAATTAGAATCTCCAAAGGCATAATACCTCCAAACTCTTTTTCAAAGAATTTAATATCTTTATAGAATTCGGTGTTTTTGGGCATATCTTCAATTAAACTTCCAGAAACTTTGATTTTATATACACCAATAATGCTTAAGACAATCACTATGACCGTTGTAAAGTAAATAGTAATTCTTCTATTTTTCACCATTTTCTCCATCCAGTTTACCACATTTTCAATCCATTTTGTTTCTAAATGACTCAAATGCTTTTTCTTTGGAAGTGGCATAAAACTATAAATAATTGGAATGATTAATAATGCCAAAATAAAAATACTGATAATATTTACAGATGCTAAAATTCCGAATTCACGTAGTAAATTACTTTTTACAAATACAAAGGTTGCAAAACCAGATGCAGTGGTAATATTGGTCATTAATGTGGCATTTCCAATCTTAGAAATTACACGTTGCAGTGCTTTTGCTTGCTGTCCATGTTTTTTTATTTCTTGTTGATATTTATTGATTAGGAAAACTGCATTAGGTACACCTATGACTATGATTAATGGGGGTATTAGCGCAGACAAAACAGTAATCTCATATCGGAATAATCCGATAAAGCCAAATGCCCAAATGACACCTATGATCACCACTAGGAGTGTAATGAATGTTGCTCTGAAAGACCTGAAAAAGAAAAAGAAAATTAAAGCAGTAATTCCTAAAGCACCCAGTACAAAAAGTAGCATTTCATCTTGGATATTTTGGGCATTTAGCGTTCTAATATAGGGCATTCCAGAGACGCGAACATCTAGGTTATTTTCTTTCTCAAATTGAGCTATTTTAGGGATTAGTACCTCATAAATAAAATCTCTACGTTTTGGCGTATTTACAATTTCTTTTTTGATGTAAATAGCAGTTTGTAAAGTTCCAGTTTCTTTGTTGTAGAGTAAGTTGTCATAAAAAGGGAGCTTTTCAAACAGCTGTTTTTTAATTGCGTTTACCTCTGCTTTGGTTGTAGGTTCTTTTTCGTATAGAGGCTCTAAAACAAACTTTCTTTTTTTTCTATCTGCCTTTAACTTTTTAACATCAGCAATTGAGATTGTAAAGTCAATGTCAGCGCTCTTATCAAATTGTGCTACTAATTGGTTCCAAGCATTAAATTTCTTAGGTGTAAAAACGGTAGAGTCTTTAACTCCGAGAATGACAAGATTGCCTTCTTCACCAAAAATTTTTAAAAAATTATTGTATTCTAGGTTAGCTACATGGTCTTCTGGAAGTAGGTTAGCTTCGGTATATGAAAACTTCATATACTTCATCTGAGAGGCTAAAAATGCCGTTATTAGTGCAATAATTAATAAAACCAAGTACCGGTTTCTTAGAATAACACCAGCTACTTTTGTCCAGAAATTCATATAAAAAATAATTTATGCAAAGGTAACCAAATTGTAGGCTAGTTTTAGGCAAAAAAAAAGGTGTTTTTTAAAACACCTTTTTTTTACTTTTCAGTTGTTAGACTGTCATAATTTCCTTTTCCTTGACGGCAAGTTTTTCATCTATATCTTTAACAAAAGTATCTGTAAGCTTTTGAATATCCACTTCAGAGTCTTTTTTTAAATCGTCAGAAATATCCGTTTTTTTGATTTCGTTATTCGCCTCTTTCCTTGCATTTCGGATACCAATTTTTGCATGTTCAGCTTCTGATTTGGCTTGTTTTGCTAAACCGATTCTTCTTTCTTCGGTTAGCGGTGGCACATTAATCATAATAATATCACCGTTATTCATTGGGTTAAAACCAAGATTCGCAATCATAATTGCTTTTTCAATTGGCTGTAGCATGTTTTTTTCCCAGGGTTGCACCGCAATAGTTCTTGGATCTGGAGTGGTCACATTTGCAACTTGACTCAAAGGTGTTTGTGACCCATAATAATCTACCTTTACATTTCCCAACATACTAGGAGTTGCTTTGCCAGCTCTAATAGCTCTTAACTCTTTTTCTAAATGGGCTATAGCACTATTCATAGCCTCTTTAGTAGTATCTAATATAAATTCAATTTCTTCGTTCATCTTATTATGTGAGTTTTAATATATCGCTGTCTGTTTGTATGAAATTTGTATCGCAAATAAGATTTTAAACGTGTTCTCAATACCATTTTTCTTTGGAAGTTTTCAGGCTTTCAAAATAAATAGAACTGCTACTTAAAAACTATTTACTATCAACAATAGTTCCAATTTTTTCGCCTGAGACCAACCTTAATAAGTTGCCGTTTGCGTTCATATTAAATACAATTATTGGTAGGTTATTTTCTTCACTTAAGGTAAAGGCAGTCATATCCATTACTTTTAAGCCTTTTGCGATAACTTCCTTAAAAGTAATCGTCTCAAATTTAACAGCATCTTTATTTTTTTCTGGATCTATGTTATAGATACCGTTTACACGTGTGCCCTTTAAAATAGCATCGGCATCTATCTCTATGGCCCTTAAAACGGCAGCAGTGTCTGTTGTAAAATACGGATTTCCTGTTCCTGCTCCAAAAATAACAACACGTCCTTTCTCTAAGTGGCGTATTGCTTTTCTTTTAATATAGGGTTCTGCAACTTCTTTTATTTCCAGTGCTGTCTGTAAACGCGTTTTTACGTCTTGGTCTTCTAATGCACTTTGCAATGCCAAACCGTTGATACAGGTAGCCAACATTCCCATGTGGTCTCCTTGTACACGATCCATGCCATTTGCAGCACCAGCAACACCTCTAAATATATTGCCACCACCAATTACAATTGCAACTTCTATCCCTTTTTCTACAACTTCTTTAATTTCTTTTGCGTATTCAGCGAGACGTTTTGGGTCAATGCCATATTGTCTTTCACCCATTAATGCTTCTCCGCTTAATTTTAAAAGAATTCTTCTGTATTGCATAGTTTATTTTTGATGGTTGCGCAAAATTACGTTTTTTTTTTGAGTTTCTTTTTTTTGAGCAAAAAAAAACCTTGTTTTCATATAAGATGAAAACAAGGTTTTTTAATAAGGTTTTTAAAATACAAATTATCCTAAAACTACTCTTTTAAAGGTACTAACTTCGAGATCCCCATACGTTTTAACGTATTGTGCAACATTTTTCTTTTCATCTTTAATAAAAACTTGGTCTAAAAGACATTGCTCCGTATCTAAGGTTGTGTTGTCTGCAATAAAACGTTCCATTTTTCCTGGTAAGATTCTATCCCAAATTTGCTCTGGTTTTCCGTCAGCTTTTAATTCACTTTTAGCAGTCTCTTCAGCTTTTGCTAAAATAGCATCAGAAAGTTGAGACCTAGAAATAAATTCAGGAACATTTTTCAACGTTTTCCCCAATCTTCCTAATTCAATATTATCTTTTTCTATTACTGCAATTCTTGCTTCTGTCTCTGCAGTAACAAATGCAGGGTCAAAATCTTTATAAGATAATATAGATGCTCCCATAGAAGCAACTTGCATTGCAAGGTCTTTTGCTAAAGTTTCAGCGTTTTCTACAACAGCAGATAAACCAACAATAGCAGCAATTTTACCGATGTGAGTATATGCACCAACATAAGCAGCTTCTATTTTTTCAAAAGCTGTTATCTCTAACTTTTCTCCAATAACGCCGGTTTGTTCAACTAGTTTGTCTGCAACCGTCATCCCTCCAAAGTCTGCAGCTAAGAAAGCTTCTTTGTCTGATGAATTTAAAGCGATGTCTGCAAATTGACCACCCAAAGCAACAAAAGATTCATTTTTACCAACAAAATCAGTTTCACAAGCTAAAACAATAGCCACACCTGCTGTTTTTGAGTCATTAATTCTTGTTGAAGCAACACCTTCTGTAGAATCTCTATCAGCTCTTTTTGCAGCAATTTTTTGACCTTTTTTACGTAAAATACTTATTGCCTCTTCAAAGTTGTTTTCTGCCTCTACTAATGCCTTTTTACAGTCCATCATTCCAGCACCAGTTGCTTCTCTTAATTTTTTAACATCAGCAGCACTTACTTTTACCATGTCACTTATTTTTTTTTAAGAAACCTAAGTTTCTCAATTGTTATTAAATTATTTCTTTTCTTCAGTAGACGTTTCAGTAACTTCAACTTTCGTTTCTTCTACTTTTGCTTCTTCTACTTTAGGAGCTTCTGCTTTTGTTTCTTCAACTTTAGGAGTTGCTTTTTCTGCTTTTGAGGCAGCTGCAACTTCTTTTGTTTCTTTTACTTTTTCTTTGTCGGCCTTTCTTTCAGATAAACCTTCTGCAATTGCATCAGTCACAAAAGATAATACAACGTTGATAGACTTAGATGCGTCATCATTAGCAGGAATTACGTAGTCTACTTGTCTTGGATCAGAGTTTGTATCTACCATTGCAAAAATAGGAATATTTAATTTTTGAGCTTCCGCTACAGCAATGTGTTCCTTTTTGATGTCAACTATAAATAATGCACCAGGTAAACGAGTCATATCTGAAATAGAACCTAAATTCTTTTCCAACTTCTCTCTCTGACGATTGATTTGTAATTTTTCTCTTTTAGATAATGCCTCAAAAGAACCATCTGTCTTCATTCTATCAATTAAAGCCATTTTTTTAACAGCTTTTCTAATTGTAATGAAGTTAGTCAACATTCCACCAGGCCATCTTTCAGTAATGAAAGGCATACCTACCGCTTTCGACTTTTCTGCAACAATATCTTTTGCTTGCTTTTTTGTTGCAACAAATAAAATTTTACGTCCAGAGTTCGCAATCTTGTTTAGAGCTTCTGAAGTTTCTTCTATTTTTGCAGCAGTTTTATACAAATCAATGATGTGAACACCATTTCTTTCTGTATAAATATATGGAGCCATGTTTGGGTTCCATTTTCTAGTAAGGTGTCCGAAATGTACACCGTTATCTAATAATTCTTGTATGTTTACGTTTGCCATTTTTAAATGTGTTTACTTTCTGTTTTGAAATCAATAGTTAAGTAGTCTTTCGAGTCTTAATTATTTAGATGCTAAACTGTTTGATATTAATTATGTGTAATAAGAACAGTTCTCGATATAATATAGTGCAGAATAAATGCTGTGCGTATATTAACGTTTCGAGAATTGGAATTTTTTACGTGCTTTCTTCTGACCAAATTTCTTACGTTCAACCATTCTTGGATCACGTGTTAATAATCCTTCTGGTTTCAAGATAATTCTATGCTCTGGATCAATATGAACCAATGCTCTTGTGATTGCTAAACGAATCGCTTCTGCTTGTCCTGTAACTCCACCACCGAAAACATTAACTTTGATATCATAAGATTCTAAGTTTTCTGTTAACATTAAAGCTTGTTGTACTTTATACTGTAAGGTACCTGTTGTGAAATAGCTTTTAAATTCTTTTTTGTTTACAGTAATGTTCCCTTTACCTTCTGAAAGATAAATACGAGCAACTGCTGTTTTTCTTCTACCTATTTTGTGTACTATATCCATTATAAAAGATCTTTAAGGTTAATAGCTTTAGGTTCTTGACCTGCTTGTTTGTGCTCAGTTCCTGCATAAACATACAAGTTTCTGAATAACGCTGCTCCCAAAATATTTTTTGGTAACATTCCTTTTACTGCTTTTTCAATTAATCTTGTAGGATCTTTCTCAAACATTTCTGTTGCAGTTAATGATCTTTGTCCTCCTGGATAACCGGTGTGACGGATGTAAGATTTCTCTGTCCATTTTCTACCCGATAAAATAATTTTTTCTGCGTTGATAACAACCACGTTGTCTCCACAATCTACGTGAGGAGTGAAATTTGGTTTGTACTTACCTCTAATTAGCTTTGCTATAATAGAAGATATACGACCCAACGTTTGCCCGTCCGCATCAACTAAAACCCACTCCTTGTTTACGGTAGTGCTGTTTGCTGATACTGTTTTGTAACTTAATGTGTTCATAATTACACTATTAGTTTTTGTAAATTAATATGATTTATTTCCCTTAAAAAAGGAGTGCAAATGTAATGCTATTTATTTGATTGACAAATAGTGTTTTAGGATATCTTTTAACTAAATGTTCTGTTCATTTTTCTTTTCTAAAATGAACAGAACATAAAGAAAGCAGTACTTCTTTAGAAAGGTACTTTTGTTGAAGTATTTAAGCGTAACTAAAAAGGTGTTTTATTGACCAAAACACCCCAAATGTCAATGAAATTCTTCGCACTTGCACTATTTTTTACTGGATACGGGAGCCCCAGATGTATTATTAAATACAATTCCAAAGAAAATTTATACCACCACAAAGTTGGTGAAAATCCCAGCTATTGACGGTAAAATCTTCGAGGATGCTTGGAATGTTGTGGATTGGTCGACAGCCTTTGTAGAAAAAAAGTCAAAGGAAGGAGTGGCACCAACCTTTCAAACTAAATTTAAAGTAATGTTTGATGCAGAGTATTTAGATAGTGCTTTAAGGGCTTTTGATGATGCCCCCTTATTCATAGCGCAAAGATTAAGTAGCAGAGATGGTTTTAGACGCGAGCGGCAATGCTGCTTTTTTAGTGGATGAAAATTTAGAGAATATAACGGATTATTCTTTTGAAAAACCGGACTTCTCTTTTGTGCAATTGCAAACAAACTTAGTGGCAAGATGGGAGTATATACCATGTTCAGACCCGTTTTTTGTTTGGGTAAGAGGAGCTAATGGTTTGCAGAACTTTAAGAACTTTCTAATAGATGGTGTGCATACTCAGGTTTTTGACATTCCTGCAAATGATATTTTTTTAATAAGAGCAATCTATCGTTTTTTACAATAGTTTATTTGAAAGTGGCCCGTTGCAAACGATCATTTATAGAATTTCCTAAACCAAACGCAGGGAATTTTTCAGCAATAATAACGTCTAAATTTTTATGGTCTAACGCATGCATCGCTGCGTATAGTTTTGAAGCAGCTTCTTGCATAGAACCTTCTTTTGATAAAATTATTTCTGTAATATTTTTATCATGCAAAGAAGATTTAAAAACTAAAACGCCAATTTTTTTTCCGGAATGTTTTTTAACTTCAGAGAACACATTAGCCACCAAAAAAGTACTTGTTTTAGGCGCATAATGTCTTGCTAACATTCCTGGAGCATCTGGATTTTCTTCTTTTTTGTTTTTTATGGCAACTTTACCAACAACAGCCTCGATGTCTTCTAGAGGTAAAGCGCCTAATCGATAGATTATAGGTGCACCATCCTCAAAACCGATGATGGTAGATTCAATTCCGTTTGCACAAGAACCACCATCTAAAACCATCTGAATTTTATTTTTAAAATAACCTTCTACATGTGTTGGTTTTGTAGGACTAATGCTTCCAAAAGGATTTGCACTTGGAGCTGCCAAAGGAAAAGGCAATTGTTTTAACAAAGCTAAAGTTACTGGATGATTTGGTATGCGAACAGCAACGGTATCTTTTCCTGCGGTAATTAAATCAGGAATTTTATCACTTTTTTTTAGAACCAATGTCAGAGACCCAGGCCAAAAAGCAGCGGCTAATAATTTGGCTTTTTCTGGAATATGAGTTACTATATTCTCTAAAGAGTCTATAGAAGGAATGTGTACAATTAACGGATTAAAAAACGGACGTTTCTTTGTAGAAAAAATGCTTTTTATCGCTTTTTCACTAAATATGTTTCCTGCCAAACCATACACCGTTTCCGTTGGTATTGCTACCAATTCTTCATTGATTAATAAGTGTACTGCTTTCTGTATGTCTTTAGAAATAATGCTCATAATTAATTTGTAAAACTACGTATAAAAATGAAATTACTGTTGATTGTTTTTAGAACTATTAGAAATAAAAAGAACATTATTGAATCGTGCAATTTTTATAGCACCCATAAGATATAAATTCTTTAAGCGATGGTATACTTTAAGTTGAAGCTTACTTTCAAAGGGTTTGTACTATGATGTAATATGCTAGTTGATGGGTTGTTTAACCTTGTAAAAACCAGCTGTATCAATAAAGTTTATAGTAAATAAAGAATTGGCCTCCATTATTATAGCAAATTGATTCAAGTTGGAAGGTGCAAAGAGGTACTCACGATCTCATTTCTTAAGTTCATTTCTTCTTTAGTGGAAGGTTGTTTTGAACTAATTTAAAAACTGAATTAAAAAATTGCTGTATGTTTCGTTCAATTTTGTAGCTTAAAGCTACAAAACAAGAAATTCTGTTTCGTGTTAAATTGTATTAAGTGACGTATTTAATTTGGCTAAATCCATCTTTCAATGCTGCTATTGACTCCTTTTCATTGCATTGCCTTATTTCAAGTATATTCCTCTATTTAGATTCATTTTGTGAAAAGTTCCGATTGTCAAGAATCCGTTGACAGATTTTCTTGCAGTTTAGGTGCTTATTTATTTGTTTAGTCTTTGTAAGAAAATGAAAGGATGCTCCGTCATGCCAAACATCACAGTTTGTATTTGGTTCAAAATCGGTAATATCGTTTACAACCCAAAGTACTTTATTCCCTTTTTTCCAAGTCTATTTTTTACTCTTTGGAGTGCTTTCGTAGAAATATCAAGAATCGTAATATTTTTAAAACTTTTAGCAAGTAAGAAATCCATAAGTGCTGTCTTCGTTGCCAATATCTATTATTTTCGCAGTTTTATTTAGCTCGAACGAGTGTATAAAATCAATTGAAGTTTTCGGTATTTCTTGCTTCCAACTTATTTGGTATTTTCTTTTAGTTTCATAAACTATTTCTCAATGCTTTTCGCTGTCTAATGTTATTGTTCTCTCGTTTTTGTGCCTTGTGCTGTTTTTGGTTTGAAAATCTGCGGTTTTGTTGCCAAAGATTTTCCTAAGGAAATAAGAAGTTTTCAATAGGTAACAAACTTTTAGGTTCACTTCATATTTCAATGCTCTACCATTCTTAACACAAAGAGGAAGTATCGCTGTTTTAAAAAGTCAGCATAGTATTCCACTTTACCGTACTATTATTAGCATGGTTAAATCGCTACAAACAAACAGAATACTATACTTATTTGTTGCTTTAATTCTTTTAAATTGTCAGATTTCATCCTCTACTATTTTTTTATTTACGAGTAAACATGGTTTCTAGCGTTACTAGTTGCGCAAGAAACTACATCAAATGATGCGTTTAAAATAAGGGGGAAACTACTTAAAAATTTTAGCACAAGTAAAAACATGCAGATACCTGCGGCCTTTGTGAACTAAAGTGTTGTTGATGTCTTCTTTAGAAAGTACTTTAAACGAAATCATAATCAAACAGCTGTTTAGTGAGACGGTTTTTTTCCTGTTATTTTTTGTTTCTCTTGAAGCACTGTTAAACTTTCAAGTTTTTCAGAGTTAATCTTGTTAAAAGTAATTTGAGCAGTAACCACTTTTAAATAAAAAACAATATCAGATTTTGGAAAAACAGCAAACATGGGTTGGCATGTTGCCTGCGTTTTCAGTTGACTTACTTCTTTAGAAGCTGTGATTTAAAAGTCATAATTAAGCTAAGATTTAGTACTATTTTCTTTAAAATTAATTTCTAATAATAATTTAGAACTAATATATTACTTGAATTTCAAGTTCAATACTTCTTAGAAGTGAGATTACTAGGGTGTTAAATTTTAGAAATTAGAACCTATTTCATAGGTAGGAAAAGAGTGAATTATATCAAAATTGTATGTATGTAAAGACTAAAAGGAATACAACTCTTCTACTGAGCTCTTATATTCTTTATACCTTTGATGGTCTAAAGCAAAAAAGCGTTTTATACTATGAAAATAACCAATGCTCATCAAAATAACCTGAAGAACATCGATTTAAGTATTCCTGAAAATCGTTTGATTGTGATTACTGGTTTGTCAGGTTCAGGAAAATCTTCCTTGGCTATGGGCGTGATTGCCAATGAAGGCTATCGCTATTTTCTAGAAAGTTTGCCAGCCTATAATCAACAAAACGGGCAAATGATTCCGACGGCTGAGGTTGATGATATTCAAGATTTGCCACCTGTAATTAAAGTAGCGCAAACAAAACGCTTCCAATCTATCAATGCTACTTTTGGAACGCTCTCTGAGCTAGCCGCAGTATTCAGAATCATATTTGCACGCTACTCTGCAGATGAAACCATGAGCAAGTCGCTATTTTCTTTCAACCATCCGAAAGGCGCTTGTGAGGTATGCCGCGGGATTGGAGAAGCGGAATATATTGATCTAAATAAACTGGTAGGTGATCCAGACAAAACGTTGAGAGAAGGTGCCATCACTACTACCTTGCCTAATGGTTACATTGTCTATTCACAAGTTACTGTGGAGGAATTAAACAAAGTGTGTAAAGCCCATGGCTTTACTGTGGATATTCCATGGAAAGAGCTTTCAGCCGAACAAAAAGAGGTTGTTTTAAATGGAAGCAATCTTCTCAAAGTATTTTACGGGAAACATGGTTTAGAATCTCGATTAAGATGGCAAGGAATTAAAGCCAAACCCCGTGAAGAAGGCTATTATAAAGGCATGCTTCCCATCATGCAAGACATTTTAAGACGGGACAGAAACCCTAACATTTTAAAATTTTCTAGCTCTAAAGTTTGCCCAAGTTGTAATGGTGGGCGCATCAAAAAGCAGCAGCTAAACTACCAATGGAAAGGTTTGAATTTCCAAGCTTGGATGGAGCTGTCTTTAAACGATTTATACCAGCAGCTTAATCAAATAGACTTAAATGTTGGAGAAAAGTTATTGATTGCTAAAATTTCCATTCAATTGTTAGATTTGATTCGATTGGGTATGGGACATTATCAGCTGAGTACTCCAAGTACGGCTATTTCTTCTGGAGATGGACAACGCATCAAGCTCATCAGTCAAGTTAATAGCAATCTACAAGGTATTTTATACGTGTTTGACGAGCCATCCATTGGTCTGTCTGCTAATTATCAAAGCTATTTACTTCATATTTTAGATCGATTGATCAAGCGAGGTAATACCGTAATCGTGGTGGAGCACGATTTGGATTTTATACAAGCATCAGATTGGATTGTAGAATTGGGACCAGCAGCAGGAGTTCATGGAGGTGAAGTTGTTTTTAATGGTTCCATTCCCGACTTTTTAAATGCTAAAAATTTACATACTCCTACCTTATCAGCTATTAAAAAGGCGAATATCCAAGTGACTTTTGAATCTAAAATGAAACTTAAAAAAGGATTGGTTAATGCTTTTATTCCTCCGGTTAAACAGCTTTCGGTTGTCAGTCAAAAAACTCCAGACTTGCTAGAACGCATTACAAGATATTGCGAACAAGAGCACTTGAACGTTCTTAGTGTCACCGATCAGCCGATTGGTAAAACTCCGCGCAGCAATCCAGCTACGTATACAGGATTAGCTGATAAAATTCGTGATTTGTTAGCGAAAACAACTGAAGCTAGCACTTTAAACCTTGGTAAAAGTGCTTTTTCATTTAACAATAAAAATGGCCGATGTGCTGCTTGTGAAGGAGCAGGCGTAATCACACTATCTATGAGTGTAATGGGCAACATCAATCAAATTTGCCCTACGTGTAATGGTAAGCGTTTTAAGGCTGATGTGCTGCGCGTTCATTATAAGAATAAAAATATTGCTACTATTTATAACCTCAGTATTGAAAAAGCGTATGACTTCTTTTCTGGGGAAAAAAAGATTACCGAAATTCTATATTTAATGATGCAATTGGGTTTGGGATACATCAAGCTTGGGCAACCGTCTAATACTTTATCTGGTGGAGAGGCGCAACGTATTAAGCTCACGAAGCACTTCGCCAAGAAATCCAAACAAACACTTTTGGTTTTAGATGAGCCTAGCATCGGATTGCATCAACAAAATGTAGGGCAGTTGTTAAGTGCACTTAACCACCTAAAGCTCGAGACTGCAGGCATACTTTGTTTTGAAAATCACTCGCTTTTTCAGTCGGCATGTGATATTTGGGTAGACAATGCACAAGAGATTCAGTCGATTGGTATCAGAGAGGAAGCGCCTCAGCAAAGGGAGGTCATTTCTATTCGTGGCGCTCGAACACATACGCTCAAAGACTTAGATTTAGACTTCCCTAAGCAGCAATTATCTGTGGTTACCGGAGTATCGGGTTCAGGCAAGTCTTCTTTGGTGATTGACACTTTGCATGGCTATGGTTTGCAAGAAATGACCAAACAGTTTTCTGCGTATCAGCAGTCGAGAGTTGGTGTTAATTTTCAGTTTGAAGTCGATTACATCGAAGGGCTTACGCCTAGCATTTGCATTACACGTAAACAAAAAAATGATTCGCAACGTTCAGATATTGCCAAACAAATGGGGATTGATAAAATGTTGCGTTTTGCCTTTTCCCGTAAGGCGCAATATGAAGGTGAAGAATTGTCAGCCAGTCATTTTTCAAATAACCACGAGTTAGGAAAATGTGCAGTATGTGAAGGTTTTGGACAAGAGGTACTTCCTGATCTTAACAAGCTCATATTAGATCCAAATAAAAGTATTTCTAGTGGTTTATTTGCTCATAATAAAGTAATTGGTTATTATGGTGATCCTGCAGGGAAACATATGGCCATTTTAAAGAGCGTAGGATTTGAAAACGGATTTAGCTTGGAAACACCTTTTAAGGCGCTCACTTCAAAACAAAAAGAAATTCTGTTGCAGGGCACAGGAGCTACGTTTTGGGAAACTGATTGGCTGTATCAGACAAAAACCCGTGCGGGCACACAGGCTTTAAATATGCCATGGAAAGGCCTTTTTCAATATCTTCAAGAGGATTATTTTAAGACCCGAAAAAATAAAAATATCAGTCATCTTACCGCGCTTTTTACGCATCAGGAATGCAGCCATTGTGAGGGTAGTGGATTGAAACCAGAACGATTGGGGTTCTTGATTGCCGGAAAATCTATACAGGCTGTCAAATCAATGGATTTTAAAGATTTAAGTGGGTGGCTAGCTGAAAAGAATAGTTTCATGAAAGGTATTGATAGAAAACTCCTTTCTAAAATTGCCCCACACCTGCACAATACCATTAACAGAGCACAGGAATTGCATATTGATCATTTGCAACTCAACCGAAAATCAACTACGCTTTCTGGAGGAGAAAATCAACGTGTTGCTTTAATAAAGCAGTTGAATAGTCCGTTAAAAGGGATTACTTACTTGTTGGATGAACCTTCAGCAGGTTTGTCTCAAGAGAATATTCCTGATTTGATTGGCATCCTGAAAGAGCTCACAGATAAAGGAAATACGGTGATTGTGATTGAACATGATAAATCGATTATGCATGCAGCGGATCATATGGTGCAGATCGGTCCCAAAGCAGGTAAATTGGGCGGTTATATAACGTATCAAGGCAGTATAGAAGGTTTATTGAAACAAACGGATTGCCATCCTTTTTTGAAGGCTCCTAGCAAAAAGCTGCAATTGAAAGAAGGAAGTACTCATATCTATATACGGAAGCTTGCCAAACATACATTAAAGAAAGATAAATTGGCTTTGCCTATTGGAGGTATCACGGCATTAACAGGAAGATCAGGCATAGGGAAAACTACTTTGGTGAAAGACATCTTGATTCCGAGTATTAAAACAAATAGCCCTGTAAATTGTGTTGGATTCGACTTGCCTAAAACCTACTCAGGAGCACATTATTTTGAACCCAAAAAACTAAGGACATACGCCAGCACTTTACTAGTGTCTTATTTAGATTTACTAAAAGACATTAGTAAAATATTTGCTATTGAAAATGATTTTAACTCGAAAGCCTTCTCTTATAAAACTAAAAATAGTCAATGCTTGAATTGCAACGGCAGGGGTTTTGTTGAAACTAGTTTGGATATTACCGCCAATGCCATTGAAACTTGCGAAGAGTGCAATGGGCAGCGGTATCAAAAACAGCTACTAGCATACGAAGTGAAAACGAAAAATATTGCCGAGGTTTTGGCCATGAATATCATGGAATTGAAAGTTTGGCTTACAGATTTTAAAGTTGCTACAAACTGTTTCGAATTGATTAAAAACTTAGAAGAAATTGGTTTGGCGCATTTGAGCTTAGATCAAACGGTGCAATCGCTTTCTTCTGGTGAAAAGCAACGCTTATTGCTCTTGAATTGGCTACAAAATAGGCCAAAAAACGAACTTTTTGTTTTAGATGAACCCAGCACGGGATTGCATTATGCTGATATTGATTTACTGTATGATATCTTAGAAGAGCTAAGCATAAACAATGATATCCTAGTGATTGAACACAATCCATATTTACTAGAGAAAATAGGAGTGGGCTTGGTTTTGATATAATACCAACTTAACTATATACTGTCGCAATACATTGTTTCTTTTTCACTTATTTTTTATTAAAAAAATTAGCGTAACGAAGGCTGTGCTGCTTGTTTTTAATTTCAACCAATTAAAAAATAATGCTATTTATTTGCACGACTTTATAAAATTAATTTGCTGTAAGCATTGGGAAAAGGATCAATTTAGAATTCTAAGCAACTTGCATCCATCTATTTCATCAAACTATTTTGAGATTTCTTTACCAGTTTGAGAGGGATTCTTTTTTTTTGTGAACTTGGTGTATTAAGTCTTTTGTAGAAGGCTTAGGGATTCCAAAAATTTTATTTTAAATGTTTTTTCTTCTTTATTTCTATCTCTTTTACTATTGTTTTGAGCATCTACTTTTTTGATAAATAGGCGCTAGTAATTAGTTTTACGGCTACCATAGTGTCTTGTTGAAAGTCCTTTACAAACTTCAATTCTTTAACATGTTTCTTCAGTTTTTTAATTTCATTTAATGTACTTCATGCCCGTGTTTTTTTGAGGCATAATACGTGGATATCTGATCATTTTGAATTTGGTCAACGACCAATAATTTGACATCGAAAGTTGCATTTTTGTAATTTTTTTTCGCCAGTCTTCTTTTTGTGTTTTCATAAGAGACTCTTATTTAGGGATGAATTTTTAGGCAACCTATTTTAGGAAAGTACAAACCCTTTACTTCATAGTTACTGAAAGAAAGTAACAATTCCATTTCCTATAGACTTGTCAAAAAAGAAGGGAATGTTATCACGTACTTTACTACTATAGTATTTATAAAGTGAAGTGATTTAAAAAAAACGATTAGGTCTATTTACTTTAATTCTAGCATATAAATCATCGTTGTTAAGAAAAATTTAATAGTAGCTTGTTGTTTACTTTTAGGTAATTTGAAGGAAAATACTTCTAAAATTTCTTAACTCTTTTAATCTATTCCTAAAACTATGAGATTATCAGCAAGGTTTAAAAGGCTTATTTAATAGCGATTTAGAAAAAAGTATTTGTTTTAAAAAGAGTAGTAGCAAAGGATAAAGTGTTTTTTAATAAGAATGATTGAGCGTTTTTTAAAATTAAGATAAAAAAAACCGCATCAAATTTGATGCGGTTTTTATAAAAAAGTGATTTGG
>Ga0307489_10000191_pt1 | contig 33567 bp, 31 predicted proteins | sample SB12metaG_FD_202247 | JGI IMG/M metagenome (GOLD analysis project Ga0307489, IMG submission 202247) | Sea-ice brine microbial communities from Beaufort Sea near Barrow, Alaska, United States - SB 1.2 | ecosystem: Environmental > Aquatic > Marine > Coastal | place: USA: Alaska | collected... | reverse complement strand
TTGAGCAAACAATTCGTCTTGTAATTTGTTCATTTTGGCTTCTCTATTTCTTTAAGTATTATGACGTTTATCGTTGCGCTAGATAGGCAAGTATTCTGTTGTTAGGACAATATCGTTAACAAGCTAATAATAGTAATGTGGAAAAATTCCTTTACATTGATAGAGTTACGATAGAACACATTTATCTTTTCAATGAGCCAAATATAGGTTATCAACGTTACAGATGAAATAAATTTTGACACATAACCTATCGACAGTTGGAACATTAATGAAAGAAAATATGAATAAAACAATAATAAGTGCTGCTATTGCTTCAGTATTTTTACTGGGTGCATGCAGTAAACAGGGTGAACAAAGCCAAACTAATATGGTTGAAAAAACGGTCAGTGCAGACATGCTAAAAGGTTCTGCAGAATTGGGAAGCTTCGGAGTTGAGCTGGATGCCAGAGATGAATCCGTTAAGCCCGGTAACGACTTTTTTAAATATGCAGGCGGTACTTGGTATAAAAACTTTGAGATCCCAAGCGATAAAACCCGTTTTGGGGCATTTGATAAGTTAGCAGAACGTAGTGAAACTCAAATTAAAGAACTGGTAGAAGAAATAAGCAAAGGCACGAACCTCAATCCTGAGCAGCAAATGGTCTCAGATTTTTATGCTGCCTATATGGACACAGATGCTGCTAACGCTAAAGGCCTTGCACCTATCACTCCAATATTAGAAAAAATTAATAACATAGAAAACAAAAAGTCGCTAATGGCTGCGTTTGGTAGATCATGGTTAGATGGTTCTATAAGCCCTATTAACGGTTACATGGGGTTTAACCGTTTAGATCCAGATGAATACGAGATGTCGGTGGGAGTAGGTGGATTAGGTTTACCAGATCGTTCATATTACCTCGAAGACTCAGAGCGTTTTGTGGACATTCGTAATGCTTACGTGGCGCACATTGCCCAAATGTTAAGTTTCGCTAAGGTTGAAGGCGCTGCTGAAAAGGCTCAGCAAATACTCGCACTAGAAACCAGCATAGCTGAAGTACAATGGCCTCGTGAAAAACGTCGCGATCGTGATCTTTCACTCAATCAAATAGAACGTGAAAACCTAACTGATACCTACCCAGGGTTTGATTGGGACACTTATTTTGCCGAGACAGGATATAAAATATCTCACCTAAATGTATCCCAACCTCAGCCAGTCAAAGACGTGATTAAAGTTATAAGCGAGCAGCCGCTTGGAGTATGGAAAGACTATATGACTTACCATACAATTTCTAATCATGCATCATTGTTATCTGATGATATTTTTACCGCCAACTTCGATTTTTTTGGTAAAACCTTAAATGGTCAACAAGAGCCACGTCCTCGTTGGAAGCGGGCTATCTCTGCTATGTCAGGTACACAGTCACTTGGCTTTGCTATCGGTAAAACCTATGTAGAGAAACATTTTCCTTCTAGTTCAAAAACACAAATGGCTGATTTAGTTAAAAATTTACGTAAAGCCCTCGGTGAACGTATCGAAGGCTTAGATTGGATGGGAGCTGACACCAAGGTTAATGCTCAAGCCAAGCTTGCTGCTTTTGTTCCTAAAATTGGCTATCCAGATGAATGGCAAAGTTTTGATGGCTTAGAAATAAAAGCAGACGACTTATTAGGTAATGTGGTGCGTTTGCGTGAGTTTTTTCGAGAAGACAGTGCCGCCAACGAGTTATTAAAAACTGATCGTAACCGCTGGGGAATGGCTCCACAACGCGTGAACGCTTATTACAATAGCTCGTTTAACGAAATTGTGTTCCCAGCTGCCATTTTACAACCGCCGTTCTTTGATCCGAATGCTGACCCAGCAGTTAACTATGGTGGAATTGGAGCCGTGATTGGCCACGAAATGGGTCATGGTTTTGATGATCAAGGCTCTAAGTCTGATGCCAATGGTATTCAACAAAATTGGTGGACCGACCAAGACCGAGCTGCATTTGAAACCAAAGCTGATGCACTTGCAGCACAGTACAGTGCTTATGAGCCCATCGAAGGTAATTTTGTCAATGGCCGCAACAGCCTGGGTGAAAACATTGGTGATGTGGGTGGACTTGCTATGGCTTATCACGCCTACAAACTCAGCTTGAATGGTAAAGAGGCCCCAGTAATTGATGGTGTCACAGGTGACCAACGTTTCTTTTTAGCTTGGGCACAGGTATGGCGTGAAAAACGCACTGAGCAAAGTATGTTGTCACAATTAAAAGGGGGGACTCATGCTCCGGGTCGTTACCGTGCATTGGCACCGCGTAATCATGATGCTTGGTATGAAGCTTTTAACGTTCAACCTGAAGATGCGCTTTACTTAGCGCCTGAAGACCGTGTACGTATTTGGTAAGTAAGTTATCTACACAATAAAAAGGGCGCTGTATGCGCCCTTTATTGTTTTAAGCTTTTGACGGGTTAATTAAGTATTTTTCACCGGTCTTTTTAGCGTTGTATTTGAGTACAGTTTTAGGTTGCATTGCCTCTTCTAGGCTAAGCTCTTCGGTAAAAGAAGAAGCAAAAGTAGTATTAATTTCATTTGCCACTTTTTTGTGTAATTCACCGACTTGAGCGGGAGCCAATTTGCCCAAGAAGCGCATTAACAACCATCCGCCTATTCCCCATGTCATACCATAAGCACGGTTAAGCACTGTTGGGGAAAAGTCTAAACCACCATAGATATACACTTGTTTGTTTGCTTCTGAGCCGTAGGTATTAAAACCCACTGCGTCTTTACTGCCCACTGCTTCCATTGCAGTCAAAATGTCGCTGACTAGATCGCCGCCACCAATAGCATCAAAGGCAAGGGTGGCACCTGTTTCTTCAATTGCTTTATATAAATCAGCTTTAAAGCTGGGGCTAGAAGAATCGCAGATATGTTTAGCGCCAATCTCTTTTAAGATATCGGTCTGTTGTTGGTTTCGCACAACATTGACTAAAGGTACGTCTTCAGCAAGGCAGATTTTATTCAGCATTTGACCCAATGCCGACGCTGCAGCGGTATGCACCAAACCAGAATGTCCTTCCATGCGCATCGTCTCGACCATACCCAATGCGGTGAGTGGATTCACAAAAGATGATGCGGCATCCTTAGCTGTGGTGCCTTCATTATGCACAATACATGCTTGCATAGGCACACAACAAAACTCGCTATATACTGCACCTGATAATACACCTACTGTTTTACCCATTAATGCTTGTGCAGCAGGGTGGTCGCCAGCCGCAACTACCACTCCGGCACCTTCATTACCTATAGGTAACACTTGATCTAAACGTGACTTAATGCGCGGTAACATACCTTTGTGCACAGGTGCAGTCATGACTTTATTGTCTGCGTCATAAGTTGCTTCAGCTAAATTAGCTGGACCAAACATCGGCCACATATCTGATGGATTGATAGGAGCTGCTTCGATGCGAACTATAACTTCATGAGGTTTAGGTGTTGGCACATCCCGTTCAATTAGGGACATTTTAAGTTGTGCATCTGAAGTTATTTCGGTAAAAAGTTGTTTTGATGTGTTCACTGTTATTAATTCTCCTATTAAGGTAAAAATGACCAACAACTCAGCATGCTATTTAGACGATGGCGCGATGTTGATATGGTTTATTTAGTTATTCATGTCTGTTTTTTTCAGCTGCTTGTATATTATCTTCATAATATAGTATGGGTTCAACAGTAACGCATACCAAGATGTTGCAACATTTTATTAGTGAACATATCTGGATAATTGATATGTATGGTAAGTGCAGGTTAGCTCGTTAGATAACGGCATTTCACTGCTGGCTTAAGCTCTACTGTGTGTAGTATTCTCACCACATCCCTCACTAAAAATGATAAAGTCGAATACAGCTAATCAATATAAAACCACCTAAATCAAGTCTTTACTGGAGCCAGATGAAAATAAAACTCTATCAAGTGGATGCCTTTGCAAATAGAGTGTTTGAAGGTAATCCCGCTGCTGTTTGTCCATTAGAAAACTGGTTGGATGATTATCTATTGCAAAAAATTGCAGAGGAAAATAATTTATCCGAAACTGCATTTTTTGTGCAGACCGACAACAACATTCAACTCCGATGGTTTACGCCTCTCGAGGAAGTGGAACTATGTGGTCATGCGACTTTGGCTGCTGCTTATATATTGTATCAATATTGCAATTATTCCGCCCCGAGCGCCATTTTTGATACTAAAAGTGGACAATTAGTGGTGACTAAAATAGACCATGGTTTCAGTATGGACTTTCCTGCCTCTATACCTCAGGCCGTTGATGTACCTGCTGGGTTATTACTGGGATTAGGCAAAGTCAAAGCCCAAACAATATTGGCTGGATTTGATTATGTGGTGGTGTTAAATAGTGTAAAAGAGGTGATTGAGCTTAGTCCTGATTTTTCTCAGTGGTTAAATCTTGACTTAAGGGGCGTAGTTGTTACAGCACAAGGTACCGATGTTGATTTTGTTAGTCGCTGCTTTTTCCCTAAATTAAGAGTTAATGAAGATCCCGTTACGGGATCAGCACACTGCGAATTAGCGCCTTATTGGGGGAAACGCCTCGGTTTATCTGTACTAAGTGGACGGCAATTATCCCAACGAAGTGGGTTAGTGCATTGTAAATTAATTGAAGACAGAGTTATTTTAACCGGCAATGCTGTGGAGTACATGTCAGGTGAAATAAATATATAGAACTTTTTAGCCTATGATTTTTCTTTCTATCCCTCTATTTGCAATAGTGTATTTTAGATGGGCTATCTAACCTGATTAAAATTTAATAGAGTCAAGTAATAATGCTCGAAACACTTTCGTCAATATCTTCCAAGGTCCATTGGTTAAGACCTATAGTGGTATTTATAGGTTTGACTTGCCTCACTATATTCTGCTCTTCTTTATTTAATATTGGATACTACATTGAAGAGGTGTACTTGATCCCCAGTTTGGCTGGTTTCATTTGGAGTTTGTTACTTTTTATTATGCTAAATACCTTTGTCAATCTTCCTATTAAGTCCGATAAGAAGGTTACCTTTTTTAGCAAGATAAAATATTGGTTTGTGAGGTTAGGATACAGAATATTGACAGTCATTTTTTTGTTGATGACTGTCGCAGGATTGATTTTAAGCTTCAGATTATTCAGCGTTTGGTTTGCAAACTAATTTGAATGAATACACGTGATGCACAGATGACTTGATTGTAGTTTATTTGGATACATAAAAAAGCCACTCAGAAAGTGGCTTAATCAAAACTTAATAACTCCTATGTTTAATAACTAGCGTTACCCGGTGTTCTTGGGAAGGCAATCACATCACGGACATTCTGCATACCTGTCACGTAAGCCACCAAGCGTTCAAAACCTAATCCAAAACCTGAGTGAGGAACAGTGCCGTATTTACGCAAGTCGCGATACCAACTGTAGTCTTCTGGGTCGAGATTCATTTCTGCTAAACGACGATCAAATACGTCAAGACGTTCTTCACGTTGTGATCCACCGATGATTTCACCAATGCCCGGTGCTAATACGTCCATGGCAGCAACGGTTTTCCCATCGTCATTAATGCGCATGTAAAAGGCTTTAATGTCTTTCGGGTAGTTTTGCATGATGATAGGTGCGCCAACATGTACTTCAGCTAAGTAACGTTCATGCTCCGAAGATAAATCTACACCCCAGCTCACAGGGAATTCAAACTTTTTACCACAATTTTGTAAAATCTCAATGGCTTGTGTGTAATCCATACGCACAAAGTCTTGGTCTATGACTTTTTCTAAACGAGATATGGCTTCTTTATTTATACGCTCGGCAAAAAATGCCATATCATCTGGGCGCTCTGCTAGCACGGCTTTGAAAACGTATTTAAGCAAATCTTCGGATAGCTGGGCTATGTCCGCTAAATCAGCAAAGGCGACTTCAGGTTCGATCATCCAAAACTCGGCCAAATGGCGACTAGTGTTGGAGTTTTCAGCTCTAAAAGTAGGTCCAAATGTGTAAATTTTTGACATGGCAGTGGCGTAAGTTTCACCGTTTAACTGACCTGATACAGTCAAAAAGGTTTCTTTACCAAAAAAGTCTTGGCTGTAATCAACTTCGCCAGCTTCAGTCTTAGGGACATTTTGCATATCTAAAGTAGATACTCTAAACATCTCACCCGCGCCTTCGGTGTCGCTAGCGGTTAATATTGGAGTACTTACCCAGCAATAACCTTGTTCATAGAAAAAACGATGAATAGCTTGAGATAAACAATTACGAACACGGGTAACCGCGCCGCCTACGTTGGTTCGTGCACGTAAATGTGCATGTTCACGTAAATATTCCAGGCTGTGGCGTTTAGGTGCCATAGGATAAGTATCTGGATTTTCTACCCAACCAATTATTTCAACGGTTGATGCTTCAATTTCTAAGGATTGACCTTGACCAAGCGATTCTTTCAAAGAGCCTGTCACTACAAGTGAACAACTTGTAGTGAGTTTTTGGATATCAGAGTAATTTTCAATGGAGCTAAGTGCAATCACCTGAATAGGATCAAAACAGCTACCATCGTGTAATGCAATAAAAGATAAACCTGCTTTTGAATCACGGCGAGTACGAACCCACCCTTTAACTGTAACTTGGTCACCAACTGAATATTTACCGGCAAAAATATCTGCCACCGGGGCGTGCGCCATTTACTTCTCTCCAATTATTGGGATATCGATCCCGTCATCATTTAATATATAAACTGTTTTCCAAAGCATAGGCAAAAGTACAATCTGTAAAATCAAATCTACTGAATTTTGCTGGAAGCCATAATGAGGAGACAAAACAGAGACAAAAAACACTCTTGAACTTTAGATACAGCCGAAAATAAACTCAAATTGGCTGCACTTTTCACATGCAGTTTACTTGGCTAATCTCGCAAGGTATGTAATCTTACTCAGGTAGCGCCTAGACTCAAGAAAAATCGACAATTAAGCTAGTATTATTAAGTATATGAAAAACATAGAGCACACATCAAAATCGATTCAAAACAGAAGAAAGTTGCCAAGAGAACACGACAGGTTTTTTCGATGCATGATATTCATCAATGTTTTCGGGTGGTTTGTGTTTATTGGTGCGCTGTTAGTGTTTCATGATGCCCGCCCTGAATTTGTCTCTGGGGTGCAAGCATTTTGGGGTATAGAAGGGCGTCAAGAGTGGTCTAAAACGCTCTCCATATATTTAGTTGGTCTGCTTTCGATATGTGTGTTTATCAGTGTGACGGTATTAATCATGAAACGCAGACGAAACCGCCGTGACAAAGATCATTTTGGTATTAATGGTTATGTATTGATGGTGACTGCTGTATCGAGTTTAATTATTTTATATATTGAATTCACAGCACCTTAATATTTAAGGTTTTAATCATTTTAAGTTGCTTAGTACTTGTCTTCGTTTAGGCACAAATTGCAAGTTTTACTACTTTGAAGCCATTAACATCAGAAACTGACCTGGCAGTGATACTGATGTTAGTCAATAGTGAATGATTTCTTTTAGCTAAAGGCTGAATACCAGCCATTAATGTTGCGGTATATTCCTTGTCATTGATAAAGAAGTAAAGGATAAGTGCTCAATATATGCTTGGTTGTAAACCACTATATCTCCTGTTTTTTCCTGATTAATACATAATAAATGCACTGAGCTTAGTGATTTTATTACTGCATAAAATGTTCTCAAATTTTAAAAGTGCCAAAGTGCCAAAGTGCCAAAGTGTCTAATTGCTTTTTGAGAATAATGCTGAGCATTAATATTATGCATATTTTGCAATATTTCATGTTCTTCAGCAAGATGTTAAGCTCTTATTTTAATTGATATTCCACCTGAGATTAGGACTATATAATGCCTCACTGTATTATCGAATATTCAAAAAATTTAGAAGATAAGCTATCTATTAAAGTGTTAGTGAGTTTGGTGCACGGCAGCGTATTTGCATCGGAATTGTTCGAAGAGTCTTCGATCAAAACGCGGGCTATTGAATTTACTCATTATCAAACAGGCTTATCCGACTCACCTTTTATTCACATTACATTAAAAATATTACAAGGAAGGGATCATCAACAGAAAAAAGACCTCACTAAATTAGTAATAGATAAGGTCAGTGAGGTTATACCGCCACCCATTTCACTGTCTGTTGAAGTCATGGATATCGAGAAAGTGAGTTATAAAAAGGTAGTGATTGAGTGACACTGGTTGAAAAACAGTGAACAGTATTAAAACTGTTCACGATAATTACGGCGCTCGTAATTTGTGTTTGAATATTTTGCCACTGTCTTCTCTAGGAAGTTTGTGGTGTATTTCGAGTTTTCTAGGAAACTTGAAACGGGCTAGCTTGCCATCTAAAAATCCATGCATTTGCTCAAGTGTTATATTAGTTGTTGGTTGACATTGCACCGCAGCCACCACCATTTCGCCAAACTCAGGGTGTGGTGCGCCAAAAATAGCACAGTCGACTATGTCATTCATTTGAATTAACACCGACTCTATTTCGAGGGGGAATATGTTCGCTCCACCTGAAATAATCATGTCTTTTTGACGATCATTAATAAACAAATAGCCATCGTTGTCTAAAAATCCTATGTCACCTACCGAAGTATAGTTTTGATAGGTATACTCGCTGCTATCGCCTTCAAAATTGGTGTAATCGAATTTACCAAACATAGGCAAGTCTACATAAATTAGTCCTGATTGGTGCGGGCCTAATTCTTGTTTGTTTTCATCCAGTATCTTGATGGTGCCACCTGGGACTACCTTTCCTACAGAGCCTGGTTTCTGTGATGCCTCAGAGGATGATATTAAGGTCATAAATCCAATTTCGCTGGCTCCATATGATTCATAAAATATTGGACCAAACCAGTCTATCATGGCGGTTTTAATATCTGCTGGACAAGCCGAACCAGTGGAAATAGCGTATTTCAGGGAACTCAAATCATATTGTTCACGCACAGATTTTGGTAGCTTTAACAACCTAATCATCATGATTGGCACTATATAAATATGAGTGATTTTATATTGATCTATGGCGGCGAGAAAGTGTTCAGGCTCAAACTTAGTAGAGATATAAATATCTACATCTGATGCTGCAAGGCTACACAGACTTAATGTGTTGGGAGCGCTGTGATAAATAGGTGCAGCGACGTAGAATCTGTCGTTTGCGGTTAATTGCATCAAGGATTTAGACAGCCCTTGGTACACTTCATATCTATCCGTAATGCTGTCTAGTGTCTTGCGTTTAATACCCTTTGGTCTGCCGGTGCTGCCCGAAGTATAGGCAAACATACCTCTAAAAGGTTTGGGTTGAGTGCCTATTTCCTCGGCTGCCTGCAATGCCAACTCAAGCTCTAAAGCTGTATCAGCTGTTATACTGCATGCACCAACATCGAGATGATAACTTTCTGCAACTTCTGGTGGTGTAGGGAAAGTGGCAATCAATACATCGGATAGCGCCTGTTCATCAAACTGGTGGACTAAGTCTTTATGTGTAATGAGTACTTTTGCGCTTGAGTCTTCCAGAATATGCTGAATTTCAGTCGCGACCGAATGCCAGTTTAGAGGCACAAAGTAGCTGCCTAAGTATCGACAGGCTTGAATAACTTCTAGGTATTTAATATCGTTACGCATTAATACAGCAATAGTATCGCCTTCCAGCACACCTTGTTTTTGTAAGACAGCGGCTAGTTTTTTTGAGTTACTTTCAAAGTCAGACCTATCTGTTAGGTGTCCGTTTAAATACAAATTACCGTGCATTTCTCACTCCATATTTTGGGTTGTTGTAGTCTATTCAGTTACCGGAAAAATTTATGAATTGATAACCTTATTGTTTATGTGCACTTAATATTCAACGTTAGCATTACGACATTTTTTTATGAGTAACTAAAATAATCCTAACATATACAATTTGGCAAACACCAATCCAGATTATAAACGAGTTGAAGTGACTTCAGAGCTGATCTTGCACTGGTAACTTATATGATTCAGTATAATGTTGGTTTGTTAGTTGATTTAAAATAAAGGATTGAAAATGGATGAAAAATTTCGGCAGTTGATAGAGCTAGGTGCTGGAGAATTTGAACAGCTGAATGCTTCAGTCATTGCCCACCTTGAAGGTACAAGGTGTCTTTTGAAGGCGTGGAACGCATCAGAAATATTGCAACAAGCTGGGTTATATTATGCTGCTTATAGTACCTCTGCTTTAAGACAGAACATATTTGAGTCATCACAAAGAGCTGAGGTGGCAGTTGTTATTGGAACTCATGTGGAAAATATCATATACCACTATTTTGCCTGTGACAGAGATGCTTTTTATGCGCAATTTGGGCTGACCGATAATCCTTTGTTTTACGACCGCATAACATCTGAAAAATCAACTATATCCTTTGAGTTGTTGCAACAATTATGTGAACTAACCGCCGCCAACGCAACTGAACTTGCTATTAATAATCCAGACTTTGTTGCTAAGCAGGGTACTGAGCTCGTGGATTTGTTTCGACGTATGCAAAGGCTTTTAAGTGACAGCGCTCAGCGAAAAATTGAATATGTTTTTGCATCCCCGCTTAAGGTTTGAGTATTTTTTTGTGTTTTTTGTCCATGTAGTCTCACCAGATAAAATGCTAACCGGTAAAGCAACTACTTGTAATGATATACATGAAGTCCAAATAAAATATTAGTCCAATACAGTAATCGAATACTTTTCGGCTAAGCAACTTAACTGCACTACGGGAGTATCATCTAGAGTCAAAGTGATACCGTATAATGCGCTAGGAGTAGAAATAGCTTCATGATGTTGTTTGTTTAGGCAGAGATGATTTGAGTTAAGTCTTCGTTGATGCAGCTATGAGTTAATAGTTTTGTTAATCAATATGCTAAGTATTTTGAGGTGCGAGTCTATGGATAAATTGCATGTAATTCTTTCATATTTTGATATGGTAGGAAAATATTCTAATAAATTTCAATAAATTGATAATATAAGTCATGGATAAATTAGATAGTGAAATACTTAGATTATTGCAAAAAGATGCCACTCAATCAGTGGCAGAAATTGCAGAACAAATAGGTTTGAGTACGACACCTTGTTGGCGACGTATTCAGTCTCTAGAAAAACAAGGCATCATTGATAAACGTGTCGTTTTACTTAACCCTGAAAAAATTGGCTTAGGTATGACGGTATTTGTGCAAGTTAAAGCGGCGAAGCATGACTCTGTTTGGCTAAAGGCGTTTGCCGACCATGCTGAAAGCATTGAGCAGATTGTTGAATTTTATCGAATGAGTGGTGAATATGATTATATGCTCAAGGTAGTAGTAGCAGACATGCAAGCCTTTGATGTATTTTATAAGCGATTGGTAGACGGTGTAGATTTGTCCGACGTGACATCGAGTTTCGCAATGGAACAAATTAAGTATACAACTGCTCTGCCTCTGTAAGCGCTTAAAAACGCTTTTAAAACCAACCAAATAAAAAACGTGTCATCAAAATAAGGTTCGTGTATGCATTGGTATTCCATTTTACCCCCCATTATTGCCATCATTATTGTATTTTGGCGCAAAGAAGTTATTTTGGCTTTGGTTGCCGCGATATTATCTGCTGAGTGGCTACTCGCTTATCAAAATAAAACCGAAGTATTATTTACCGGCACAATTGGTTCAATCGAACGGGTGATTGAAATTGTGGTTTCGGCGAGTAATAGTCGTATTTTGTTATTTAGCCTGTTAATTGGGGCCATGCTAGCTTATATGCGTTATTCGGGTGGAGTCACCGCCACAGTTGAACTGTTGATCAACAAAGGGGTGGCTAAAAGTAAAAAGCAGGTCGGCTTACTCACAATGTTTACCGGTACTGTTGTCTTTATTGAATCCAATCTCAGTGTACTGGCCTCCGGTATTTTAGCCCGAGGATTATTCGATAAATTTAAAATGAGCCGCGCTAGGTTGGCTTATGTTATCGACAGTACAAGTGCACCTATTTGTATTCTTATTCTGCTTAATGGATGGGGTGCATTTATCCTAGCCCTGTTGAGTAACTATGAATTCGAGCAAAGTGCTGTATCTATTTTATGGGGGACTATACCTCTTAATTTTTATGCGATTATTGCCTTGGTTTTAGTGTTATATACGATATTGGCTGACAAAGTTCATGGGCCAATGAAAGACGCCGAGCATGAGTTAACCAAGCTGGAGGGGGAGCAAGTAGCTGTTCAACCTACAAAAGCACGTTTTATGTTACTGCCCTTGGCCAGTATGATTTTGGCCATGATTGGCTTTATGTTGTGGACAGGGAACGGCGACTTGGCTAGCGGAGATGGCAGCAAATCTGTTCTTTACGCAACCGTATTTGCCTGTTTTGTAGCCTATATTCTATTGCTGAGCTCAAAACAATTCTCTCATAAAGAATTGGTCGATACGGGCTTTAAAGGTATGGGTGAAATATTACCTTTAGTGACGATAGTCTTGTTTTCGTTGACACTAGGCGCGAGTTTAAAGGAACTCGGAACGGGGATTTTTGTGGCTGGTATGGTGGGGGATTATCTGCCTATTAGTTTGATTGTACCTGTATTGTTTTTAGCAGGGGGAATGATGTCATTTAGTACAGGCACTTCTTGGGGTACTTTTGCAATACTTATTCCGATTGGAGTCCCATTGATCCAAACACTAGGATTACCACCATCACTGGTAATAGCCGCTATTTTAGGAGGGGGAGTATTTGGTGATCATTGTTCACCTATCTCTGACACTACGGCTGTATCTTCTATCGCATCAGGGTGTGATTTATTGACCCATGTGCGCACACAAATGCCTTATGCGCTGTTTGGCGGCGTCTTGGCATTTCTTGGATATTTTATCGCCAGTTTAATAATGATCTAACAATAAGGAAAAAATTATGTCTCTCGGGTCAACACCAAATAAATTTATGGGCCATGTTTTTCTTTCGCTTATCAGTATATGCCTGTTTGCATGTACTGAGCATGTTGACGAGTCACAACTCTCATCTGCACCTACAGTGAGGCAAGCTGCAGTAGCTATGCCTGATAGCTTCAGTGCAGACGTAGCCAAAGATATTTTGCAAAAAGGTGGTAACGCGGTCGATGCTGCCATTGCTGCGCAATTTGTTTTAGCCGTTACCCTACCGGAAGCTGGCAATATTGGCGGAGGTGGCTTTATGCTTGTTTACAAAGATAAAAAAAGTGATTTTATCGATTATCGCGAACAAGCACCTTTGTCCTCTCATAGGGATATGTATTTGGATGAGAACGGTGACGTCATACCGTATCAGTCGGTCATCGGTATTTTAGCATCCGGGGTACCCGGAACTGTGGCAGGAATGTGGTTAGCCCACGAAAAATACGGCAGCTTACCTTGGAAAGAATTGGTTCAACCTGCTTTTAACCTAGCAGAGCAGGGATTTAAGGTTCACCCCAAGCTTGCACAATCTATTGAAAGGTATATCGCTAGACTAGAAAAACGTGATTTTGACGTTAACTTCAAAGACTATTTTGCAGGCGCAAAAACGGATCAGCTGTTTAAACAATTAGAATTGGCAGACACCTTAAAACGCATTCGTGATCAGGGAAGAGACGGATTTTATAAAGGACAAACGGCAAAAATCATCAGCGATTTTATGCGCAAAGAAAAGGGTTTGGTAACAGAACAAGATTTATTGTCTTATGAAGCTAAGTCTCGCAAACCTATCAGTTCTAATTGGCGAGAGTATCAATTACTTACATCGCCACCGCCCAGCTCTGGTGGTATAGCTATTATACAATGGTTAAAAATGTATGACTTGATAACCCGAGATCAACAGAAACTCACCCACAACTCTGCAGCATATTTGCATTTACTTGCAGAAATTGGTAAACGCATATTTGCTGACCGTGCTGAATACCTTGGTGATCCTGACTTTGTAGAAGTACCTGTTGCAAGTTTAATTGGTGATGAATATATCGCGATGCGCAGCCAAACGATATTAAGAGATTCAATTTCCGTGACTGAATCGGTAAATCCTGGGCTAAAAGAAAGCGAACAAACTACGCATTTTTCAATTATGGATAAATGGGGCAATGCCGTATCGAATACCACCACAATTAATCTTGGGTATGGCAGTGGCGTGGTAGTCGAGGGTGCTGGATTTTTATTAAACGATGAAATGGATGACTTTAGTTCTAAACCCGGAGTAGCCAACGTATTTGGCGCAGTAGGCGGCCAAGCTAACGAAATTCAACCAAAAAAACGTATGTTATCTTCTATGACTCCAAGCATGGTGTTAAAAGACGGTGAAGTAAGCTTTGTGACCGGCTCACCTGGCGGAACCACGATTATAAGTTCGGTCTATCTGTCTATTTTAAATGCTTTGGAGTTTTCTATGAGTGCTGAAGATGTAGTCAATAAACCTAGGTTCCATCATCAACTATTACCCAAAGATGTAATTCGTTACCATGATGGAATTGATCCTGCTGTTATTACTGAATTAGAACAAATGGGCTACATCATGAGTAACCGACGTTTTGGAGATATGCAGGTTATTTTAAATCAAAACGGCAAGATTGATGCTGCTTCTGAAGGTAATGGGCGAGGCAAATCTATAGTGTTTTAAGGTTCTAATATCTACTTATAAGGGGAGATATTAGTATTTCGCAATAACGCAAAATTTAGTTAAATTAATCAATATTTGGCTTTTTTATTCGCTGTGAAATTGTATTTGTAGTCTAAATTGTTGAAAATGTTGTTGAAAATGTTGGTTATTAAATGTTGGCTTTAGATTTGCTGTCAGTAAATAAAATAAATAAAAAATTTGTTTATATATTTTATTTATAAAATGGAGCAGGGCATGTCTAACAAAAAGCTATTTTGGATCGCATTTTTTACTTTATCGTTTTGTGAGTTTGGGCAGTTTGTTTACTCAAGCAATACATCGGCTCATGTTAATGCATGCAAATTTACTGGAATAAGTTTGCATGATGATGCAGACCAAGGTTTAGATAAGGGCTTTGTGTCTAATGACAAATCAATAAGCTATTTATTACCCAGATAATATTTATGTTTTAATTTATTTTAAATTAAGACACTTATTTTATCCGTTTCATACTAATTTGGCTGGATAAATACACCGGTAACATTTATGGTTATCGGATATGAGATATATGCAAAATAATCATTTACACCCTATTTTAAAAGCCACATTGTTTGGCTTTTTTTTTGTTGTCTATTCACAATGTGTTTTAGCTGACAATGTCGATGACTTTATTCAAAGTATTAAAGTGGCTACCTATAATTGTCCTGATGATGAATTTATGCCGCAAGTGGACGATTATTTAAAGCAGCGCAATGTTTTACCAGAGCAGCTTATCAAGTTAAAAGTGCACAAAGCGCATTGGTTAATCTGTGTTGGCAAAAATGATAAAGCGCAAGTCATGCTTGAAAACCTTCTATTGAATCCTGAGATAGACGAAAATTCTCAGAGTTATGCCAGTATGCATTATCAATTAGGTTTTATTTTTGATGTGCAGGAAAAACCTGAAAAGTGTGATTATTATCGCCAGTCTGAACAACTGGCTAAAGGCAAGTTCAGTGATGTTTATTTGAGCTCGCAACTCGGGCTCATCACTGTTTGTGATCAAGATAACCAAGATATAGGGGTTAAACTTGGGCATTTGTTTACCTTGCTTAAATCCTATTCTGAGGGCAATGATTTAGAATCCTTAGCGCATATCCATAATAATATTGGCTTGCTGTATGGCAATATAGGTCAGCGAGCGCTTGCGGCTGAGCAGTATGAAAAAGCTTATAAAATTGGTTTAAATGTCTATGAAGAAAAAAACCAACTTGCACCTTTGATTAGTTTAATCACGGCCTACACTGGCAGTGGTGATTACGAGAACGCTAACTTGATGATTGAGGAGTTGGGTAGGCGCAATTTAAAAGTGAATACACCCTTAACCAATAGTTGGTATCACTTTGCCCAAAGTCGTCAAGCTTATCGCACCGATGATTATGAGTCTTTGCGCAAGAGTTTGCGAAGTTGGAGGGTTTTCCTAGAGCAAATTTCTGACCCCACTATGCAGATGTTGTATAAGTGGTATGTTGCTGCCTTATGTTTACATGATGAAGATAGAATTTGTGTTAGTGATTTTTTACAAAAACAAAATGATCCGGCTTCAGCTATGCCAGCACGCCTGTCTAAACATTTGTATTACAATGCTTTCTTAGTGAAAGCTTATTTGTTTTTGGGGGATGTTGAAGCTGCGAAACTTAGTTTTGATGACTATTCTTCTATCACGCTAGATAAGATTAAAGAACAACAGAACTCTGCACGTGTTCTGGGCGTGGCGAAACTGCAAAATGAGGTTATTGGTCTAGAAACGAGCTTAGCTGAATCTGAAAAGCAGCGTTTGCAGATCATTTTATTAGTGTTGATGACTACCCTAGGTTTAATCGGTGTGGGCTATTTAACTTGGGGCAGGGGGTATCTTCGTAATTTAGCCACTGATCCTCTTACAGGGTTATCTAATGAACATTCTGTAGTCGCTAAAATTAAAAAAGTTAAAATACCTATAGATGAAAATGTGAACGCACTGGCGCTATTTGATGTGAGTAATTTTACTCTTATCAATGCTGAGTATGGTTACAAGGCTGGTGAATTGGCTCTGCAACAAGTCGCCGAATGTTTAAAGCAGGTAACCAGAGAAAAAGACATTGTTGGCCGTGTTGCTGCAGATCAATTTATTGTTTGTTTAGTCAATATTGAAGATATGGTTGCCAAAGAGTTACTATCAAGAATTCAAAAAGCCCTAACCGATGTTAGCTTTAAAGTAGGTAACGGAGATAAGGTGGAAGTTCACTCCAATATGCATTTGTATAGCTCGGTCAACAGTCTTTCTGATGCCGATGATGTTTTAGCTGAAATTCGCAATGTATTGCGCAAGGCATGATATTTTTGTCACAACCAACATCTATGGTTTTGTAGCTTCTTAACTATGAAACTGTTACTGCCCCTTAAATATTATGATGATGCAGGTCGAGTGAAGCCGGCTGTGGCTTTGTACCTTTGTATTGCGTTTTTATCCAGAAGCCTTATGATATTGATTGGTTCGGTGTCAGTTCGAGAAAACAGTGACCAGTTATTAGCACTGTTTTATCCTGAAAAACGCTATCTGTATATTTGCCTCGCCATCGCATTTCCGGCTTTTTTGGCGCTACTTCTATTAGGGTTTAGAGAAAAAATTTGGCATGCTGATAGGTGCTGGATGTTTTCATGTATCAAACCATTTTTAATTTTTTCTGTGTTAGCTGATTTAGGCTTACATGTCATGCTGGCTAACATTGAACATTGGCAATTCTCATGGCTAATCGCCATTACATTATTACTTGATTCATTAGTTTTTTACTTTTTAACCAAAGATAAACACACCCAAATGATGTTGTTGGACTGGAAAAAATCGAGCCATATATCGCCAGAAGTAAAACCATAAGCATCAAATTTTGGGACTTTTTGTTTACTGTATATTGTTGGCTAGTGCTTGGTCGAAATAACTTCTGACACTTATTTGACTATCATTTACTAAACGTTGGTAACAAATACCAGCAAACGCATACGTACTGCCTGCATAGTTCAATACTACATAAGGTGCGTTCGGATCTGATTCATCGTAAGTCCAATTTCCACCCACTTTATTGCGAAAAATCTCACCGACATAAGCACCGTAGATATTACAAATGGTGAACACTGCATTATCTTCTAATGCTTGATCTTTATATCTGCCTAGCCAGCTTAAAATGACATCATCGACCACATCAATGCTCTGCTCAGAACCATCTAAGGTAAGATTGAACTCTTGTTCGGTAGTGGTTACCGCGTTTTGCGAGCTGTCTATCATTAAATCTGTTAGTTCTGCCGATGTCATTTGCATATTTTGTCTCTTTGGGTCATTAATGGAGCCATTGTGTTGCTTATTAGGTGATTTGTCGATTAGAAATAATATCGTTGCAGTACACCTTGATTTGCTTAGTTGATCTGTTGACTGCTATTTTCGTAGAAGCTAGTGAACAAAACGATAGGCGTTTTTATTTTTGAAGTATTCTTTTGTCCTACCATTGTCAGCGCTAATTGCACTGTGTTTGTTATCTGTTTTAGTGACTTACGAGGTTATCCCTTCAGGTTTAGACCTGCTGCAAGGCCTACAAACAAATTTTGATGATTATTTTTATTTACTTATTTTGTTGATTATTTTATTGGAATCTATTGTCTATGTTGGGTTTTACTTTCCAGGTCAGTTTTTTGCTGTGGTGTTGGTTGTATTATCTAAACCTGAGCCTCAAGATATACTCTTTTTAACTTTAGCAATGGTGGTTGCAGCAACATTAGGCTCATGTATTAATTATCTTTTAGGTAGAAATTTCGGTGATGATAAACAACATCAGCCAAATTTATCAGTAAAAAGTTTGTTGGTGGCCATGATACATATTAATTCTTTGGCATTTTTTATGTTCAGCCAAGGTGCAAATCATAAATCAGCAAAGGTAGTACTTTGGGCCGGGTTGCTTAACTTACCCTATTATTTACTGCTTATTTGGGGGACATCAGTATTAAGTGAACAGGTTATGCAAATGGCAGAAAATACTTGGTTTTTAGTTATTGCGGTGAGTATCTGGTTGAGCATCGCCTTATTCTTAGATTTTAAAAAGTTCAAAGCGACAAGTGAGAATCCCTAATCTGATTGATTATGTTTACTGATTATTTTTTCTATTACCCTTGCCGCGGCAACAAATCCAAATGTAGCGGTGACCGCTACAGCCGCGCCCAAACCATTATTACAGTCTAATTTGACACTTCCATCTGTGTGGGATTTCTTAGAACCAACACTGCCATCAGGCTGTGGGTATCGAAGTTGCTCAGTAGAGTAAACACAATCAACTCCAAAACGGCGTTTTGGATTGGTACTGAAATTATAAAATCTGCGGAGTTCTGAACGCAACTTTGCTGCTAATGGGTCTTGAATTGTTTTACTAAGATCCGTTACAGCAACTTGAGTTGGATCAATCTGTCCACCGGCTCCACCAATGGTAATGATTGGGATTTTATTGCGTTTGCAATAGGCTACCATAGCCGCCTTAGCTTTAATGCTATCGGTAGCGTCTACTACATAGTCGTATGCGTTATTCAGTAATTCTGAAACGTTATCTGGTGTCACAAAGTCTTCAATTTGACTGACTCGACATGCTGGATTAATTTGCATAATTCGCTGAGCCATGGCCTCTATTTTTGGTTCACCCACCGTATTCTGTAGTGCATGGATTTGTCGGTTGGTGTTGGTGACACATATATCATCTAAATCAATCAAAGTGATGTGCCCAAGAGCAGTCCTTGCCAACCCTTCCGCCACCCAAGAACCCACGCCTCCAATGCCAACCACACATACATGTGATTGCTGTAAAACATCTATTCCTGACACGCCATAAAGGCGCTCAGTGCCACCAAAACGCTGTTTTGTTAGTTGCTGCTGTTCCATAAACTCATATCAATAAAACCTATCCGGGCAAGATTATATCAGTGGCATGACGGATAACCCAATGGAGTCGGTAAATTTTTCCGACAAAGTTAATTATAATTAAATCTGAATAAAGTCGGTTTCTTTGGTGTTCTTTATTGAATAACCCACCAAGCTTTAATACTATTAAAGTATATGAGTTAGCAGCAATTTTGTTGCCTTAAAAAATTACGAATAATCAAAAAGGAATGTATGATGAAACCTGTTGTTTTAGCTGGTGGAAGCGGTAGTCGTTTATGGCCTAAATCGAGAGCTGCGTTACCAAAGCAGTTTTTACGTTTGACCAGTGACTTGACCATGTTGCAAGACACCATTGCAAGGTTAGAAGGCTCTGATGCAGGTCAACCCATAGTCATTTGCAATGATGCCCATCGCTTTTTGGTTGCAGAGCAACTTCGTCAACAAGATATTACCCATGGGGGCATATTACTTGAGCCTATGGGGCGTAATACTGCTCCTGCAATTGCTTTAGCTGCTTTGCATGCATCGTTACATGGCGAAGACCCGATTCTCCTTATTTTAGCTGCAGATCATCTAATAAATGATGCCCCAGAATTCCATAAAGCTATCACTCAGGCTGAAACGTTAGCTAAGCAAGGTAAACTAGTGACCTTCGGAATTGTGCCGGACTCGGCTCATACAGGTTACGGTTATATAAAGCGTGGTGAGCAGGTCAAGGGTGTAGACGTGGGTTTTGATGTGGCTAGCTTTGTTGAAAAGCCAGATTTAGTAACTGCACAACAATATGTCGATTCCGGTGAGTTTTATTGGAACAGCGGCATGTTTATGTTTAAAGCGAGTCGTTACCTCCAAGAGCTTGAAAAATACGCGCCCGAGATGCTGGAAATATGTAAAAAAGCCATTGCTTCTGAATCTACTGATTTGGAATTTGTGCGAGTCGATGCCGACGTATTCGAAACATGCCCTGATGATTCAATCGATTATGCCGTCATGGAAAAAACCGATTCTGCTTGTGTCGTTCCACTTGATGCGGGTTGGAGTGATGTGGGCAGTTGGTCTTCATTGTGGGAAACGGCTAAGCAAAAAGATGCCCAAAATAACGTGGTCATTGGCGATGCGATTCTGGATGGCGTGACTAACAGCTATATCAACTCTGAACAACGCCTTATCTCTGTAGTGGGTTTGGACAATGTCGTTGTAGTTGAAACCAAAGATGCGGTGTTAGTGGCGCACAAAGACAAAGTGCAAGACATTAAAAATGTGGTGAATCAACTCAAAGCAGAACATCGCCCCGAGTGGGAATTTCATCGCGAAGTGTTTAGACCTTGGGGCAGTTATGACTCCATTGATAACGGTGAACGTTTCCAAGTTAAACGTATCACGGTAAAACCTGGGGAAAAACTCTCTGTACAAATGCATCATCACCGAGCTGAGCATTGGATAGTGGTCTCAGGTACTGCAAAAGTTACCAATGGTGAACAGACTCTATTGTTATCAGAGAATCAATCAACCTACATTCCAATCGGTGTGGTGCATGCCTTGGAAAATCCCGGTCGTATTCCACTGGAACTTATCGAAGTGCAATCAGGCTCTTATTTAGGTGAAGATGATATTGTGCGTTTTTCTGACCGTTACGGCCGTGTTGAAACAAAATAGACGCAGTTGATATTGGCTCCTGAACTAGAGGTTTTGCAAAGAGAAATTATGAATATTACATGTTTTAAGGCGTATGACATTCGCGGTAAATTAATCGAACAACTTGACGAACACGTTGCCTATCGGATTGGTAAAGCGTTCGCAGAATATATGCAAGCAAAAACTGTGGTAGTGGGGGGGGATGTTAGATTAACCTCAGAGCCCCTTAAATTGGCTTTAGCAGCAGGTTTGATTGATGGCGGAGCAACAGTTACCGATTTAGGTATGACAGGCACCGAAGAAATATATTTTGCTACGAAACATCTAGGTGTTGATGGGGGCATTGAAGTCACCGCCAGTCATAATCCTATTGATTATAATGGTATGAAGTTAGTTAAAACTGACTCTAAACCCGTCAGTGGTGATACGGGTTTATTCGCTATTCGTGATTTGGCCGAAACTTACTCAGAAGATGACGTTCAAGCTAGACTTGAGTTTTATTCGAATGGTTTAGTCAGTGAACAAAGGTTTATTCAAGGTGAAGCTTCAGTTGACGCCAATAAACTAAAGGCCACCGGTCAATATAGTGTATTGGACAATATGCAGCCTTATGTGGCCCATATGTTGTCTTATATTGATACTGCTAACATCACACCAATAAAATTGGTAGTGAATGCGGGTAATGGTGCTGCAGGTGACGCATTAGATGCTATCCAAAGTGCATTAGAAGCAGCCAATGTGCCTGTTGAATTTATTAAAGTGCATCATCAACCCGATGGCACTTTCCCAAACGGTATTCCTAATCCTTTACTGCCAGAGAGTAGGGCAGATACAGCCAATGCTGTGATTGAACATTCAGCGAATATGGGCATAGCCTGGGATGGCGATTTCGATCGCTGTTTCTTGTTTGACGAAAAAGGAGAGTTTGTCGAAGGTTATTATATTGTTGGATTGTTAGCGAAAGCCTTTTTGGATAAAAAACCGGGTTCAAAAATTATTTATGACCCAAGAGTATATTGGAACACCGAAGATATTGTTTTATCAGCAGGCGGAATACCCATAAAAAGTAAAACCGGCCATGCCTTTATCAAAGAACGTATGCGCGCTGACGATGCAATATATGGCGGCGAAATGAGTGCCCACCATTATTTCCGTGACTTTGCTTATTGTGATTCAGGTATGATCCCATGGTTATTGGTAGCAGAATTGTTGTGTACAACACAAAAACCATTGTCGCAGTTAGTTGAAGAGCGTATTGCTGCCTTCCCATCCTCAGGCGAAATCAACAGTACACTGGCCGATCCTGATGCCTCTATTAAAGCGGTGCTGGAGAAATATGAAGCCAGTGCAACAGTGGTGGATTACACCGATGGCATTGGCTTGGAGTTTGAAAATTGGCGCTTTAATTTACGTAAATCTAACACTGAACCAGTGGTTAGATTAAATGTTGAATCAAGGGCCGATATTTTTTTGATGGAAGAGAAAACTGCGGAGTTGTTGGCTTTGTTAAAGTAAATTGTCTTGTTAAGACACTAAAAAGCCCAGTTATTTCACTGGGCTTTTTTGGTTTTAGTCAGTTTAAACTGTATAAAAAATTATTTCACCTCTTCACCAGCAGCTTGTTTATCCGCATGGTAACTAGAGCGAACCATAGGGCCACTTGCAGCATGACTGAAGCCTAACTCTTTAGCTACTTCACCGAGCTCGTTAAATTCGTCTGGGTGTACATAGCGCTTTAATGGGAAGTGATGTTTACTGGGCTGTAAATATTGGCCCAAGGTCAGCATCTCCACATTGTGTGACCGTAAATCTTTTAATACTTCGGTTATTTCGTGTTTGTCTTCGCCCATGCCCATCATTAGTCCTGATTTGGTTGGGATGTCAGGATGTTGCTGTTTAAACTTTTTCAATAGGTCTAATGACCATTGGTAGTTGGCACCGGGGCGGCATTCTCGGTATAAACGTGGAATGGTTTCAAGGTTGTGATTAAACACGTCGGGTGGGCTTTGTTTGAGTATTTCAAGGGCTCTGTCCATACGCCCTCTGAAATCGGGTACTAACACTTCAATTTTGGTGGCAGGACTATGTTCGCGAATAGCGCTAATGCAATCTACGAAATGTTGAGCACCACCATCACGCAAATCATCTCGGTCTACTGAGGTTATCACCACATATTTCAGGCCCATCTCAGCAATGGTTTTTGCTAACTTAAGAGGCTCTTCTGCGCTAGGTGGTAAAGGTTTACCATGACCAACGTCACAAAATGGACAACGACGGGTGCAAATATCACCCAAAATCATAAAAGTAGCAGTGCCGTGATTAAAACATTCAGCTAGGTTAGGGCAACTGGCTTCTTCACATACAGAATGTAAATTATTTTTACGTAAGGTTTTTTTGATATGGTCGATTTTATCTGTATTACGCGGTAACTTTATCTTTATCCACGCAGGTTTACGTAACATCTCAGCCTTTTCTGTGGGCATGATGGTGATAGGGATATGTTTAACTTTTTCGTCATCCCGAAGTTTAACTCCGGCTTGCGGGCGTGCGTTAGTCATTAAAGCCTTCTCTATATTCTTTGTTATTTATACCTAATAAGGCAGATAAGTGATCAGTCAGTTTTATGCCTGCTTCAGCGAGCGTATTAGGACCGTCAAGTTGTGCGCAATCTATCATTTCCAGTCCGGCATAACCACATGGATTTATGCGTTGAAACGGGCTTAGATCCATATTTACGTTCAAAGCTAAGCCGTGAAAAGAGCAACCTTTGCGAATTCTTAAGCCAATAGAGCAGACTTTTTTAGCATCTACATACACGCCAGGAGCATCTGCTTTCGGGTAGGCATTAATTGCATATTCTTGTAGTGTGTTAACCACACATTGTTCCAAGGCCGTCACTAAGGTTCTTACACCTAACTTATTACGTTTTAGATTAAGTAGTACATACATCATTTGTTGGCCGGGTCCATGGTACGTGACTTGACCACCTCTATCGACTTTAACCACAGGAATATCGCCTGGCATCAGAATATGTTCTTCTTTACCTGCTTGGCCTTGGGTGAACACGGCTTGATGTTCTACTAGCCATATTTCGTCTGCTGTTTCAGCATCTCTATTATCGGTGAAATCTTGCATGGCTTGCCAAATAGGCAAGTAGGCTTGTAGTCCTAATTGTCTGACAATTAATTTAGTGGGCATTATTCAGGTAATCACTCGCTACAGAACAACTTTAACCAGCTCTAGTTTAGCTAGTTCAACATAAAGAGTTTCCATATGAGCTTTACTGGTCACTGTTATGCTAAGTGAAATCGAGTGGTAAGTACCTTTAGAACTTGGCTTTACCTTTGGTGCGTAATCACCTGGCGCATGTACCTGCAAGCAGGTGATAACATCTTGCGATAAACGCTTATGGGCAATACCCATGATTTTAAAAGTTTGCTGGCATGGGAAATCCAGCAATTGATCAAAATTTGTGTCCATCTTTCTCTCGAATATTTAATAAAAATGTAAGGTATTAACTATCAAAGCCAAGTCGTAATTTTACAAAATCAACCATGCGGTCAATAAATCCACCTTCTTTGACTTCTTGTAAAGCCACTAATGGATATTCAGCAATATCTTTGCCTTCAATTTGAAGATAGAGTTTGCCTACTACTTCGCCTTTAGCAATAGGTGCCTGTAAGTTTTTGTCTAACTTAAAGTTAGCTTTTAAATTTTTGCTTTGGCCACGAGGGATATTGATGGGGGTATCTTGTAATATGCCAAGGTCTACCGTTTCTTTATCACCCATAAAAATACGGTGTGAAACAAAGCTGTCACCGGCTTTATAAGGGGTAATAGTTTCAAAGAAACGAAACCCGTATTTGAGTAATTTTTTGTTTTCAACCTTACGAGCTCGTTCACTGTCTGTGCCCATAACCACTGAGATTAACCGCATATCACCTTGGAACGCAGATGTAATCAAGCTGTAACCTGCATCTGATGTGTGGCCGGTTTTTATGCCGTCAACACTTAGACTTTTATCCCACAATAAGCCATTGCGATTGTATTGTTTAATATCGTTAAAGGTAAATTCTTTTTCAGCATAAATAGCATATTCTTCTGGAACATCACGTATCAATGCTGCTGATAAAATTGCCATATCTCTCGGTGTGGTGAAATGCTGGGCATCATGTAAACCATGACTGTTCACAAAATAAGTTGATGTCATACCTAGCTTTTCTGCATGCATATTCATCATGCTGGCAAAGGCATCTTCACTACCGGCAATATGTTCTGCCATTGCTACACAGGCATCATTACCTGACTGCACAATAATGCCGCGATTAAGATCAGCTACAGATATTTTTTTACCTACTTCAATAAACATTTTTGAGGAGTCTGGAAAGTTTTTAGCCCAGGCTTTTTCAGAAATAGTCACCAAATCGGTGTCTTTGATATTGCCGTTTAGAAGCTCTATACCAATCACATAGCTTGTCATCATTTTAGTTAAGCTAGCGGGGGGGATCTGCATGTCAGCGTTTTGCTCTGCGATAACATTACCCGTTTGGAAATCCATCAAAATGAAACCTTTAGCAGCAACACTAGGCGCAGGAGGTATAACCACAGCTGCAGAGGCTGAAAAGATGAATGAACAGAATACTATGCTGTTCACAAGAGAGCTGAAATACGTTGTTGGTTTAAGCATTAAACTACCGTTTTTGAAAATGTTATAAGAATAGAAGTCTTAGACACGTCTTTATAGACATAAAATAATGACCGCAATTTATGCTGTGCAATATAGCACTTTGAGGGTTAAATTGCTGCTCAACTAATGACTAATCTAAAATAATATTAGGATTATTGTTAGCTACAATGATGTAAGACTCACTTTATTATAAAAAGTTTAATTCTGTGCGTAAATTTGTGCGTAAGTTTGGGTATACGCTGATTCTAATCAGAGTATATTTTATAAGCATCAGGATAGTCATTACTTTTAAGTTCATTAAGCAACTCATCTGCTTCAAGTTCGTTTTTGATTGGGCCAAGATGTAATTTGTAGATACCTTTTTCGAATCTGGTTTTGTAAGAGTGTCGGTATAAAATCTTTAAGCCACTGGCTAATTTGTCAATTTGAGTTTTGTTTTGCAATGCAGCCACTTGAATATAGACCTGTTGGTTGGTCATATTGGGTGGTTTATTACTGATTGTAGGGAAACGGCCTACGGTCACTTTTCCTGCTTTATCTACGTGGATAACGTCCAGCTTTACATCTGTGATCCCTGTTTTAAGTACGTCTAGTTTTAACGCTGCTGCATAAGATAAGTCAATCACCCTACCACTATGAAACGGCCCTCTATCGTTGACTCTAACCACCACCTGCTTACCATTTTTCAAATTGGTTACGCGCACAAATGATGGTAATGGAAGTGTTTTGTGGGCGGCAGACATTTGGTACATATCGTAAATTTCACCATTAGCCGTTAAGTGACCATGAAACTTTTGTCCATACCAACTGGCGTGGCCTTTATCGCTGAAACCTTTACCTGTTTTGAGTGGCTGGTAGCGTATTCCCCTTATAGTATAAGGACGCATATTAGCTGACGCGTAGCTCTCATATTTAGCCACCGCATCTTGGGTCGTCACATTTTGCGGAATTATTTTAGGGGCTGAGTCTTGGTGCTGGTAATAGCGTCCTTTAGGAGCGCAACCAGCTAAATAGATAGTTAAAAAAGTTAAAACAAGACAACGAAAGTAATTTTTCATGGCAGGGCTAATTGACCTACTTCAGCAATGGCTGTTGCATTAAAGCCTTGTTTAAGTTGCTGGCTGAATTGAAATATTGCCATGGCATAAAGTGGACTATGGTTGTAGCGAGTGATCACGTAAAAATTAGGCAAGCCCACCCAATATTCCTTGTTGTTCAGTTGCTCAAATTCGAATAGTTTTACACTCATGTCTTTTCTTATGCTAGGCGCAGCAATGCTCACACCTGCGTCTTGTAACTGTGACCATTGATGAGAATATTTAAGCGATTTTGATAACAATGCTGAGTATTGAGTGCCACTAACTTGAGCTTTAAACGCAATCTCAGTATTGGCTTTCCAGTGATGTTTTTTAAAATAGTTTGCAACACTGCCTATAACGTCTTCAGGATTGTTTAATAAGTCCCTCACACCGTCACCGTCAAAATCTACAGCGTAAAAACGGTAACTAGAAGAGATAAACTGGCCCCAACCCATAGCTCCAGCATAAGAGCCTTTTAGCTCTGTTATATCAAAGTTTTCTTCTTTGGCTAATAAGAATAATTGTGCTAATTCGCTTCGAAAAAACTTAGCCCTTGGTGGATAGTGAAAACCTAAAGTGACTAGCGCATCGAGAACTGAATATTTACCTTGGTAAGTGCCATAAAAAGATTCAACACCAATGATTGCTACAATGATTTCAGCGGGCACACCGGTTTCTTGTTCTGCACGGGCTAAGGCATTTTGATGAGTATTCCAGAATGCTAAACCTTTTGTTAGACGTTTTTCTGTCAGAAATATGGGGTAATACTGATGCCAAGGTTTAGCCTCCCATGGCTTGGCAATAGATTGTAAAATAGCCTCGTTTTTGATGGCTTTTTTCAAGGTCGATTCAACTACTTCTCGTTCGAACTGATGTTTGTCTACCATCACATCAATAAACTGCTTTTGCAGTTCTAAAGGGGAAGCTTGGATACTTAAGCTTGTGACATAGAAGCCTAATGCTAAAAACGATTTAAATAATTTCATGGTTCTCCTTGAAGATTAAGTCTTTTATTTAATCAACACTTTTAAGGTTATAGACACCGTTACTCTCGGGACATAGTTCTTTTTTGAGTACTGATAGCCATCAAAATACCAAAACCTGCTAACAGAGTCACCATAGAAGTACCACCATAGCTAATTAAGGGTAAAGGTACGCCCACTACAGGCAGAATTCCCGAAACCATGCCCATATTTACGAACACATAAACAAAAAAAGTCAGGGTAATGCTACCCGCTAAAATTTTACTAAATGCATCTTGTGCCTTCACAGCTATCAACATACCTCGAATAACAATAAATGCGTAGATGGCCAACAGTCCAATGACACCCCAAAATCCAAACTCTTCACTGAATACCGCAAATATAAAATCAGTGTGGCGTTCAGGTAAAAACTCCAACTGAGATTGGGTGCCTTGTAGCCAGCCTTTACCTTGCGCACCACCTGAGCCAATGGCAATTTGTGATTGAATGATGTGATAGCCTGATCCTAGTGGATCAGATTCAGGGTTGAGAAATGTTAGAACCCGTTGTTTTTGATAATCTTGCATCAAAAATGTCCACATAATAGGGGTGAAAGCAGAAGCTGCTACAGCAACAAATGATATAAAACGCCAGCTCATGCCAGCTAAAAATAATGCAAAAATGCCTGAGCATGCAATCAGAAGTGAAGTGCCTAAGTCTGGTTGGCGAGCAATTAATAAAGTGGGTAGGGCAACTAAAGCGAACCCAACCAGTATATGCCACGTTTTAGGTGGCAGATTAAATCGACTAATATACCAAGCGACCATCATAGGCACCGCTAGTTTCATGATTTCTGAGGGTTGAAAGCGAAACACGCCTAAATCTAACCAACGCTGTGCCCCTTTACTGGATACACCGACCACTAAAACAGCGATTAACATACCTATGCCAATAACATAAAAATAAACGGACAATTTTTGATAAGCCATGGGAGGGATTTGCGCCACAACTAACATTACGCCTAAAGCCAGCGCAAGACGTGTTAATTGCCTTTGAATAAGGCCTATGTCTTGTCCCCCTGCAGAGTAAATAGTGATTAATCCCACCACCATTAGCACAAGTAATCCCAATAACAGCGTGCCATCACAATGTATTCTATTCCAAATAGAACGACTGTTAGAAGCTAGTTTAGTTCTCAGCATCACGGTTGCTCCACAACTGGTTTAAGTTCGGCTTTTGAGAGCTCTATTTCCTCTGGTTCTTGTCCTAAATACTCAATGACTTTGTGTTCAGGAAAGGTTTGATCTTTAAAGAAATCGTCCATTATTTTTCGAGCGATAGGTGCAGCTTCAGCACCGCCGTGACCTGCATTTTCTAATACCACGGTGACCGTTATTTGTGGTTTGTCGTAGGGGGCATAACCCACATACATAGCGTTATCGTGGTTTTTCTTGGAGAGCTTTGATGCATCATATTTTTCGTCTTGGGCGATAGATACTAATTGGGCGGTGCCTGTTTTACCTGCGGATATGTAATTAGCCCCTCTAAATGCCTCACGTGCAGAGCCTTTTCGATTTACCGTTCCATACATGGCATCCAATACTATATCCCAATTGCGTTCGTCTTTTATGGCTATGGGGCGCCGTTCTTTAACGGCCTGTAAAACGACTTTATCTTTTTGCATATTACCGCGAATAATTTGTGGAATTATCCGTCTGCCTTTGTTGACTAAGTTGGCTATTGACTGTGTGAGTTGAATTGGCGTCGCTGTCCAGTAACTTTGCCCTATGCCTACGTTGATGGTGTCACCAATATACCAAGGGCGGTTAAACAAGGCTTTTACAATGCCTCTGCTCGGCATAATGCCATCGGCTTCTTCATGCAAGTCGATACCGGTATAATCACCAAACCCAAATTCATTCATGCTTTCGCTGATCCGGTCAATACCTAATTTATAAGCCAAATCATAAAAGAAAATATCACAGGAAACTTCGATAGCTTTAGTCACATCCACCCAGCCATGGCCCCATGGATTGTGGTCTCGCCAAACACGTTCAACATTTTTTAATTGATATTTACCAAAGTCATGAATCCGATATTCAGGAGTAATGACTCTCTCTTCAAGTCCAGTCAATGCTAATAAAGGTTTAACTGTTGATGCAGGGGGATATTGCCCCTGCGTTGCACGGTTGAACAAGGGGCGGTCTGAGGTGAGTAATTTTTTGTAATTCTTACTGCTGATGCCATGCACAAACAGATTCGGGTCGTAACTTGGACTGCTGTATAACGCTAGTACGCCTCCATCTCGAGGGTCAATGGCAACAACAGACCCCTTCTTACCTGCAAAGGCCTTTTCGGCTTCCAGTTGTAAAGTCATATCAATATTTAGCACAATATCTTGACCGGGAGCAGGTGGATTGAAGTCCAATATACGGATAATTCTACCTTGATTGTTCACTTCCACTTCTTGAAATCCGACTTTTCCATGGAGTTTTTCTTCGTGATATTTTTCTACACCTCTTTTTCCAATGTCATACGTGGCAGCATAGTTTGCTTCAAATCCAGCTTCACTGAGTTTTTGTAAATCTTTTTTGTTAATCTTTGCAACGTAACCTATTACATGGGTCAGGGCACTGCCATAGGGATAATAGCGAGCGAGTCTAGCTTCGATGGATATACCTGGATATTTATGTTGCTGTGCAGAAAAAAGTGCGACCTCTTTGGGTTTTAAACGGTTGATCAGATTAACCGGTTTGAAACGCCTAGTCCCTTTTAAGTCTCGATAAAAATCACTGACATCTTCTGCATCAATATCTAACAAATTGCTTAATTCATTAATCGTTAATTCCAGATCATCAATTTCCTCTGGAATAACTTGAAGACTAAATACCGGACGGTTTTCTGCTAGCAATATACCATTCCGATCATAAATTAAGCCACGATTAGGTGCTACTGGTAATACTTTTATGCGGTTACCGTCTGCTCGTGTTTGGTAATCCTCGAATCGACTTATTTGTAAATAATACAAATTTGTCAACACCATAGCGATCATCACAATTACCACAAGTAGTCCAATAAACGTTCGCCTAGCAAAAAGGTTGGCTTCCGCTGAATGGTCTTTAATGAGGATACGCGGTGAAGGCAATTTTATTCTCTATGATAAGGATGGTTATTATTAATTGACCAAGCTCGATACAGGCTCTCAGCTACAATTATGCGAACTAATGGATGTGGTAAAGTAAGACTCGACAATGACCACTTTTGTTCAGAAATTTTTATACATTCAGGAGCTAAACCTTCTGGTCCTCCAATTAATAAACTGACATCTCGGCCGTCCATTTGCCAACTTTGCATGGTTTTAGCCAATTTTGGGGTGTCCCAAGGTACACCTGTTACTTCTAAGGTGACGACTCTGTTGCCTTTGGGAATAGCAGCTAGAGTTAATTCTCCTTCTTTTTGTAAGATACGTTTGATATCAGCGTTTTTGCCACGCTTACCAGCGACTATTTCGGTGATCTGCAAAGGCATATCGGCAGGGAAACGTCTGCAATATTCCGAAAAACCTTGTTCAACCCAAGCGGGCATTTTCATGCCCACTGCAATCATTTGAATACGCACTGGTTAGTTTAGCCCCAGAGTTTTTCCAACTGATAGAAATTTCGGGCTTCATCTTCCATCACATGTAAGACTACATCACCTAGGTCAACTAAGACCCAATCTCCGGTTTCTCGCCCTTCAATACTTAAAGGTGCGGTACCAGCTCGTTTAGCTTCAACTACCACATTTTCGGCAATTGAAATAACATGACGTTTAGAATTACCTGAGCAAATTAACATGGTTTCGGTAACCGAAGATTTTTCTGCAACATCTAAATCAATAATGTCACGACCTTTTAAGTCTTCGACTTTTTCTATTACAAAGGCTTTTAACTGTTCGTGGTCCAAAGACTTTCCTTATGGTTCAATTTTATACAAATGAATTTGAGATAGTTTAACAGAAATCAGCACTCTGCTGATAGAGCTTATGCTGTTGAATATAATCTAATATCTTTGGTGGTAAAAAACACTCAACCGATTGATTTTTATATAATTGTTGTCTGATTTGGGTAGATGAGACGTTTAATGTTTGGGTATTCGCCACATAAATGTGTCCAGCAAGACTGTTATGCAAATCGATTGGAGTAACAGTTTGCCTTTTGTTTAGTAATGTTTTTAGTTGTGACGCATGCTGTTTTGAAGGGCTATCAGAGATTCCCTGTATTTCTTTTACAGACTCGCCCTTTCTTTTACACACTACAAAATGGCAAAGGGAAAACAGGGTTGACCAATCATGCCAAGTAAATAAATTATGAAAAGAGTCGGTGCCGATGAAAAAACACAACGGGGTAGTGGGCATGGCTTCGCGTATTTCTTTTAATGAGTCGACACTAAATGTGGGTTTTCCTCTATTAATATCCCTTGAGTCAGGGTAAAACAGAGGGTAATCGTCACAAATAAGTTCTACCATTTTGAGTCTGTCTTCGCTTGATGCTACTGCAGGATTTTTATGACTGGGAATAAAACAAGGCATTAGGGCGACTTTTTTGATGTTGGTTTTTTCTGCCGCTTCTATCACGGGATAAATATGCCCATCGTGAATGGGGTCGAAGGTGCCACCAAAAATACCTAAAGGAGAAGCAAGTTGCATGTAAATATGTTTCCTAGTCTAAAATGCCATAGTCTAAAGGCACTTTATTGAGAGAATAAGGAACAAACAGTAAACATAAATGGCATAACTCTACATAAGGGCGTACCACTTGCGATTGTTTGATGGCATTATCAAACTCAGTCAGCTTTTGTTGTAATGCACGCATGTGCTCTAATGATAAACGCTGTAACGCTGACTGATATAACGATTGACGGCTTTTCCATATTCTATGCTGATTCCAGTTAATCGTTTTACCCAGTTGTAGGTCAAATAATATCGCTTGCAAAGTTTGCCATTCTCGGGTCAAAGCCCAAACTATAATATTAGGTTCGACTCCCTCACTTTCTAAGCGATAGAGCATTTTGACTGCTTTTTGAGCATCTCCACTAAGCAAAACATCGATTAAATGAAACACTGTAAATCTGGACTGATCCACTACAGCTTGTTCAACTTGTTCAAAGCTTGGGTTACCTTGTGGATAAATCAGCATTAATTTTTGAATTTCTTGTTTAGCTGCGAGTAAATTACCTTCACAGTAGTCAACCAACAACTGCGATATTTGCTGCGATGGCTTCATGCCTGCCATATTCATTTGGGCGTTCAACCACTGATATAACGCATTGCCTTCAAGAGGATAACAAGGCACATAAACTGCGTGTTTATCCACTGCCTTAAACCACTTTGTGTTCTGTACATCCTTACCTACTTTACCGCCATGTATTACAATCAGCACATCAGGATTCACCTGCTGCGCTAAGCTAGCCAATACTTTACTACCTTCTGCACCAGGTTTTCCGGTGGGTAATTCAAGCTCAATGATTTGTCTAGTAGAAAACAATGACAAGGTTTGTGTCGCTTCAATCAGTGTATCCCAGCTAAACTGACCATCTACCACTAAAGATTGGCGCTCGTCAAAGCCTTGGGCTAAAGCAGCGTTTCGAATTAACTCAATACACTCGAGTTTTTGTTGCGGCTCATCACCAAAAATCAGATAGAAAGGTTTTAGGTCTGAAGAGG
>Ga0307489_10000190_pt1 | contig 33658 bp, 44 predicted proteins | sample SB12metaG_FD_202247 | JGI IMG/M metagenome (GOLD analysis project Ga0307489, IMG submission 202247) | Sea-ice brine microbial communities from Beaufort Sea near Barrow, Alaska, United States - SB 1.2 | ecosystem: Environmental > Aquatic > Marine > Coastal | place: USA: Alaska | collected... | reverse complement strand
GGTTGCTTCCTCCCGGAGCTGCCCGAGCGACACCAAGTCGCCCCGGGAGGAGGATGCAGTTTGACGGATGTGCGGAGCCGCCTTAGCCTGCGCCAGAGCCTGAGCGCTCTGAGCACCCCGCCACCCGACCTTCCAGCGGCGGCTATCGACGCACAGCTGCACCCAGCCGTCGGCGACCGGCTGGTGACCGCCGAGGTTCTTGACCAGAGCGTCGTAGGCTCCGCGGCGAATGGCGACTCGGATGAAAGGCTCGTCCGACGGGAAGCCGCACACCACTGCCTCCACACACGCCTCGTTGTGCTCCTCGCAGATGGCACTGCGGAAGGACAGCGGGGTGTAATGCGTCACACGACCGGGGGCTGGAGCAAAGTGCTGGGTGGCTCGGGAGATGACGGCGGTATGACGGCATCCGATGAACGGTCGATGGTGGTGGTTGTCATTGACGTGCGCGGCGGCATCGGTGGAGGCGGCGGCGGCAGCGGCGGCGGCGGCAGGGGGGGTAGCGGCTTGGGCGGCGGCGGCGGCCGAGGTAGTGACCACAGCGGCGGCGTCGACAGCGACGGCCGAAGCTTCGGCGGCGGGAGCCGCGGCGACGGAAGCAGCTTGCGCGGCGGCGAGTCTCCTTCCCGCCGCCACCACCCCCACCAGCGCCGCCGCGAACCCCGCCGCGAGCCCCGCCGCCTTGAACAGCCGGCTTCCGCTCACGCCGCGCCAGCACCTGCGCCACCACCTCCGGACACGGCGCCACCTCGATGACCTCCGCTTCGCAGCCCACGACGGCCGTGGCGTGGCACCGCACGAGGAACATCTTCTCAACCGTAACGCCGTAATTCGCCTCTAGCATCGCCGCGTACAGGTTGAGCTGCACCCTGTATGTGCCGTGGTTGTTGGCTGTGATTCTGTTGCACGGCGGGTACCCCCACTCGTTGAACGCATGTTCATTCTCGAGGCACGCGTGTTTGGAGCGCTTGAAGTCGTAGATGATGACGGAGCCGGGGGCGGATCCCTTTGCGATGACGTCCGCCGTACCGCACAGGCGGTGCTTCGGTGAGAACAATCGCATCTCCGACACCAGAACGTTTCCCACGGGGCACACGTGTTCCGTGAAGTGCATAAACTGCTCCCACTCGCGCGCGAAGCTGCCGTCGTCCACACGCCCCTCCGTGTAGAACAGCTCGAACGTGCGGTGCATCGCAGTTCCCAGCACCGCCGCGTCGCGCCCCACCTCCGCCCATTTAGACTTCACCTCCTCCCGCGACAACCCCCCGTACTCGCCGTGCCGCTTGTTGCTGGTGTCCTGCCATTTATCCCAATTCTGCTCGAGCACACGGTCGGGTCGAACAGCGGAAAGCAAGACTTCAGCAACCCGGTGCCGCTGACCATGCGCCTCGAGGTGGGCGTCACCTGCACGCTCGGCGGCAGTCCGTAGTGCGCGCGCGCCCAGTCGCCCTGAACTGTGTAGAGATGGTTGGCCTCTTGCAGATGCACGCGCCACGCGGGGAGGGCCGCGGGCCACGGCTGCAGCGCGCCCTCCAACGCCGCCGGCTCCGCGTGCGACATCGTACGGTGGGCGCGTGCGGGGCGCGGGGGTGTGGACCTGGGTCGGGGAGGCCGGTGGCGTGGCTCACGGGCCCCGGGCGTGGGGGTGCAGCGAATTGTCTTGTCAGTCTGGACATAAAAACTAGGGATAAATTGAGTTCACTACCGGTTTTTATAATGTGTCCGTCTTTTTTGCCCTCGATTTGAGTTCGGTTGGGTCCAAGACTCATAAATCAGTTGGGTGGGGGACACGGTGGATGGAATCAGTTCGCTCTCCGAATTTGAGCGTCGAAATCAGTTCACTCATATTCACGGCGAGGGTCGGACAGTTGGAGAGTCCTGTCAGCCTTGAAGCCTTGAGGGATAGGGTGATGATGGGTATCGACTGTCAGACCGTAGAAAATGCCGTGTAGTTCTGAGGTTAGCTACAGTACGAAGAGGAGGCCGCGCCGGCGCAACGTCACAGCCGATAGGTTCTACGCGTGCTATGTAGCTGCTGTTCGCGCAAGTGCGCGTGACGGCGTTGTATGTGATTGCGTTGACAGGTGCTGCTTCCGGCGCCCACCCCAAGTCGTTCTGACTTTCTCACTCGAGGTGTCGGAATAATGTTCACAAGAGCGGCCAAAGGGATATCCGGAACGCACGGCGGATGCGGTTGACGCGCCGGACGAGGATAGTGTGTAGCTCTACGGGTACTCTCGACTGTTACGCTATGAGCAAGCTGTCAGGTTGAACTGAGAAGGGAACGAGCGTGAGTCCAGGGAGGTGGGAGGAGGAGGCCTGCCGCGATTCGCGCTGACCCGCCCCGTTCCCTCCGTTCCCTCCTTTCGCTCATTCCCCGTTCGTTCCTTTCGCAGGCTCTCAGCGGGGCGCGCGAGAGCTCGAGCTCCACGCGGCCGGACCCACCGCCGCCGCCGCAGCAGCAGCGCGGCTACAACCGGCCGCTGACTACCGCCGACGCTGACGCGTACATCGCAGCAAAGAGGGCACCGCCGGAACACCACCAGCGGCAGGCCCTCCTCCGCCACGAATACGATTGGCACTGATGGTTCGGCGGGGGGCGTGGGCGGCAGGCCCTTCTCTGCGACGAATGGCACTGGTTAGCGAGGGGGTGGCGGCGGCGGCGGTCGTGCGTCGACGGGCGGCGCCGTCCCGGCGGCGCTCTTGCGGCCGCTGGCGATGGGCGGTCGCGGCTGCGCTGCCGCGCGCTCGACCTCTGGCCGCGGGTGGGCACCTGTCGGAGTACGTGTATGAGCGCGACAGCAGGCAGGGCATTGACGCCGCCTCCAGCGCCGCCGCCACCGCCTTCCGGCGCCCTTTCTCCGCCGTCGCTGCCCGCCTTGCTTCCTAGTACTTGCCACCCACGTCATCCACCAAATGGCGTACTGGCGCTCGCCACATCATCCACCACTGTGTACTGGTACCTGCCACGGCATCCACCACATAGTGTACGAGTGCTTGCAACGTCATCCACCAAACAGTGTACCAGTGCTTCCTAAGTCATCCCACACATAGTGTACTGGTGCTCGCCACGTCATTCACCTCACAGGGTACCGGTGTTCGCCACATCATCCACCACACAGCGTACCGGTGCTCGCCACGTCATCCACCATATAGTGTACTGGTTCTCGCCACGTCATCCACCACATAGTGTACCGGTGCTCGCCACGTCTTTCACCGCATGGTGTACTGGTTTTCGCCATGTCATCCACCACAGATTGTTCCGGTGCTCGCGATGTCATCTGCCACAGTTTCCGATACTCCTTTCTTGAGTTGAGTGTGTGGCTTGTTGGACGTGAAACTGGACTTGCGCACCCGTGTGGCCTGCGAGGTAAACCTGTGAGGATTACGCTTGCAACCTTTGTCCACATTGTACACTCTCGTTTCTTGAACGAAGTGCACCCGTATGACGTGGCTACTATATGTCTTCGCCCGTGCCCTACAATGCGGCGGCCAACTCATTGGAGGCTTGGAGCGCTTGGAAGTGGGGGTGAAGCTGGTGGGGGTGGCGGTCAAGCTCATGGGGGTGGGGGTGAAGCTGGTGGGGGTGGGGGTCAAGCTCGTGGGGGTGGGGGTCAAGCTGGTGGGGTTCCTCTCCGACTGCGCTTCGCACTGCCGCCGCCGCTCGATCCATCCAGGTGCCCCGCCACCTCCGCCGCCGCCGCCCCGGCCCCCGGGCCACCCGAGCCTGGAGGGGCTGCAGCTCCACCCTGTGCCGCGCCCTTCCTGCCCGCTCTGTTGCCGCCCGTGCCCCTTGCAACGTGCCCGCCGCTGTCACTCGGTCCAACCGGCGCTGTCGTCTCCGCCGCCGCGTAGGGACCAGCAGAACATGTTCGCCAGGGGCTTACACTCGTCCACTGTTCAGCTCAACGTAAGCACTCTTCGTGGGTCGTTGGGTGATTCCAGTGACAGAATGGCTCAAGTTGAGCTGATAAGTGGACGTGTGTACACCCCTGATGCTCCCCGCGTCATCCAAAGCAGTTAGAACCCTGGTGTCTGGATTCACGTGGCATCCTATGACGTGGCGGGCGGTATCTGTCAGGCCCTACCACCTTGGTGGCGTAGGAGGCCGGCGCGCCAGTCACCGTGGGTCCCACCTCCACGCCTCCCAGGAGGGCCCGGCAGATGTCGATCGCCACGTCATAGAATGCCATGCAACTCAAGAAACGAGGGCTCCAAATGCGTGTCGATTACGTGGCAGGCAATACGACATAGGATGCCGTTCGACTCAAGACACGAGGGTTCAAAATGTGTTGGATGGACCGGGCGGGTAATATCTGCCAGGACCTACCTCCCAGCGTGGTGTGCCGCCGCCGCCGCTCGATCGATCCATGGCCGCCGCCATCTCCGCCGCCACCGCCCCCGCGCCACCCGAGCCTTGAGAGGCGGTAGCTCTTTCCTGTGCCCCGCCGTTTCCGCCCGCCCTGTTGCGGCCTGTGCCCCCTGCATTGCTGTCGCGCTTCGCACCGCCGCCACTGCTCCGTCCATCCACGTGCCCCGTCACCCTGGAGCTGTGAGCAGCAGCACCGCCACCTCCATCCCCCGGCACCGCCCCGGCCGCTGCCGACCCCGCCTCCACCGCTCGGGGCTTCGGCACTAGGCTCTGCCAAGCGGGCGTGCCCGTGGCCGCTTGCCTCTTGTTCCCGCGCCCCGTGTGAATTGCCCCCGCAGCACCCACCACCGCCGCTTCCGCCCGACCTGCCCCACGAGAGGCATCAGCGTCACCTTGGTCTGAGGGACAAACCCCCGGCGCGCCCCCGCCGCGTGTGTCGCCGCCGCCGCCGCCTTTAACACCACGGGAGCGCGATGAGGTTCCACCGACGACGCCGGATGTTGACCCCGCCCCACTTGCCTTCAAACCCGACCCCACCCCCGCCGCAGCCCCCATCCCTCCTGACCGAAGTCACTGGAGCCTCCACAACGTGTGCCCGAGGTATCGACGTGCGGCGCAATATGACAAGGGCTTCGTACGACACTCTCGAGCTCACTTTGTGTGGGGAAGCGCACACGTGAACACGTAAACAACCTCAACGGTGATGCATTCGATCTTCCTCGACCATACTTTACCGAACTGAGGAAAACCTAGAGGTGACCGTTCACACGTTTGCAGCGTCGGCTCCGCGGTTTGCTTTCAACTGACGTCGAACCTGCGGCGCTGCCGATATTATGACAACACGAATCTTATGCCGTTCGGCGTAAACCGCAGGCGCCGTGCGCCCGTCTACTTCGCGCGCGCGGCCGCTTTGCGCGGCATGCTGACCTGAGGGCGGCAGAGACTTGCTTTCAACGTCTGGTCAGACTTCACCGATGAACCGTGTTTTGACCCTTGCCTTGATTGCGGTCGAAGCGTCAAACTATAGGATCAGTCATTACATGTATAAAACGGCCAACTTGATATAGGTCCTGCAGGCTAACATCCGCCCGCGCGGCCGCGTCGTGCGCATGTCGGTTGCGATGGACTCGGCCCATGCTACCCCACCCCAAGTTCGAATCCCACAACGCCCCCGCCGATGAGGCATCTAGCCGGCCTTGCCCGCCGTCGCCCGATCCACGCGTTTTTGCCCCAGGGCGGCGGCAACGGTAAGGGCGAGGGCGACTAACACCCCATCGCCGCCGCCCCAAGCACAATTACACGGTGGTCCAATACATGTATGGTGCTGATATGGCGGCACCTGGAGTCTCGGTTCGGCGTAGACAAGGCCGTTGTGATAGATCGCCGAAGGCAACATCTCCACGAGGATTCAAGGCGCGTGGCAGCGGCGGAGGCATGTCGTGGTGGGCACTTAAGTGCTCGGCGCCACCCCCTGCCTCCCCAAGCACAAGTCCACGGCTATACGGCGCTCCGCTATATATGTTGCGGTTGTTAACCACCGCTGCCCCAGCCCGAAGCCGCCGCCGCAATCAAACCCACCTGATATGTGGAGTTAATCGGTACGTGCTCAGCTGTTGGAATTGTTTGACGGACACCAAGTAGCGCCGAAAGCTGCATCGCCGCGGTGGCGGACCCACGACTTAACACTCGGGGTGTGAAGGACTATGATGTTTGGTGACGTGCATCGAATATCACAGCCCCTCATTGACTCGCGTATGAGATATTGGCTTGCTTGGCGCCAAACAACGTGGCACAAGATATATTATGTTTGACGGACACCACGTTGAGCGGGACCCGGCATCGCCACGGCGACAGACCCCCGGCTGTACACTTGAGGTGTAACGTACTATCATAATAGGTGCTGTGCATTGAACATGACTGTCCCTCATCGACATGTATGGTGCGGATGTTAACCATTATTGCCGGAACCTGGAGCCACCGACGCACTCAATCCCTTCCTGATGGGTGGCGTTGATCGTATATCGTGGTGGGCACTTACGTGCTCGGCGCCACCCCCCGCCTCCCCAAGCACAAGTCCACGGCTGTACGGCGCTCCGCTACATATGTTGCTGTTGTTAACCACCGCTGCCGTAACCCGAAGCCGCCGCCGCACTCAAGCCTACCTGATGTGTGGAGTTAATCGGTACGTGCTCAACTGATGGAATTGTTTGACGGACACCACGTAGCGCCGAAAGTTGCGTCGCCGCGGCGGCGGACCAGGCAGCGCCGCGGCGACAGATCCCCGGCTATGGACTTGAAATGTAACGTACTATATGACCAGGTGATGCGCATCGAACATGACTGTCCCTCATCGACATGTATGGTGCTGATGTTAACCATTACTGCCCGTTGCCGCACTCAATCCCTTCTTGATGGATGGCGTTAATCGGTAAGTGCGGTGACAACATTTGATTAAACATTCAACTGTTTGACGGACACCATGCCGCGCCGCAAGCGGCGTCGCAGTGCTGCTACTAACTAGCGCTGCCGGCATGCAAAGACCAGCGCTGCCGGCATGCAAAGCTGTGAAGTACTATCATGTTCGGTGACGCGCATCGAATATGACGTCCCCTCATTGACTCGCGTACGATATATTGGATATGGATTGCTTGGCGCCATACGAAACAGCACAACACAAATGCTGTTTGACGGACACCACATTGCGTGGACCCGGCATCGCCGCAGCGACATATCCCCGGCTGTACATTCGGGGATAGAGTACCGTCATACTAGGATGGTGATGTTTATCGAACATCACGGTCACTCTTCGACCAACGACCGAGATATTCCCTAAACCGGCCAGGTCCGAGCAAGTGGAGCGCTACCCGCCGACCTAGCGCATATTGCTCGCCACGCCATATGATGCCATTTAATTCAAACTGTGCGTCGATGACGTGGTAGGCAATAACATTACTGCCATGCCGTAATTGCCAGCGTGCCGCATTCTGAACATATATGAACATCTTCCCGGCCCTAGTTGCCGTCGTGCCGTGCACACCGCCGACACCGAAGTCCACGGCTTGGAGGCGGACTACATGAAGGTAGGTCCAGGCAGACAATCCCTGACACGTCATCGGCCACATGCGAGAGCCCCTTTTCTTGAGTGAAATGGCGTCCCACGACGTGGCGAGTAATATCTGCCGAAGGGCAGCGCGTGGCGACGTGATTGCCAGGCCCTAGACGAAGGGCGGCGCGTCGGCGTGCTGCGCTGCCTGGCAGATGTTTGCTCGCCACATCATGAGATGCCATTCAGCTCAAGAAACGAGGGTTCAAAGTGCGTGTCGAAAAAAGACGCGGAACTGGCGAGCAATGTATGCCGGGCCTTACATCGCAGCACCGCGCCTCAACAACCTGTCACCCGACTTCAGCCTGGCTCGACCGTAACGGCCGGGGGCTGCGGCAGCTCTCATCCCAAGTGTTCCGCGCGCGGCGCAGGCACCCAGACGATTTATCCATGACTGTCCAAGGGCGACTCAAAGGCCAGAGCTCGAGAGCGTCACAGCAAACACAAAAATGCAGTGCAGTGGCGAGCAGACCAAAAGGAAAAAGCGTTTCGGACGCAGCCTTGAGAAACGGCCGCGGCCGCAACTCTAAAGAGGGACGTCCAAAACATAACACATGCGATCAATTGCAGATGATGAATCGGAATCTGTGGTCCACGGCTCAGACGTACGGGTCATGAAGTTGGGCAGCGGCTGGAATGTTGGTTGAACCGACACACAGCCGCCGTGAGAACGTTTTCAAGGAGGTGCCCTGAGAGGCGACAAGAAGAAACCAGAGGGCGCGCGCGTTTCGGCGCATCGCAGTGGCCAAACTGATCCCGGGGTACTCATGCCCGAGTCTATACTGGACGTTCCGGCCCACAACCGCGAAATGAGTGGGTAGAAAGCACCCAAATCCCCCGAAAAACGATGTGCAGCCTATAAAGAGAAGCGGGGCACGTACGGGAGCCGCGGCGCATGCAGCGGTCGCGCGACGCGCGGAGTCGCCCACACGCGTCATAATATCGCCAGCGCCGAAGCCTCAACCCTCAGACCTTCGCGTCCGGCGCGCAGAGACGCGCGTCAGCCGTCGGTTTGTCCCCTATCAAAGTTGTTGGGAAGGAAGCAAACCGCGTCCGCGGTCAGCCGACCGCTCACTGCAACGGTTGAAAGGACGGCTTCTGCGGTCAACGTGCCGCGCGAACAAGGGCGCCAGACGGCCGCCACGGTGCGCGCGGGAAGGCGTGCAAGGGGAATCGCCAGGGTGCGTTATAAGTCAGGCGGGCTCGAGGCAAGCGCTTCACGTACGGCGCGGGCTGGCAAAGTGCCGAGACCTCGGATGGAAACGCGGTAGTACTACTGACTTTAGTCTTACACGGTGCCACGGGTTAACCATCCCATCAGTTCCAGTCCGTAGGTTACGTAAGAGCCCGCCAATGAGCGGTATTCGCGGCGGGCCCAGGCTCTTCCTGCCAACTCGAACCAGGGCCGGCGGCGTTGGTGCCGAAACCAACCTCATTCATGATACTTCAGTTTCCAACCCCGGCTGCGGACGCCGGTACCGGCATACGCGCTCCCACGAGCCGCGTCGTGACAGCCGGATGCAACGGCGCGGGGTTGCCTTTCACAGCGCTTGTATGTGCTGAACGTTTGCCCACGGAGTCGACCTGGCGCATTGCAGCAAGATGGACACTTGTGCAACACAGACCAGCTCCCTCCTTCTCCACCGTGACGCACTCATCAAAACGCTCGCGACTGCGTCCATACCGAACTGGTTGACGAGCGAAAAATCCCCCACTCAACTGATAAGCTTTTCCTCGCCACGAGTGAACTGAGTTACTTGCCGTTGTCCGCAACCAATCTCAATTTGCGAACCAGACACCCACTGAACTGGTTTGCGTGTAAAGAATCCCGTACTGAACTGATAGGCTATTCCACACCACAAGTGAACTGATAGGCTACTCTATAATCCGATAGTGATCTGTATTTATCTCTAAAAACTACAGTCGTGTTTCCCCTTTCCCCTTTTGGCACGTGCTGCACGTGGGTGAAAAAACGCCTTGTTAAAGAGGTGCCGCTTGGGAGTCGATCTGGTGAGACGCCACAACGCCACGCCCCCGCGCCGCCCCAGACGTACCTACTGAGGGTGCATTGCGAAGGGGCTTGCGGTATAGCATCGGGGCGGCGCCACACCCCTGCGGGCACGCCCCACCCCGCCGCCCTGGAGGAGAATTGCTCAGTCGCGTAGACCAGACCGAGGTACGGGACCCGACGGAGAGAAACTCAACGATTCGTCTGCCGGACGCCATCGCCACACCACCCCAAGCCGCCGCCCCTCACGCCCATACTTGAGCATGGGACGGCGAAGGGGAACAGGGTGGGTCTGGCCGAAGGACGGGGACAGGGTGGCTCTGGCAGCGGCGCGGCTCGAAATCCGTGCGCTGCAAACGCAATTGGCCAAGCGCAATTGGCAGGCACTGGTTGCTCAGCTGCTACTGGCCGAGAGGAAGCGCGTGAGGAATGTGAAGGACCCAGCCGAGCCGCCCGCCGAGGAGGAGTGTCGGTCAGACCCAGACTCGGCGTATGAGGGCTCGACATGGGCAAGTGGGGAGCAGAGACTGGCGTTGCGCGAGGCGCGTTTACGGTTGGAAATGGGGGATCAAACCGAAGAGGAGGAAGAATTGAGTCAGATGGCCGGCCTGGACGCGGCGGTGGACCTTGACGAGGCGCTGGACCGCGTCGTGGTGAACTGCGAGGCGGTCCACGACGAGCGCGCGGATGCCGCCACGGCCAACGCTCCGGAGATGACTTGGGGCTCTTCCATCAGCAAGTACAACGGGTACGCCAGGCTAGCACTGGGCCGGGCGTTCGTGGAGGCATGGCCGCAGGCGGGGGGGCGCGACTGCATCAGGGACAAAACATTCTACAGAGACTTGGCGGCCAGGGCGTCAAAGCACTGGCTCAGAACACAGCCCATCATCCCGCTTGAGATGGCGCATGCATGGTGCGATGGGGCCGTGAAGAAGCTGGGGCAGCTGACCGCACTACGCAAGCAGGCCATCAGCGATGAGTGGGAGGCTGCGGTGGAATACGGGGAGCCCCCGGACATGGACGTCCTCGCACGGCTCGCTGGGGGCAAGTTTGGGTCTGCCGTCGCCCCCTGGCTCGTGAAGGAGTATTGGGCGAAGCTCCATACGAAGGAGGTGGAGAAGGAGGAGGATGATGAGGAGGAGGAGGAGCTGTCCGTGCGGACTGCGGCAGAGATCCAGCAGCAGCAGCTGCAGCACGCTGACCCTCACCCAGCCGTTGTGATTCAGGAGGCGCTCCTCAGCAGTGTCACCGTGATTCAGCCGACAGCGCCGGAGAATGATCCAGTCGAGCCGCTCGCCAAGGATGAGGTGACCATGGACCTTCGAGTGTGCACCTGGAACCTGAAGCACTTCACCACGTCTGGCAATACGCAAAGCCCGCTCTGGGCAGGCGAGTATGGCCGTTTGTCGCTGGTGTCAGCCACGCTGAGTGACCTAAAGCCGGATGTCTTGGTCGTGCAGGAGGTGAAGAACGGTCCTGGCGGGGGAAGTGCAGTGCAGCAGCTTGCGGCACGCCTCAGCATGGAATGTACATGGTCTGCACCGGTGGGCCAAGGTACCTCCGGGATGGGGTCCGAGCTCTACGGCGTGCTATGGAAGGCGAACGCACTCGGCTGTCAGCCGCCTGAGATGATGTACCTGATCGACGTGCACGGCTACCTGCAGAAGGCCGCGATACACATGGGCTGCACTCAAGTAAGGCGGTGCCAGTGAATACGTGTTGAATCCCGTGTTGAAAGCGCCAGGTGTCAGGCCTAAAACTAAGATATGATAGCATTGCTTTCAAGTTTTGCTTCAACTTGTGACTTCCGCCGCTCCACCAAGGAGAGCGCTGTGGAGCTCGTCGATTCGGTCGAGAAGGTTTGGCCACGGACCTTCATACAGCAGCAGTTTGAGCGCGCTCCGTTAATTGTCACCTTCCGCGGGGGGCCCGGGTGGGGTGTTCGCCCCCTGCACCTCGTCACCTTCCACCTCGCGACGGAGAAGGCAAAGAACGCCCTCGAAGCCCAGGTGTTGCAACGGCTGCTGGCGGCGACGTGGAAGGCGAGCGCGCGCGTCGTAGCCCTCGGTAGGGCGGTGCAGATTGACCCCAGGTTGACCCCAGGTTGAACCCAGGTTGACCCTATGTTGACCCCGGGTTGAGCCCAGTTTGACCCCAGGTTGACCCCCGGTTGTGACCCTGGGTTGACCCCAGGTTGACCCCAAGTTGACCCAAGGTTGTACCCCGGGTTGACCCCCAATTGACCACAGGTTGACCTCATGATGATCCCAGCTGTGACCCCAGATTGACCCCGGTTCACCGCACTTGGTTTCAGAGCTTCCCACGGCTAGAATATGATTAACCGCTTTCAAACCTTGTTCTCATATTCAACTTGCGCCACTGCGCCTCGGAGACCACAACGCAGATGAAAGTAGCAACGCCGCCCTCTGGTCGGGGATGATACTCCGCGGCCAGCTCGATGACTCGGGTGGGGTGTGGCCAGACTTCGTAAAGTTGGCCATGCGGGCGGCACCCGCGTTGAACACGGATGGCAAGAAGGTCTACACTAACCTATACCCATTGGTACAGACTGCTGGCATGAGACGGAACGACGACGTGTGGTTCCCAAAGTTCCTCGCGCAACTCCATGGCAACGTGCAGATCCCCGAGATTCCTAGGAAGAGTTGCGAGATGATTACTGATGTGGTTTCCAAATGGCAGTATTTGTGGTCCGACCATTGCCCTATGCTCGCACCGCTCAGGTTTACCACATGATACGCTATGATACTTTTAATATGATACGTGGAGACTGGCTAACTGCAGTAGTATAATGTTCACAAGTATGAACAGCATTGTAATATTTAATCGGCACGCTTCTAGCACTATTATACTAATGATATAAGATGGTGACAGTAGCTAGATAGATGGTCGCGTTGCTTCCGCACCTCCGCCGCATCCTGCGAGCGCATCCCGACTTGAAGCGGACGCAGTTGTTTTGGTTTTTGTATGAGCTCTACTGGCACGAAGTGCTGGAGGTTAACATAAACACGGCTATGTAGGTCCTCAGGATTATTCGTCCTACTACACCGATCGGTCCTCTGTACTGGGATGCCACTAACACGTGTGTGATTTTCTCTCCCAGCGAAGCGATTTGCACGTGATTTCGGAATCTCGGAACTTACGAAATTTCCGATGGAATGGTTTCCGGGTGATCAAACACGTGATCACACGTGGTATTCCTGGAAAAATGGAAAATGAGGTGGTCATTTTTTACCTTCTCCTATTTGCATCCCAGTACAGAGGACCGATCTGTGTAGTAGCTAGAGAGGAGGTTGTAAGCATGCAAAAAATCTGCAGGGAGCGGGCGCACTAGTGTATTTATTTGCGGTTCATATGGGATATCAATGCACCGTAACAGTCGATGACGACGACAACTATTATATTGACGTCTGTCCAGGACCACATCCCATGAACTATGCGCTGCTACTCACTTCCAAAACGGATTCATCACGCAGCGGCAGCGGCGGGCCCGAGCTCGCGCAGGGCGCCGGACTGTTTACTCATAGCGCACCCGTACACCACTGGGCCCTGACGTGGCGTGTAGCGCTGGTCACGGGCGGTGCCCCACAGGCAACCTAGGGTTTAGGGTCTTGGGATTAGGGTTTAGGGTCAAACCCTAAACCCCGGGTCGAACCCTAGCAGCCGCCTGTTGACACCAATCCCATCTTGCCACGCCAACTCACCGCTGCCGAGCTGCCAACCACACGAGGTGGGCAATCACCAATCACGCTATGGGCATGTGGTGGCGCAGCGCAGCCTGGTGGTGGGGAGGCAGTGCCCCCAGCACCGGGGTCACTTGCGCGGGGTACTGCTGCAGCAGCGCCGCCACCCAGGGGCTTACACTCGTCCACGTTTCGGCTCAACGTAAGCGCTTTCTGTGGGACAGGGGGTGCATTTAGGGGTTGTTTAGGGGGTGCTTAGGAGGTGTTAGGGGGTTGCAGGATGTATTTCGTGTCACAAACGGCTCAGGTTGAGCTGAAAAGCGGACGAGTGTAGGCCCCTGCCGCCACTGTGGCACCCACGCTAGCCAGCACCTCCGCCGGCACCCGCCCGCCGCCCATACCATCCTTCCCGTTACCCACGCCCTTCCCCTAGGGCCTCACAGATGTTGGGGTGCCCTCCACGTCATCCAACGCATTCTGATCACCAGTCTCTCGAGTTGCACGGCATCCTGTGAGGTGTTCCTCCCAATGTCTAGTGCCTGGTCTGTACTCCGTACTATATCTAGTACTTCGTACTAGATGTAGTACGGTTGGAATTTGGTGATTTGGCCAAAGGCCATATTGGTTTCGGTAATTTGGCCAAAAGTCAGACGGTGCCACAAGTACTACAAATTAAGACAGAACAGACCAGGCACTTGCAGGCCTCACCTTCTCCGCCTCGGCCGCGCCCTTGACGGCGTCGTCACCCGCCACCTGCGCCAGCAGCTGCAACATGCGCGGCACGGACGCGGCCAGCGCGGGGTCACCCGACGCCAGGGGCTTACACTCGTTCACGTTAGAGCTCAACTTGAGCAAGTCCAGGACACCTTCATGAGTTAAGTTTGGTTACACGGTGGACAGAAGAGCTCAAGTTGAGCTGGAATAGGAACGAGTGTAAGCCCCTGCCCGACGCCAGCAGCGCGCACACCCCCCCGTACGCCGCCACCCAGGGACTGCCAGATGTTGGGAGGAGCACGTCGTAGGATGCTATCAAGAGACAAGGGTCACAGGATGCCGTCATAGGATGCCATCGAGAAACGAGGGTTCAGAATCCGTCTCGATAAAGTGGCGGGCGAGGGTTTAGGGTTTAGGGTTTAGGGTTAAGGGTTTAGGGTTTAGGGTTCAGGGCTGAGGGTTTAGGGTTTAGGGTTTAGGGTTTGGCCCTACCGCCGCCGCCTCCTCAAAGTCCTCCTGTAGCGGGAGCGCTGCGAGCAGTATGCGCACAAGCTCGGGGCCGATGGATGGATCGTTCACCGCCCCCGCGGCGAGTAGCCTGGCCGCCGCCGACCAGGGGCTTACACTAGTTCCTTTTTCAGCCCAACTTGAGCCGTGTCTAACACACACAAACACCCTACACACCCTAAACACCCCCTGACACCCCCTCAAAACGGGCTACGCAACCCCTACGCACACCCCTTATCCCATAAAAAGTGCTCAAGTTGAGCTAAGAAGTGAACGAGTGTAAGCCCCTGCCGCCGACGCCGCGTTATCCGTGACGCCGCGGTCGGGCTCCTCCGCCCCCAGCTGAAGCGGCGCAAGTTGAATTTGAAAGCAAAACTTGAAAGGAATTTATAATATTTCACTTTCAATTGCTTCGTTCCAGGCGGTTTCAACAGTGGTTTGATAGGGTCAACCTGCACCGCCCTACCCAGCAGCTGCGACAGCGCCGCCGCCAGCTGCGCGTGGAACGGAGCCGCCGCCGCGCCGCCCGGTACAGTCATATCGGTCAGCTCGCGAAACCGCGTCATACAACCATCGGTCATTGAATTAACCGACGTCACATGACTCGATATGTGGGATGACTTGGCGAGAAACCGGTTTCGTTTTCGTATGGCCCTTGCCTCCAACCTCCACCAGGACCCCCGCGCAGTACGCGCAGTTCCTTCGCAACCCCGCGGTCTCCGCCGACAACTCGCGGATGCACCCGGGCAGCGCAATGGGCACCACAGGATGTAGCGGCGCAAGTTGAAATTGAAAGCAAAGTTTGTAACCGGTCCATGATGTCTTGGTTTCGAGAGCATATATCCAGGCGCTTTCAACGGGGGTTGATAGGGTCAACCTGCACCGCCCAACCAGGAATGGCCGCGGGGCCGATGGCGCGCGCCACCTCCACCAGGTTGGCGTAGGACACGGAGCGCTGGCCCTCCGGCAGGGGCTTACACTCGTCCACTTCTCACCTCAACCTGAGCCGTGTCTGACACTCAAAACATCCCCCAAAGCCCTAAACACCCCCTCTACCCCCCCAATTAATACCCCATAATCAGCCCCTGAACACCACTTGTCCCACACAAAGTGCTTACGTTGAGCCGGAAGGTGAACGAGGGTAAGCCCCTGCCCTCCGGTCGGCTGGCGGCCGTGCGCCGCATCAGCGCGGCGAAGTGCGGTTGGAACATGTGGTGGCTGGACGCGCTGGCCACGGTGTAGCGGCGCAAGTTGAATTTGAAACCAAAAATTGAAAGCAGTCCATCAAATGCCACTTTCAAGCGCTTAGTTCCAGGCGGTTTCAACTTGGGTTTGATGGGGTCAACCTGCACAGCCCCACCACGGCGGCGATGGCCGGAAGAAGCTCCGCGCATCCTTCGAGGACAATCTGTCCCAGCTCCGCCTCCTCGTCGTCCTCCTCGTCGTCGTCCTCGCCACCCCCGCCGCCCTCCTCGCAGGGGCTTACACTCGTTCCCATTTCCGCTCGACTTAAGCTGACTTTCTCCCCCATATGACCCAAATCAACCCGTGGATATGTCCCGCAGGTGCTCAAGTTGAGCTCGAACGCGAGCGATGTGTCCCGAAGATCCTCAAGTTGAGCTCTGAAGTGGACGAGTGTAAGCCCTTGCCTCCTCGTCGTCACCCTCCTGGCACAGCGCGCGCCCCTCCAGCACCGCCAGGCAGTGGTCCGCTAGTGCCTTCAGGTGTGTCGCCTCCAACCAGGGCCTTACACTCCTCCACATTTTAGCTCAACTTGAGCCGTTCCTGACACAAAAGCACACCCTAAACACCCCCCAATACCCCCGAACACCTCCTAAACACCCCTTACACAACCCCTAAACGCACCCCCTATCCCACAGGAAGCGCTCACGTTGAGCTGAAAAGTGAACGAGTGTAAGCCCCTGCCTCGAAGTGCGCGCGCCCCCCCCCAGCCGCGGCCCCGAGCGACTTCACCACCTCCGCCGCGGACTCCATGCTGTAGCGGCGCAACTTGAATTTGAAATCAAATTGTGAAGGCGGTTCATCATATTTTAGTTTCAAGCGCTTCGTTCCTGGCGGTTTTTATTTGGGGTTTGATAGGGTCAACCTGCATCGGCCTACCATGGCAGCGGCCACGGCGTCGCGGTCGTCGTCCTCCGCCAGCCAGGGGATTACACTCGTCCACTTCTCAGCTCAACCTGAGCCGTTTCTGAGACAAGAACACACCCTAAGCACCCCCTAATACCCCCTGACACCTCCAAACACCCCCTAAACACCGTCTCAATGCAACCCCTGGCCCACAGAAAGCGCTCAAGTTGAGTCGAAAAGTGGACGAGTGTAAGCCCCTGCCGCCAGCGCGCGCGCCGCGGCGTTGAGGCTGGCGTCGATGACGGCGAGGCTGGCGGGGTCCGGCGGAGGCGCGGCCCGCATGGCGCACTGCGCCAGGCGGGCCAGCGTGTAGCGGCGCAAGTTGAATTTGAAAGCAATTTTTGAAGGCGGATCATCACATTTCAGTTTCAAGCGCTTCATACAGGCAGCTTCAACTTGGGATTGATAGGGTCAACCTGCACCGCCCGACCAGCGCCGGGTGTGACTGCGCGCGCACCATCTCGTGCATGTAGTCCGCGCTCCAAACCCAGGGCCCCATGAAGACAATGCTCGGAACATCACAGGGTGGCATTTCATATGTCTAGCTAGGAAGGTTGGAAAATTAGGGAACGGCAAGAGAAAGCAACAGTCGTCGCCTGGTACTAGTGCCTGTAGGCTAGTAACTTCTTGTAAGCTGGAGTGTGGTTATGTGGCCAAAAGCTAAATGACTTTTGCTGAAAATCACCAAATGCCTAGCTCTGCTTACTACCGGTAATACGATATGCATGTATAGGACGCTTTACAGACAAGGCACTAGAGCTCTAGAGCATTTGTTGAAGGCACTTTGCAAAGTTTCCGGCCGGCCCCACCGCGCCGATCTTCTCCACGAACTGGGTGAGGTAGGGCACGAACGCCACGGGGCAGTGGTGCGCGAAGCTGGCCACCGCCTTGCTGTAGCGGTGCAGGTTGAGATTGAAACCAAAAGTTTAAAGCAGCTCAGCCTACGCTGGTTTCAAGCGATTAATTCCAAGCGCTTTCGAGATGGATTTCATCGCTTCAACCTGCACCGCCACACCTTGCACGCCGCCGCCTTCTCCTCCACCACACCCGAGAACACGTTGTACTGCATCCCGCCCTTGCCGCCGCCGCCCTCCCAGTACGGCCCCGCAGATGTTGCTCTAAACGACCGTCAACATTTTCTGAGCCCTTGTTTCGTGAGTTAAACGGTAACCTATGACGTGGCGGGCAATACCTGCCCTTCGCAGATTTCCGGGGCACCTCAAATGGCGGTCAACGCCTCTCGAATCTGAGACCTTGAGTGAATAGACGGTCAGATTTGCCATACCATGGTACAATATGGCGATTCGACCGTCTACGTCTCAAGAATTGGCGACCGCCATTTTAGGTACCCTGGAACACTGCGAAGCCGGGCACTACCTCGGAATCGGAGTCGACGTCCTCCTCGGAATCAGCGTTGGCGTTACCCTGGTTCTCCTCGTCGGAGTCGTACACCACGCCGTCGTCCAGGTCCAGGCTCGCCACCGCCCGCTCCACACACGCGGGTAAGTAGGGCGCAAAGTCCTCCCCCAGCTGTAGCGGCGCAAACTGAATTTGAAAGCAAGGTTTGAAAGCGGTTTGCCATATTTCAGTTTCAAGTGCTTAATTCCAGGCAGCTTCAGCTTGCGTTTGATAGGGACAACCTGCACCGCCCTACCCAGCGCCTCCGCCACCTCGGCGAACATGCCGTGCCCGTACTCGCGCAACTCGCTGTAGTCGAGGTCGAAGCCGGCGGCCGCGGCGCAGGGGCTTACACTCGTCCACTTCTTAGCTCAACCCGAGCGGTTTCTGATACAAAATACACCCTAAACACCGCATAATACCCCCTAATACCTGCTAAACACCCCTTGAACAACCCTACATGAACCCCCTATGCCACAGAAAGCGCTTAGGTTGAGCCGAAAAGTGAACGAGTGTAAGCCCCTGCCGCGGCGGCCATGCAGTGCGGGATGTGCGGCGCCATCGCCTCGCGCCCGCCCCGCCCGCAGGGCCTGCTTAGGGTTAAGGATTTAGGGTTTAGGGTTTCGGGTTTAGGGTTTCGACTTCAGGGTTTAGGGTTTAGGGTTTACTTCCGCCGCCGCGGCGCCGCGTCACAATATGCCATTACACTACATAAATAAGGGTTCAAATGCATTGGCCTGGCATACGTTGCTCACCACGTCATAGGATGCTAAATCATTCAACAAACGAGGGTCGGCGAATGTGTTGGAAGGATATTTTGAGCAATTTGTGGCAGGCCCTGCCCGCGCGGAGACCAGCATGCCCAGCACCTCGAGCGCGCGTGCACGGGGCTTGAGCGCGGCGTCGTCCGTGGTGTAGCGCCGCAAGTTGTATTTGAAAGCAAAACTCGAAAGCGGTTCATCACATTTTAGTGTCAAGCGCTTAGTTCCAGGCGCTTTCAACTTGGGTTTCATAGGGTCAACCTGCACCGCCCCACCGTGGCGGTGAGGCAGCGGTCGAGCCGGGGCAGTAGGTGGACCAGGTGCGGGTGCATGGCGTGGCCCGCCGCCAGGGGCTTACACTCGTTCACTTTTCAGCTCAACGTAAGCGTTTTTAATGGGATAGGGAGTGCGCGTAGGGGTGTTGATGGGGCTGATTATCGCGCAGTCAGGGGTCGATAGGGGTCTTTAGGGTGTACGTTTGTGTAAGAAACGGCTCAGGTTGGGCTGAGAAGTGGACGAGTGTAAGCCCCTGCCCGCCGCCGCCGCCGCCGACGCCGTGGCACTGAGCAGCATCTCGCGAACCTGGGGCCGCGTGTCCGTGTCCAGCGCCAGGTACACGATGTCCAGCAGCGGCTTCACGTACGGGCCCACCTCCTCCTCCAGCTGCTCCAGCCAGCTGTCCATGGCGTACATCATGCGCTCCTGCACCGACTTGACCGGCTCCCCGGTTTAGCGGCGCAACCTGAATTTGAAAGCAAATTTCGAAAGCAGCTCATCATATTTTAGTTTCAAGCTTCAAGCGCTTGGATCCAGGCGGTTTCATCTTGGGCTTCATAGGGTCAACCTGCACCGCCCTACCCCGGGCAGCACGGCGAACAACACGGGCAGCACGGTCTCGTGCATGTCAGGGAACTGCACGGCGCACCCCATGTGCTCGGCAAACTGCCCGAGGGCAGGGGCTTACACTCGTTCACTTTTCAGCTCAACGTTAGCGCTTTCTGAGGGACAGGGGGTGCATTTAAGTGTTGGGTATGGGGTGTTGAGGGGGGTGTGAGGGGGTATTAGGGGGTGTCTAGGGTGTATTCTGTGTCGGAAACGGCTCAGGTTGAGCTGAGAAGTGGACGAGTGTAAGCCCCTGCCCGAGGGTGAAGGCCGCGGCGCCGCGCACCTCCTGGCTGGAGTCTCGCAGCGCCGCGGTGATGCGCGGTACCATATCGGGCGCCACGCGCTGCAGGCCCTCCGCGCACCCCTCCGCCACGATGCCCAGCACCAGGGGCTTACACTCGTCAACCTTTCAGCTCAACCTGAGCTCTTTCTGACACAAAACACACCCTACACATCCCATATTACCCCCTGACACCCCCTAAACACCACCTGAACAACCCCTGAATGTAACCCCTATCCCACAGAAACCGCTCACATTGAGCTGAAAAGTGGACGAGCGTAAGCCCCTGCCCAGCACCGCCACCGCGGCGTGGCGCCGCCGCGGGTCCGCATCATCGATCGCCGTCGACGAGAACGCGAGAACTTCCTGCAGCACGTGTTTGGCGGGCACCTTGATGTAGCGGCGCAAGTTGACTTTGAAAGCAAAGTTTGAAGGCGGTTCATCACATTATAGTTTCAAGCGCTTAGTTCTAGGCGCTTTGAACTAGGGGTTCATCGGTTCGACCTGCATCTCCCTGCCTTGAGGGCCAGCAGGTCCACGAGCTGCGCCGCCACGGTCTGGACCTGCATTTCCTCCTCCTCCGCCGCGTCCACGTCATCCTCCCCGGCCAACGCCTCCTCCTTGGGCTCACCGCACAGCGGGCACAGCACCCGGAGCAGCGGCTGCACCAGCTTGGCGCGTAGCAGCGCCTTGGGCCAGGGGCTTACACTCGTCCACTTTTCAGCTCCACTTGAGCCAGGTATGACACAAGAAAACACCCTACACACCCTAAACACCCCCTAGCACCCCCTTGTCACGGGCTACACAACCCCTTCGCCCACCCCCTATCCCACAAAAAGCTCTCAAGTTGAGCTGAGAAGTGAACGAGTGTAAGCCCCTGCCTTGGGTTTGTGACGCGCTAGGAACGCCACTACGTCGAGCGCGCGGCGGCGGGTGACGGTGGCGAGGCCGGGCGCCTGCGCCACCTCCACGCAGAAGGCCACGACGTCGGGGATGTGCCCGGCCAGCGCGGCGGGCTGCGACTCGATCAGCTCGTCAAGCACCTTGTTGTAGCGTCGCAAGTAGCATTTGAAAGCATAGTCTGAATGCAGTTTAACATAATGTAGTTTGAAGCGCCTAGTTCCAGGCGCTTTCAACATGGGTTTGATAGGGTCAACCTGCACCGCCCTGCCTCGTACGCCAGCCCCGCGCTCTCCTCCTCCCCCGCCGCGATCGCGTTCCGCGCCGTGGTCAGTATCGCCGGCACCAGCGCCTTCACGATCACGATCTCGCTGGGCTCCCCGGACATGTTGGCGATCAGCGAGTTCACGGCTCGCATGGCCGCCACGCGCACCTTGAGGCAGGGGCTTACACTCGTTCCCTTTTCCGCTCAACTCGAGCTTACTTCGCCCCTTTCCGCTCAACTTAAGCTTACTTTGTCCCCCATATAACCCAAATTAACCCGTGGATGTGGCCTGAAGGCGCTCAAGTTGAGCTCTGACGTTAGCGATGTGTCCCGAAGGTCCTCAAGTTGAGCTCTGAAGTGAGCGAGTGAAAGCCCCTGCCTTCAGGGAGGCATCGCTGAGGCCGTTCTGGAAGAGACCGCCCAGGGTGGCGAAGTGCTGCGTCATGACGGACACGATGGTCTCGGTGAGCGACGCGAAGATGACAAACGCCACGTCGCGATGCGCCTCCGCGGTGTACGGCCTGGCAGATATTGATATCGCTCGCCACGTCATAGGATGCCATTTAGGTCAAAAACCCGGGATTCGAGGCGCGTTGGATAACGTGGCGGGCACATCTACCAGGCTCCACCTCAGGGGACTGCGTGCACTGCGCCAGGCTGTAGCGGCGCAAGTTGGACTCAAAAGCAAACCTTGAAAGAAGCTCATCACATTTGAGTTTCAAGTGATTAGTTTTAGGCGCTTTCAACATGGGTTTGATAGGGGCAACCTGCACTGCCCTACCAGGAACTCCGGCAGCTGGTTCCATTGGCCCGTGGCGTAGGATTCAGCAAACACATGGCCCAGCACTTCATCGACACGCATTTTGACCCCTCGTTTCACGAGTTGCGTGGCATCCTGTGATGCGGCGTGCAATATCTGCCACGCCCACTGCCCGTCACGTCATTGACACGCATGTTGAACACTCGTTTCTTGATTATTACGGCATCCTATGACGTGGCGAGCAACATCTGCCAGGCCAACACAAATGTTAACCCCTTTTCTTAAGCCAACTAGCATCCTATGACGTGGCGAGCAATATCAGAAATATCTGGCACGCCCTGCCATGGGCACGGTGGCCTTGGCCACCTTGCTCACCACGTTGAAGCGCCGCAACTTGAATTTGAAAGCAAAAATTGAAAGTGGTTTATCACATGTTAGTTTCAAGCGCTGAGTTCCAGGCACTTTCAACATGGATTTCATCGGTTGAACCTGCAGCGCCCTACCACGTCCGCGATGGAGCGGCGCACCAGCCCAAGCGGCTCCTTCACGATGCCGTCCAGCAACACGTCCTTGACCTGGTCCTGCGTCGCGCGCTCCAGCTTCTGCCAGTGGGCGAGGATGCGCCGCTTCAGCACCACCGCCGCCAGCTGCCGCACCTGCGCGCAGGGGCTTACACTCGTCCGCCTCTCCGCTCAACTTGAGCCGTGTCTGACACAATAAAACACCCTATACACCCTAAACACCCCCTTAACACGGGCTACACAACCCCCACGCGCACCCCCTATCCCATACAAAGCGCTCAAGTTGAGCTGAGAAGTGAACGAGTGTAAGCCCCTGCCTGCGCGTCGGGGTCGCTGCGGCACTGGGTCAGCAGCGTGGGCACCACTTGCGGATCCTTCCCGAGGACAGGGCCTGGCAGATGTTGCTCGAGCTCGTCACGTCGTCGACACGCAATTTAACCCTCCACTGCACCCTCGCTTCTTGAGTGCAATGGCATCTTACGTCGTGGCGAGCAATACTCGCATCTGACCACACAGTACAGCTGAGCAGTCGCTAGTCGCTCGACCGCTCGGCTCTAACAACCGATTGAACATAGGACGGAGCCCGAGCCTATGGTACTGCCAGGCCCTACCCGAGCACCTTGAGCGTGGCCTCCGCGGCGCCGCGCACGCCGTTGTCGCTGACCATGCACGCGCGCAGCACCTGCGGCAGGTCCGCCAGCGTGGCGCCCGCCGCGGGCTGCGCCACCTGCGTCGCCTTCGTAATTTTTCGTCCATGCGGCGCCGGCATCTCGTGTGTCGTGTGTCGCAGAAAGTTGTGAGTTGCTGTTATATAAGTCACAGCGCGCTGGCTCTGCCGCCACTGCCGCTGCACCGCTGCGCCGCTGGCCGACGGGTGGGCTCGGCACGACGGGTTGCGCGGGCGAGGGTCACCACGGGGTGTTGCGCGATGGTAGCGGGCGTCCGGTGCGACGTGCACGATGTGTGGTTTGTGGCGTGATGTGCCTGGCGTCCGTGTCGGCGTCTGTGTCCGTCCGGGGGTCGATTTCTGCGCCGCCGCGCCGGCCGACCTAGACCGTTGTTTTCGGTTGCGCGGACCGACTCGCAACTGTCTCCAGAATGGTGGCTGGCGTGGGCGCGGGCGGTTGAACGGTGCGACTACTGTACTCGTACGACGTACGTGTACGGGTTAGAGCTCCAGGGCGCGCGCTTGCTCACCACACGTTCGCGGTACACGAGAGCACTTTCGTGAGAGGCGGTACAGGCTGCGCACATCTCACTCGCGTCGCTGCGTCGGCCCCGCCAAGCCCGGCTGATTTGGCCCAGTGGCAGTTTTACATTGGTACTTCCGTTGTTGTCGTCGTTGACCCCGTGGTGGGCCCGCCGCTTCGTGGCGAATAACACAAGCACACGCTCGAACGAGTTGCGGTCAACGGTTAACCCACGAGTTGCTCGGCGCGTCGCAGAAGACCGAGCAGTTTGCGGCCGACACGACGATGACGCCCGCCGCCCTCGCCGTCGACGGCCTCGAGGAGCGTCTCGCCACAACAGCAGCAGGCGCCGGGGGAGATGGGGAGCTCCCGATCCCTAGTTCGTCTGGTCGACGAGGCGGCGAGCCAGATGAGCGACACGATAACGAGAAGGGGCTGAGGAGGTCGCAGGGGGAAGAGCTAGAGCCTTACGTGGTGTACGGCATGAGCCCAGTCCATAGCGCGAGCGTGCTCTCCGGGCTGGAGCAGGCTGGAGTGGGAGGAGGAGGGGCGGGAGGAGAAGGAGGAGAAGGAGCTCCACCTGGAGGAGGTGGGAACAAGGGAGTGGATGGGGAAGACGAGTTCGGGCGCGGGGTACTGAGGTCGGTGTCATTCGAGGACTCGGTGGCCGCGCAGCAGCTTGAGCGCTATCCGACGATATCGAGTCCGAGGGTGCTGTCAATGATACGGGGGAGAGTCAGTGACAATGGGAGTGGCAGGGCCGCGGATGCAAAGCTCGCCACTTGTCATTTGACCTCTGTGTTTTCGACCCATCGTCTCGCCCCTCCGCCCTGACGGGGTGCGGGGCGAAAGCCTGGTGCCTCCTTATACACGCGGTAACGTCTCTCTCCCCTCTCTCCTCTCTGTTGCTTCCACTCTCCCTCTCGCCCTCGTTTCTTGAGTGAAGCGACACCGAGTGAAGTGACACCTGTCAGTCAACTGACACCCCGTGACGACGAGGCGAGTGTAACGTACTGAGCCCCCCGACTCGCTTGAGTGAAGTGACACCTCACACCTCACACCTCACACCTCGCACCTCACACCTCACACCTCACACCTCACACCTCACACTTCGCACCTCACACCGCACACCTCATACCTCACACCTCACACCTCCCTTACACCTCACACCTCATACCTGACACCCGGTGACGAGGGGAGCGTTATCAACCCGGCCGCACCCGCTGGCGTCGGCGCTTCGGTGCGGGACTCGGTGCCGGAACTGGAGTACAGCAACTCGGGCGCCAGCTCCGTAGTGCGGCGACCGCAGCATACGCTGCTGCCGGGTGAGCAGGCAGGCTCAACCGCACAGTGTACCGGTGCTCGCCGCGGTATTCACCGTATAGTGTACCGGTGCTCGCCACGTCATCCGCCACGCGAGTTATCCCACCAGTGTTATCCCACTGAACTCCTCAAAGGTACTATAACGTGCCAGCAGGCAAATGCCCTGCCTATAAGGCCCTGTATGGATGCGGCGAGTGTGTGCGGGTACACTGGTGCACTATGAGCGAACAGTCGGGTTGAGGTAACAAGAATACGGTGTTTCTCCCCGTCCCTGGTGACCGGCGTCTCCGCAGTTCTATAGCATGGTGGACACGTCGTCGCTGGCGGAGCAGCCGTCCAACACGCTGCTATACGACCCGCGGCAGGGGCTTACACTCGTCCACTGCTCAGCCCAACTTGAACGCTTTTAATGGTACATGGGGTGTACGTAAGGGGTTGTGTAGCCCGTATTAAAGGGGTGTTAGGGGGTATTTATGGTGTGTAGGGTGTTTCTGTGTGTCAGATACGGCTCAAGTTGAGCTGGGAAGTGGACGAGTGTAAGCCCCTGAGCCGCGGCGGCGCGAGATGATGCTGCCGTGCTACAGCGCCGTGGTGATAAAGTCACTGCGCAATCTGGACGAGATGGCGCAGACCGTCGACCTCTCCATCACCCTCGTGCTAAGGATTGACTACGGCGAGCTGCCGCACGAGATGAAGGATGAGCTGACGTCCAACATCAAGTTCCGCATCAACGAGACGGAGCACCGGCTGGCCAACTTAGTGGCGGAGCCCAAGTGGGTCGGAAACATATTCTTCAGCACGGTGCGCTTCGACCTGCGCGCGCTGCTGTTCGGCGACGGTGAGCCGGAGGACTACCACGTGTGGAAGGAGTTTCCGTTCGACTGCCCGGACCTCAACCTGCGCATCGAGATGACCAGCGTCACCATCAAGGCCTTCAAGGCCTACAAGGGGTGGAAGGTGCGGTACAACGTGCACGAGTACTACGGCCCCGGCGGCGACCGCGAGAGTGTCCACTCCGAGAACGCCGTGGAGCGTCAGCGGCGGCAGCGGCTGATGCTGAGCTTCAAGAAGAGCGCCGACACGCTGGCCAGCTTCGACATCTACCACACCGACATCCAGGTGACCTTCCCCAGCGAGGAGAAACGTACCGATAAGATGACCTTCTACTACTCCCCGCTGGTGGAGTACAAGATCCCGGTGTTCCGCCACCCCGGTTCCGCCATGCGGACCATGATCTTCCCGCTGCTGGTGACCAACCTGGGCACGATGACGACGCTGCTGGTGGGGTACGGGGACGCGTTTCCATACGGCAGCCAGGCGACCGAGGACGCCTTCAACGCGCGGGTCAACGCGCTGGTCACCATCCTCATCGCACTCTTCGCGTTCCTCACCTTCGCGCGGAGCAAGCTGCCGGACGTGCCCGTCACCACCATCATGGACCGGTACATCTTCGCGTCGGTGGCGATGACGTGCGTGGCACTCATCCAGACCCTGCTCACCTGCAAGGGGTCGGTGTGGGGGGCGGGCTTCAAGCCGGTGTCGGACGCGATGCTGTACATCACGTGGATACTGGTAGTCGCCATGCAGATGTACATCGTCATCACCGTGTCACTCAAGTACCGCACATACCTGCGCACGGTCCAGGAGGCAGGGGCTTACACTCGTTCACATCTCAGCTCAACCTCAGCCGTGTCTACCACATAATTAAACCCTATGCACTCCCTAACACCTCCTGACACACCCTAAAGTCCCCCTCAACAACCCCTAAACGCACCTTGTACCACCAAAAGCGCTTCCGTTGAGCCGAAAAGTGAACGAGTGTAAGCCCCTGGCAGGAGGCGGACCAGATCCTCATCGACAGCGCGGGTGAGCCAACACCCAGAGTCCACAACGTGGAGGAGGAACGGTGGGGCGCTGCATCCTTGCAAGTTGACCTTGAAGCCCGTATTTCTCTCTCATCTCTCTTCTCTCTCTCCTCTCTCTCTCAGCGCTTGAAACTAGAATACGTCTCGTCTCTCTTCTCTCTCCTCTCTCAGCGCTTGAAACTAGAATACGTCTCGTCTCTGTTCTCTCTCTCCTCTCTCTCAGAGCTTGCAACTGAACTACGATAAACTGCTTTCAACTTTTGAATTCAAGTTCAACTCACGCCCGTACAGCACGGCTGCTGGACAACCAATCGGGTTACGGAAAACCCGGCCACGGGGGCCTGGTGGGATTGGTCGGTCGGTACTGCTTCTGCTTTGGTCGGTCATTGTTGGCCTCCCAACAAGAGACACCGGTGTTGACCACGAGGACTTCCTCGAGGCAGGGCCTGACAGGTGCTGCTTGCCACGTCATAGGATACCGTTTAACTCAAGATACCAGGGTTCATGACGTGGCGGGCAATGGGTCTGGCAGGTGCTGCTTGCCACGTCATAGGATACAGTTTAACTCAAGATACCAGGGTTCATGACGTGGCGGGCAATGGGTCTGGCAGGTGCTGCTTGCCACGTCATAGGATACCTTTTAACTCAAGACACTAGGGTTCATGACGCCACGTCATAGGATGCTGTTTAACTCAAGAAGAGGGGGTTCAGAATGCGTGACGATGACGCGATGGGCGGTACATGCTTGTCCCTTTCGCGAGGAGCAAACTGGAGGGCCGGCGGGAGAGTTTCAACAGAGTGGAGAGCATGGCGGGGTGGTGCCAGATGACACGTGTTGGAGCTTCACACCTGTGTTGAAGGCGCCTGGTTTCCGCCATCGAAACTAGAATATGACGAACCGCTTTCAAGAACTGCTTTCAAATTCAACTCGCGCCCCTACAGCAAGGCGGCGGTTGGTCAGATGATGCAGGTGGGGCCTGGCAGAGATAGCTTTAGGGTTTAGGGTGTCCTAAACCCTAAACCCTGAACCCTAAGCCCCCTGGGATTGCTCGCCACGTCATAGGATGCCATTTGACTCAAGAAATGGGGGTTCATATCGCGTGTTGATGACGTGGCAAGCGATATCTGCTGGGCCCTATCTGCAGGTGAAGAAGAGCTCGAACGATTTCATCCAGGCTGACTACGGCTTGCCTTTCAAGCTCCAGTAACACAATGAAATTTTGGTTTCAAAAAGAGCTTTCGTTTTAAGCATTATTGTGTTAGGGAAGGTGTTGAATTATGGGGGGTGAATTATGGGGGTTGATTATTGGGATTGATAGTGGGGACGGTGTTGAATGATGTCTTCGCCGCGTTGATAGAGGGGTCAAACACCGTGATAGAGGGGTCAAACATATTGATTGAGGTTGCCGGAACGGGGAGATGCGGGGTGTTGACCGCAGCGCAGGGAGGGCCTGATACACTGAGACACACACACACTTAGACGCACATACTTACACACGCTAGTCACACACACTTAGAGACACACATACCCACAAACGCGCGCAAGACTGTTAAATTTAATTTTATATCGTTCACCGAGCTCCAAGGCGCTTCACATAATTGGCTTAAATGGGAGGAATATCAGACAATGCTCGGCCATGATCTCACTAACAAGTGGCGTTCGGTTCACCTCGTCGCATTTGGCTCGCCTGGTCACGCAGTGTAACATAGCGAAATATTCGTGTGCACGCCGTACGGCTCGACGAACATGAATGAAACAACGGTATATCATATCAAGTAGAGAGAAAGTTGCCCTATCGAGAACACAAACAATCATGTGAGCGCCATGGGGCTCGATGAACGTCACGAGACGGTAAACACACAACGACGTCATTTAAAAAGCGAATAGATTCTTAAATATGCCAGTTCGAAGTGTCTCGTAGTAGAGCTACATAGAGGATGAATAAAATTAAAAGACGAAAGTGCAACCGGCTCGCCCGCTAACGTTTAATCGCAATGGCATGGCGTATGTGCAAATCTCAATATAAGCCTACTCGTCCGTTCAACATAATCTCCCACTCCCTGACCGTTTGGTCTCATAATCATAATGCACTCTCGCTCGTAACATCGATATAGCGCTACGAGCAGAGCACTTACTCGTCGAGTAATATAAATGCGGCAGGGTTAGGTCCGTTGCAACTGAGTGCACCCACCCCACGGCCCACGCGGGGCGCTTGGGTGCTGCCGCGCTTTAATGAAAAGCGCCACGTGTTGAATTTGAATTGAATAGCACCCTGTGAAGGGCGTCAAGGGCGAGGCTGGGTCAACGACGAGGTGGGCCCGCTGCCAGGGGCTTACACTCGCCCACTTTTCAGCTCAACCTGAGCGCTTTGTATAGGATAGGGGGTGCGCGGAGGGATTGTGTAGCCCTTGTGTAGCCCTTATTGCGGGGGCGTTAGGGGGTGTTTGGGGTGTGAAGGGTGTTTTCTTGTGACAGACACGGCTCAGGTTGAGCTGAGAAGTGAACGAGTGTAAGCCCCTGCCCGCTGCCCTGCGGGAAGGATCGCGCCCACTTGTTGTACTCGCTCTGCAGCTGCGACTTGGCGATGACCTTAATGCAGGGGCTTACACTCGTCCAGTTTCCAGCTCAACATGAGCCGTTTCTGACACAAAATTCATCGCATGCACCCCCTAATACCAGCTAACACCTGCCAAACACCCCCTAAACAACCCCTAAATGCACCCCCTATCCCACAGAAAGCGCTTACGTTGAGCCGAAATGTGGACGAGTGTGCGGCCCTGCCTCGATGGCGAGCAGGATGGTGTCCAGGATGGCGTTGCCGATGCGCCCCGCCCCCGGCATGCTGCGCAACATCCCCTCGAACCAGGGCCACCCAGGAGTTTAGGGTGTAGGGTTAGGGTTCAGGTTTGAGTTCTAGGGTTTAGTAAACCCTAACCGTAAATTCTAAACCCTGTCACCAACTTCACACCACCACCGCCGATCGCGGATGCTCAACCGCACAGTCTGCTCGGATTGTACCCATGTAACTATACACACTCGCCGCATCCTCCTCCCTGGCCTGGCCTCTCGTGCTCTGACTGTTTGCTCATAGTGTACCAGTGTACTCGTACACACTCGCCGCCTCCTGCTGCTGGCCTGGCTACTCGATGAGCAAACGGTCAACTCGATGTGAAGCAGTAATGAGTGGCCAGGCCAGAGAGGAGCATGCGGCGAGAGGGTACAGGTACACTGGTACACCACTCGCTTTGGGGTTTAGGGTTTAGGGTTTAGGGTTTAGAGTTTAGGGTTTAAGCTCGCGATTGGGCAGGCCGCACCGGCAGGTCGGCCGCGATCTGGAGGTCGGCGAACGCCTCCACCAGCACCTGGTCGGTCGTCCCGTCCGCCGCAAATCAGGGTCGTCACCAGCCAGGGCTAGCTTAGTGCATGTGACAGCCACACTATGAGTAAACAGTCAAGGCCGGACTGAAGCGTTTTCGAGGTTAAAACAAAGGGTCCGGAGTCCCTACGTGCACCCTAAATGCACCCTACACGCACCCCACATGCACCCTGATGCACCCTCCATGCACCCTAAATGCACCCAGAATGCACCCTTAATGCACCCTCCATGCACCCTCCATGCACCCTAAACGCACCCGGTATGTACCCTAGTTGCGCAAAAAGAAGTTGAGGCACGCGCGATAATGACAGAGGTCCAGGACTGTCAAGACGGTGTCGCGCGTGAACCACCGCCACACCGCCCAAAGATATAGCCAATCACCCATGGCGGATGGGATCGGTTAAACGCTCACCATGTGAGCGCCGTTGGGCTCGTTCGTAAAACTAACGCTAAAAAAATAATGTCAAAGTAAAAATGAAAGTGAAGAACATCAGCTGTTTTGGTTTTTTTTGTTGGAAAGCAATCTTCAGAGTAGAGCTATATATTGTGTGGCTTCAAGTATAAATCTCCAAAGTTATGATTGCGTGGCTTCAGGGGGATACGATTGCGGTGAAGCGTGGAGTAGTGTGCGGCCTGCCGTGGCGTTGATGTCCGTCTCGCACACCATGCGCATGTTGAGCTGCATGTCCTTGGCCCAGGGGCTTACACTTGTTCACTTCTCAGCTCAGCTTTAGCGCTTTTTATGGGCTAGGGGTGCGCGTAGGGGTTGTGTAGCCCGTGTTAAGGGGGTGTTAAGGGGTGATTAAGGGGTGATTAAGGGTGTGGAGGGTGATTTTGTGTGTCAGACACGGCTCAAGTTGAGCTGAAAAGTGAACGAGTGCAGGCCCCTACCTTGGCCCAGTCGGGCAGGTCCGCCACGGGGCGCAGCTTGACCGTGCCGGACTTGGCCAGCAGCTTGTTGTTGTGCCGCAGCGTACGGCCCGCCGGATGTGGCGAGGCGACCCACGTCATTGCCTGCCGCTGTACTCCACCGACGAATGCTCAAAGTGTGTTGGATGATGTGGCGAGCAAGGGTTTAGGGTTGAGGGTTTAGGGATGAGGGATTAGGGATTAGGGATTAGAGATTAGGGATTAGGGATTAGGGATTAGGGATTAGGGATTAGGGATTAGGGATTAGGGATTAGGGTTTAGTATTTAGGGTTTAGGGCATCTGCTGGGCCCCACCACAGGATGTGCAACTCGTACACCGGGATGAACGCCATGCCGAAGAAGCTCAACTTGACAAGCTCAATCTCCCAGATCTAGGGGCAAGCACATATTTCTTGCCACGTCATAGGATGCCATTTAACTCAAGAGTCAAGGGCTCGACATGCGTGTAAATGACTTGGCGAGCAATGTGTTGGGCAGACATTGCTCGCCACCTCATGGGATGCCATCTGACTCAAGAAACGAGGGTTCAAATGCGTTGGATGGCGTTGCGAGCAATATTTGGCAGACCCGACCCAGATGCGATCTCCGATCATGGTGACGCTGGTGGGCGGGTACACCAGACCGACCACCCGGTTGGGGTCCGCCAGCCACCCGCTGAACGGCACCGAGTTCCAGGGGCTTCCACTCGTCCACTTCTCAGCTCAACTGGAACCGTGTCTGACACAAGAAAACACCTTACACGCCTTAAACACCCCCAACACCCCCTTCATACCGGCTACATAATCCCTGCGCGCACCCCCTGTCTCGTACAAAGCGCTCAAGTTGAGCTGAAAAGTGGACGAGTGTAAGCCCCTACCGAGTTCCCGCGCTGGTCCATGGGTATGCTCAGCACTCGCCGCGCGTTGATGCAGTACAGACCTTTAGAATCGCGTTTGTAATCCACAGTTAGCTGGTCAACCTCCGTGCAGAAGGGTCAATGAGAGCAAGCACTCGTACCGGGATCGGAGCATGACTTCCCATCAGGATTCATGTTGTTATTGACGCGCGGAGTCGGATCGTCGATTGAACGTCGGTCGACTGCTTGTTCTCAAGACCCCCTCTGCCTTGTTCCAGTCCCTGATGATGGTGTCGTCCACGTGCGCCGGCTCCGGCGTCGGCTGGATGTAAGCTTTGCTCACCTCCCCCCCCCCCCCATTCTTGGCTGCGCCGTTCATCACCGCGCCGTTGATCTTGGCCGCGCCGTTGACGTAGCCAGGCGCCGAAAAAGCCGCCGCCGCCGTCGCGCCGCCACTGCTGCTACTGATGACGCCGGTATTTCTCTCGCCATCCCATGCCAGCTCATCGAGTTGCAGATGCGGGTTTGTGATGGTTTTGGTGGCGGTGGCGGTGGCGGAAGAGGAGGAGGTGGCTGTGGTTTCGTCAGCCTCGGCCCCCATCCCGAAAGCAGCGGCGAACGACTGCCCCGCCGTCGCTGGCATTTGCGAGGCGGCCGAGGACGGCGAGATTGACGAGGAGGGCGAGGACGTCGACGGCTGCGTCATCGTCGCCGGCGCCGGCGAGGTCGGCTGCGTACTCCGCGGCGGCGGCGACGTCCGGGGCAGCGGCGGCAGCGGCGGCGGGGGCGGCGGCGGCGGCGGCTTCTTGGTGGTGCTGCTGAATTTGGCGCGGTCTGCCGCGGAAGACGCCTCCGCCGCCGCAATCTGCCGCCTCAGCTCCGCGTTCTCCGCCCGGATGCGACGCAGCTCTTCGTCCGCCGCCGCCGCCGCCGCGGCGTCCTCCAGCGCCGACGGCGCCACACCCCGCACGCGGTCTCGCCGCACCCGCTCTGCCGCCCCGGGCGCCCACGCGCCGTACTCCCCCGCCACCAGGGGCTTACACTCATTCACTTTTAAGCTCAACTTGAGCCGTGTCTGACACACACAAAACACCCTACACACCCTAAACACCCCCTTATCACGGGCTACACAACCCTTACACGCCGCCCCTATCCCATGCAAAGCGCTCAAGTTGAGCTGAAAAGTGGACGAGTGTAAGCCCCTGCCCGCCACCCGCGCCACCGACCCTTCCACCGACGCCCGGATGACAAGCTCCAGCGCCGCCTGAATCGCCGTGCGCCACGCCCCCCCAAACACCGGCAGGCCCACCAACGCCGTCAGCCCCCGCGCGATGACTGATTTGTTGTCCCCCCGCGCCACCACCTTGGCCGCGCTGCTGAGCTGCGTGGACCCATCCGCCGTCGGCCGCCATGTGATGTCGTTGATGCACCGCACGGCAGGGGCTTACACTCGTCCACTTTTCAGCTCAACTTCAGTCGTATTGTCACAAGACAGCACCCTACACTCCCCAAACACCCCCTTAACACGAGCTACATCACCCCACCCCTCCGCGCACCCCCTATCCCATACAAAGCGCTCAAGTTGAGCTGAAAGGTGGACGAGTGTAAGGCCCTGCCGCACGGCCAGCGCACGGCTCACCTCCGAGTACCCGGGCAGGCCGTTCACCTCCGCCGACGTGACCGTGACAGTGATGCCCGTGGAGGCGCCGTCGCCGCCGCCCGTGAAGGGCGCGATGGTGGCGGTCAGGACCAGGTCCACCGTGAAGTTCAGCACGCGCACCTGCTCTACCGTGCACCAGGGGCTTACACTCGTCC
>Ga0307489_10000189_pt1 | contig 33698 bp, 52 predicted proteins | sample SB12metaG_FD_202247 | JGI IMG/M metagenome (GOLD analysis project Ga0307489, IMG submission 202247) | Sea-ice brine microbial communities from Beaufort Sea near Barrow, Alaska, United States - SB 1.2 | ecosystem: Environmental > Aquatic > Marine > Coastal | place: USA: Alaska | collected... | reverse complement strand
TCTTGGGGGTATGAGGGGAGGCGCAGGGTGTATTTTCGTTTCAGGAACGGCTCAGGTTAAGCTGAACAGTGGACGAGTGTAATCTCCTGCCTCGGGCGGGTCCACTAACCCACACCCGCCCGGTGTGCCGTGGCCCGTGCGCTGTAGCACCGCCGTCAGCATCTCCGGGCCCGTGAACAGGGGCTTACACTCGCTCACTTCAAAGCTCAACTTGAGGACCTTTGGGACATCACTCACGTGAGAGCTCAACTTGAGTGTCTTCGGGACAGATCCACGGGTTAATTTGGGTCATAATGGGGACAAAGTAAGCTGAAGTTCAGCGGAAAGGGGCAAAGTAAGCTAAAGTTGAACGGAATTGGGAACGAGTGTAAGCCCCTGCCCGTGATCACCGGCGGGTTCCACTGGCTCATCCCCATCGTCGTCGCCCGCCGCCGTACCTCCTGAAGTACGTAGTCCCAGAATGGCTCCCCTACTTGTAGCGGCGCAAGTTGAATGTGAAAGCAAAATTGAAGCATAATTGAAGGCGGCTTAGTTTCAAGAGCTTAGTTCCAGGCGCTTTCAACACGGGTTTGATAGGGTCAACCTGCACTGCCCTACCTACTGCGGAGGCCATCCACGCGTTGCAGATGTGCCTCGGCTTGTTCACCAGCAGCACCGCGTGCGCCGCGGGCCAGGGGCTTACACTCGTCCACTTTTGGGCTCAACTTGAGCGCTTTCTGCGGGATAAGGGGTGCATCTAGGGGTCGTTTAGGGCGTGTGAAGGGGTGTGAGGGGGTGTTTACGGTGTAATTTGTGTCAGAATCGGCTCAGGTCTCGAGCTGAAACCTGGACAAGGGTAAGCCCCTGCCGCCGGCTCCTGCCCCAGCAAACACGTGTACCCCTCCAGTAGCGGATCCATCGGCCGAAGCGATTCCATGTCGAGGTCGACGTAGACGCCGCCGACGCCCAGGGGCTTACACTCGTTGCTCAACTTGAGCCATGTCTGACATACATAAACACCCCACACACCCCCTGACACCACGGGCTACACAACCCCTACGCGCACCCCCTAACACCCCCTATCACCCCCTTAACACGGGCTACACAACCGCCCTGCGCGCCCCCTATCCCAAAAAAAGCGCTCAAGTTGAGCTGAGAAGTGGACGAGTGTAAGCCCCTGCCGACGATACGCAGCACCATGTAGCGGAAGGTGTCCGCGCGGAACACGCCCGTGGGGCAGGGGCTTACACTTGTTCACGTTAGCGCTCAACTTGAGCACATTCAGGACACATCCATGGGTTTACGTTGGGTGATAGTGGGGACAAAAGACAGCTTAACTTGGGCTGAAATGTGAACGAGTGTAAGCCCCTGCCGTGGGGAAGCTGTGCCACATGCCAGGGGCTTACACTCGCTCACTTCAGAGCTCAACTTGAGGACCTTCGGGAACACATCGCTCACGTTAGAGCTCAACTTGAGCACCTTCGAGCCACATCCATGGGTGAAGTTGGGTTGTGCGGGGGACAAAGTAGGCTTAAGTTGAGCGGAGGGGGGCATGGTAAGCTCGAGTTGAGCGGGAACGGGAACGAGTGTAAGCCCCTGCCACATGGTCTCGTCGCGGGGGAAGTGCTCGCGCACGAACGACAGCATGTCGTCGTCCGTCCATCAGGGGCTTACACTCGTCCACTCTTTCAGCTCAAGTTAAGCGACTTCTGTGTGACAGGGGGTGCAGTTAGGGGTTCTTTCTGAGGTGTTTACGGGGTGGTAGGGGGTATTAGGGATATTCAGGGTGTGCTTTTGTGTCAGAAACGGCTCAAGTCGAGCTAAAAGCCCTAGTGGACGAGTATAAGCCCCTGCCGTCCATTGCATAATCTTCCATCCCGAGTGGTGTTCCAGCCACGATCTTTTATACGCCTCGGCGAATCGAGGAAGCGTCGCAGTTTTCCATAGGAAGTGGATGACGCGCGGGATCGTCTTGCCGCCGGTTTCCAGGGGCTTACACTCGTTCACTTTTCAGCTCAACTTGAGCGCTATGTATGAGATAGGAGGTGCGCGTAGGGGTTGTTAAGGGGGTGTTTATTAGTGGGTGTATAGGGTGTGTGCGAGTAGGGTGTTTCTTTGTGTCAGACACGGCTCAAGTTGAGCTGAGAAGTGGACGAGTGCAAGCCCCTGCCGGGTTCCAGCGCCTGAGCGTCGTCGGCGCGCTCGTCGAGGTCGCTCAGAATTGGGCCGCCGCGCAGGAGCTGCGCGAGATGGCGCCGCCGCGGCCGCGCGGAGGTGCCGTTACCACCCAGCGCCGTACCGCCCGGCGCCGCGGTCGGTGGGTGTTGAGACAGCCTCGCATCATAGACGCTTGCAAAGTTTACGCGGATGGCGCGAAAAGGTAACGCGGGATGGGAGAAGCAGCACGATGCAAGCAGCAGGAGCGCGGCGGCCACGGTCGCGGATGACATGCGTGAGGCGCCCATCGCCGGGTGGCGCGAGTCTGACGCTCTGAGCCGGTCACCCCACCCGCGCTTATTAATTTTTGGGCACCCTTATGACCTTAGCGCGGCGCTTAGCGCGCAATGCCCGCGTAGCGTGACCCCCCAAAGGATACCCTCAAACCTCGAGCCCCCGACCCGCGGTCAATCTTTGCATAACATCCCAGCCTCCAGCAAGCAGGCGGGGCGCGGGGCGCCACCCGCCCGGCCGGCATGTTCAAGGCGATGGCAAAGGCCAGGTCCATGACCCACCGCGCCGCTACCCCCTCGGCAGGGCAGCCGCTCCAGCTTTCGTTGAAATTAAATTCTGGGGATGGGGGTGCCCACCGTTTATCCGTTTTCAATCCCAGCACGCTCGCAGCACCTCGAGCACACTCCCTGCATCCTCCTCCGCGGCCGTACTTGGCGTCCTGCCTTCATAGCGTGCAGCTACATACTCGTCGCGTCCTCCTCACTGGCCTCACACGGCGTCCCGGGTTTTTTGGCCACTCAGTACCCGTGCACGCTCGTCGCATCCTCCCCTTCGCGTCGCGTCGCTTTCGCCGTCTCCCTCGCTCTCGGGCGCACGCGTGTGTGTTGCTGACGGGGGCCACCTGCGTGCCGACTGCATTCGCTCTCGTACATGCGAGTGTATGTTGTGGACGTGCGTCACTTGCGGCGGAGTGGATGCTTCATGCCGCCTCCCCAGCCGCTCGCGTGTGCTTGGCATGACTGCACGTGTTTTTGCTGACGTGTGTCAGCTGCTGCGGGAGGGGACTCTGCGCAGCGCGGCACACGAAGGACAACAGCGGCGGCAGCGGCACCCACGGCGTGTACGCCGAGGTGGGCGACTCCTTGGAGCCCTTCATGGAGGTAGGACCAGGCGGATATTGCGCACCACATTATCCAACACACTTTCAAATTGAACCCTCCTCTCTTGTGTCACATGGCACCCAATGACACGGCGAGCAATATCCGCAAGGCCCTGTCGTCCAACGCACTTTGCACCCTGGTCTCTTGAGTCACATGGCACCCTATGACGTGGCGAGCAATATCTTCCTGGCCCTACAAGGAGGAAGACCCGGAGGACTTTGATCCCGACGCGTTCGCCGCGGAGCACTACGGCGACGCGAGTGAGAAGCGCATCCGCCAGCTGTGTGTGCACCTCACCGCGCTGCGGGACCAGGTCGGGTCTGCCAGATACTTCCCGCCAGGTCATCGCCACGTCATTGCCATGTCGCCGACACGGCATTGACACGTGCCACGTCATCCGCCAGCTGTGTGCGCACCTCACCGCGCTGCGGGACCAGGTCGGGCCGGCCAGATACTTCCCGCCCCGTCATTGCCACGCCACCGCCACGTCACCACCATGTCATGCCACGTAATCGCCACGTCATCCGCCAGCTGTGCGCGCACTTCACCGTGCTGCGGGACCAAGTCGGGCCTGCCAGATATTGCCCGCCACGTCATCGCCACGTCACCGCCACAGCATCGCCACGTCATCGCCACGCCATCCGCCAGCTGTGCGCGCACCTCACCGCGCTGCGGGACCAGGTCGGGCCGGGCGGAGATGGACCGCCACATCTCCCCACCCCTGTCTTTCCCTCATTTCTCGAGATCATTGCTATCCTATGACGTGGCGAGCAACATATGCTGGGCCATGGGCCCACCGCGTCATCGACACGCATTTTGAACCCTCTTTTCTCAAGTTTGTTGGCATCCTGTGACGTGGGAGGAATATTTGGCGCGGCCCTGAGATTCGGCGGACGCGGAGATGCGCTCCAACGTGTTTGCCAACTACGCGGCGTTCATCCGCGTGGCCCGCGAGATCGCGCACCTGCAGGCAGGGGCTTACAACTGCCTACATTTCAGCTCAACTTGAGCCGTTTTCGTCACTGAAACCACCCAACGTATCCCACAAAGAGCGGTCGTGTTGAGTTGACCAGTGGACGAGTGTTAGCCCCTAGCTGCAGGGCCGGATTGGAGAGTTGCGGAAGCTCGTGGCGATACCCACTGATACGGTCAAGACATTGCTGGCGGATGCCACCAGGGCGGAGATAATTCAAGTAGGGCCGGCGCCGGCCAAGGCGGCGGCGGCGGCGAGGGAGGCAGCGGCGGCGGGGACGGCGCTTTCCACGGCTGCGACGGCAAGGGAGGTCGCGGCGGCGGCGGGGGCTTTACTGGCGACGGAGGAGGAGGCCGATGCGTCGAGGCAGGGGCGTACTAAAAGGGATATAAACGCCCGGTATAAACACTCTGTACATCTCCCGGAATACCACATATGGGCAGTTTATGAGGAAGAGGTGGCCAGTACGAAAACACCCCGATACCACAAATTGGCACTCCATGAGGAAGAGGAGCTCATTATGATAGCTCCGGAACCACACATGGGCACTCTTCGAGGAAGAGGAAGCGAGTATGATAAGTGCATAAACTGTGTAAGGCCCTGCATTGAGGCGCGCTGCCGCTGCCGCCGCCGCCCCGAGACCCAGCGCCGGTGCGACGCCGACCGCCGACATCCGCTCCATCTTCGGGTCCCCGCTGAACCGCCACGCGCTGCGCCGGGCGGGGGACCGCACGCAGGCAGCGGGGGTCGCTGCCAAAGCGGCGCTGGCGGGTGGCTTCGATGGCGTCACGGGTGCCATCGGGGTGACTGCTGGCGTGGGTGACGGGGGAGTGCCGGTACGCCATGGGCAAACAGGCACGGGCAATGGTGCAGCTGCTGGAGCTGCTGGCGGCGGCGGCGGCGGCGGCGGCGGGCTACGCGAGTCGGATGTGAGGCAGGCCGCCACCATCCAAGATGATATAGAAGCGCTCATCTCAGAGCAGGAACTCTTCGCGGTGATGGTAGGGCGCTGCAGGCTTACCCCAGGTTGATACTGGGTTGACCATGCTTGGTTTCAGCGATTGAAGCTAAATTAACATGACCCGCTTTGGAACGTTGCTTTCAATTTCAACTTGCACCCCTACATATTGGAAACGATCAAACGCGGCGAGCGCCTGAGCTTGTCATTGTCAGCCACGCACCAAGCATCGATGGCCGCCGCTGCCTTGCAAGCCGCGGCCGCCGCCGCCGAAGGCGGCCGGGGGTTGGACAAGGTAGGGCGGTGCAGGTTAACCCTATGAAACCCATGTTGAAAGCAAAAGGAACTTAGCGCTTGCAACTGATATACGATGAAATGCTTTCAAATTTGCATCAAATTTGCTTTCAATTTCACTTGCGCCTCTGCGACGAGGAGGACGCGTTGGCGGCACAGGCGGCGGAGAAGTTAGAGCAGCAGAGGCGTCGGCGGCGAAGGTTGATAAGGGAACGGGACGCGGCAGAAGCGAACCCGTTGGCGGCGGCGCTGGAGAAATTGGGGTGGAAGCTTGAAGAAGGGGGTAAGGTGAGGCCGATGTCAGCGGATGATACCGGCAAGCCGGGCGGGCGCCCACGCCGGATGGCGGCGGTGGTGGTGGAGGCCAGGGCGGCGGCGCAGGAGGGGGAGGGTGGGGAGGAGGGAAGGGAGGACGGGAGAGAGGAGGGGCGGGGGGAGGGGGATGATGAAGAGGAGGACAAGGAGGAGGAGGAGGTGGAGGTGGAGGGGGAGGAGCACACAGGCGGTGGAGGCGTCACTGATGTGCGCGAGCCCCGGGCCGCCGCCGCCGCCGCCGCCGGTGTCGACGACCCCCCGCCCGCACAGGGAGTGAACGCCCCCACGCCCGCCGCCGCCCCCGCCGCCGCCGCCGCCCCCACCCTACCGGCCGCCGCCGCCCCTGCCCCTGCCCCCGCAACCCCGCCCGATCCCCCCGTGGTACGCGCCCTGAACCGCTCCCTGGCCTCCGCCCGCCGCCGCGTGGCTGACGCCCTCGTCATCACCCTGTCCGACCCCCAGGAGGACCCCGCCCGGCGGCGCGCGGCGGCCAAGGCACTTCACGCGCTGGACAGGGGCGCGGAGGCGCAGCGGGGCATCATCGCCTGGCACTGGGCTGCCGTAAATGAGCTGTCACCCAGCGGCGATGGTGGTGGGGTTGGGTATGCTGTGGAGTCGTGCGAGGTGTTCTTCACGGCGCTGCGGCGGGCGTGGGGGGACATGGAGGCGGCGGACGCTGGAGCGGAGTCTACAAGCAACCCGTCAGCGGCGGGCGGGGCGGGTGCAGGGGCGGGGTCACTTTCGCCACTACCGGCAGAGCGCCTGGCTTGGGCCGAGGAGGAAACTACGAAGTTCGCTCAACGCATCGCAGCACACTGCCTCAAGACGCCAGGGGAGCAGTATTATACTGCTGACGGCGGCGGCGGCAGCGGCGGAGGCATCAGGGGAGGCGCAGTCAGCGGCAGCGGCGGCATCGAGGGAGGCGGCGGTGGCGGCGACAGCGGCGGCGGTTGGGGTGGCGAGGGAGGTGAAGATGACTTGTTGTATGGCTTGTATGAGCGACGAGTTGGTGGCGGCGCCCCCGCGCACATCGTTGCCGCCTCCGCCAGCGTCCTGATCTGCCTCGGCCACCTCGACGCACTCACAGCCGACCTCCCGGCCCTGGCTGACATAACCAAGCATTTCGCGGACGGACCCGTGTTCGCTGCAATGCGGGAGGTGGTAGGGTGGTGCAGGTTAACCCCAAGTTTGCCCCGGGTCGACAGCGCTTGGATTTCGGCGCTTGAAGCTAAATGAGGATGAATCGCTTTCAAGTTCTGCTTTCAATCTCAACTTGTGCCCCTCCAAGGTGGTGGATGACGCGACTGAGAACTATCTCGGCGACGATGGGAGCGGAAGTGGGGGCCGGGCGGACGGGGGTAGCGGGGGCTGGATCGACGTCACTGAGGACTACGTCGAGAGCGGGGGAGATGCACACTGGCTGCGGATGTTGTGCGAGAAAGGCGTAGCCAATTAGCAGATTCGGTACTGCGGATCTGAGGTACATCGTTTCCCGCGCCGAGCGTAGACGCTTTGCATGGGGGGTCCCGTTACTGTAATTTAGACTTCGTTGCATCGTTACTCGTAGAGCTAGAACTAAAGACATAAAAACCCAATGCGTTTCGTTTCCACGTTGTTCACTTGCCGATGCAAAACTTGGTGAAGATGACGTCAAGGATGTCCTCAGTGATGTCCTCCCCCGTGATCGCGCCGAGCGCCAACGCCGCTTCCCGCAGCTCGATGGTCCAAAAGTCCACGGGCAGGCCGTCTGAGATGGTGCCGCGCAGACGTTCCAGCGCACTCAGTGCTGTCTGCATCGCCTAAACCAAGGGCCTGGCAGATATTGCTCGCCACGTCATAGGAATACATTTAAGTGTTGAGACGAAGGTCCACAATGCGTGTCGATGACATATGACGTGGCGGGCAATGGGCATGGCAGACATTGCTTGGCATGTCATAGGTTGACATGTAACTCCGCGAACGAGATTCCGATGTGCGTGTTGATGACGGGGCGGGTAACATTTGCCAGGCCTGACCTCCGCCTGGCGCTGGTTGGCCGCCCACGCGCCCCCCTCCGCCGCCACCTCACCCCCCTCCACCACACCCGTCAGGGCGCCCTCAAGCTCCTCGAGGCCGTCGCCGCGCCGCGCGCTGATCCTCACCACAGCTGCGAAGGATTTCATCACGTGCGGCGGCGTCAGAACCTGCTTGTTGGGTTGGACAAAACAGGATGTCAGCTGGTCTACTCTGATGTTATGTGAGGTATACAATGATAGGATGACATTGTCAGGACGTTAGCTTCAAGTTAATGCTGACTGGCACGTTCATAACGTCATAGGTCCACAATGTCTAGCACGTTGACAAGATGTTAGGTTCACATGGATGGTCGTGTAGCTGTATACCTGCGCGGCGGCAGACGCGGCCACCTCGGGATTCTCCAACGCGTCGATTTTATTCACAGCCAGAATCGCCGTCCTGGAATCTCGTCGACTTCTTCCTCCCCCTCCACCTCCTCCTCCACCTCCTCCTCCGTTGCTCAGGGCCTTGCCAAATATTCCGAGCAGCTTCAATAGGCCGGTTTCGGTATATCACTTCCCGTGCCGAGCGCTGACGCTTTGCCCACAACTCTGTATGGGCATTCAACCAGGCGCCCGCTTTCCCACGCTGAGCGCTGACGCCTTGCCCGCAACTCTGTATGGGCATTTCACCTAGGCGATATACCGAAATCGGCATATTCGAGCCGATATTCCCTGGCACCACTTGGGTTATCCCACATGATACATGGAAGCTTCTCATGTTCAGTTGAATACACATTTAATTTGACAGGCCCTGCCGTCACTGCTCTGCTGATCACGGTTATGATCATGGTTCACCATGCCTCGGACCTCTTTCAGCCGGGCCATCGCGTTGGACCACTCGTCCCCGTCCCCCCCTGACTGTGGGCTCATAGCGTAACTATCCGCATCCCATGGCCAGGGGCTTACACTCGTCCACTTTTCGGCCCAACGTAAGCGCCTTCTGTGAGATAGGGGGTGCATTCAGTGGTTTTAAGGGATACTTTAGAGGGTCTTATGGGGTATGAGGGGTTGTGTAGGGTGCAGTTTGTGCCAGAAACGGCTCAGGTTGAGCTGAAAAGTGGACGAGTGTAAGCCCCTGCCCACGGCTCCTCCCCCATCATAGTGTAACTATCCCACGGCTCATTCACCTCCACTGGCCCCATGGCTCCTGACTCGGCGTCTGACTCGGTGTCTGATTCGGCGCCTGACAGGAGGGTCATTGAGAAGAAACTCGAGCCGAGATCAGAGCATGCCTATACAGACCCGCGGACTCGTTTCGTCGATTCAACGTCGGTCGAGCGCCGTTCTCAATAACCCCTGGAGGAAGAGGCGGAGGAGGTTGAGGAGGAGGATGATTAGGAGAACGAGATTCAGGGTCGGACGAGTGCTTGTTCTCGACGACCCCCCTGCCTGATTCACCGCCGCCGTCCACGATGCTCCGCCAGATTGCCTCGTCCTCGGGCCTCCATCCGTCCACCGCATCAATCACCATCACCACCGCGTCCGCCCCCGACCCTAGAGCCTGGCAAATATTGCTCGGCGCGTCATTAAACCGCATCTCGTTCTTCGTTTCTTGGTCCTAAGGAATATAAAATGGCATCCGATGATGTGGCGAGCTGAGATATCTGTCAGGCTTTACCCGCCGCCGCCACTCTCGAGCGCTCGATGCCTATAGCCTCAACCTCATCCGTATCCTCATCGCGGATACCTGCCGTGTCTAGCAACGTCACTGGCAACCCCGCCACCGTCACTGTGGCCTCAACAACGTCTCGCGTAGTGCCCGCGACAGCTGTCACAATGTGTAGGGCACAAGTTGACGTTGCATTAAGAGCAAAACTCGAAGGCAGTTGATCATGTTTCAGATTCAATCACTGGAGCCAGGCATGTTCAACGCAGGTTTCGACCGGAACCAACTTACACCACCCCACCGATGGCGCGCTCGCTTCTGCTCCACGCATTCAAGAGGCTGCTCTTCCCGGCGTTGGGGCGGCCCACTATGGCCACGCTGACGCCCGTATGCAACAGCCTCCCTCGCCGAGCCGTTCCTAGCACAGCCCCCACGTCCAGTTCCAGCTGTCGCACTTTGGCGATCACCTCGTCCTCGTTGAGAGGCTCCATCTCATCATCGAAGTCGAGCCGCGCTTCGAGCTCGGCCAATAAGTCGACGCAGCCGTTGCGGGCTTCCCGGACGGGACCGGCGAGGCCGCCTCGCAGAAGGGTCAATGAGAACAAACACTCGAACCCAGGTCAGAGCATGACCTATCTTCAGGGTGGATGCTCAGACAGACAAGCGAAGGAGGAAGAGCACATTGACCGTTGAGTGTTTGTTCTCAAGAACCCCCCCACCTCGCATGGCGGAGAGTGCACTGTCCGCGGCGGCCTCGGTCTTGGCCGACACGAGCGCCTGCACCGCCTCCGCCTGTGACAGGTCCAGGCGCCCGTTGAGGAACGCTCTGAGAGTGAACTCTCCGGGCTGCGCCAGTCGAACCGTCGAATCGAAGTCACTCAGACCCGCCGCCGCTTGCTCCACGTGACGCAAGTCGCCACCGGCTTCGTGCTCAGTTGACATGTGGTTAGAAACGCCGATAGCGTTCGAATGGTCTCGTGCCTGTGACTGTTTGCTCAGGGTACTGCTGTCTTGCTTGAGCAGGAGCGCTAGCACGCGTTGCACGCAGACCGATCCGCCGTGGCAGTGGATCTCCACCGCGTCCGAAGGCCAATGCAACCATGCTTGCCGCGTCATCCACCGCAGAATGTACTGGTGCTCGCCGCGTCATCCTCCACATGGTGTGCCGGTGCGTTCCGCGTCATCCACCACATAGTGTACTAGTGCTGGCCGCATCAGCCACCAGGAAGTGTACCAGTGCTCGCCGCGTCGTGGGATGTCATATAACGCAAATAAAACAAGATTGGTGGATGGCGCGGCGAGTGCCGGTATACTATGGTGTTCCTACCACGTCCTCCTTGGTATAGCTACGCGGCGCCAGCATGGGCAGCACCAGAACCATGCAGGAGGGTCATCGTGAGAACAAGCATTCGATTCGAAAGTCAGCATGACATCCCTTTGGGCATACGCGAGGACTGGGCTTCTCGATTCGACAATGGTCAAGTGCTTGCCCTCAATTACCTCCTCACCTCGTCGATCACTTCCGACGTGGAAGGGTCCACGACTGTGCCGTAAACTGCGAGGTGGGACTGCATTGGCTCCCCAGCGGCGAGGGACTGATGAAAGGTGCTCGCTACATCATTAAACACATTTGGACCTTCATTTATTGATACGACTTGATAAATGGCATTCTACAACGTGGCGAGCACTATCTATCAGCCCCTGCCCGCGACGGCGGCGGCGCGGGCGGCGCGCGCGGCGGGGCGGAACACCCCGCGTGCGGCGGACACGGCGGCGGGCCCCGAGAGGCGGATGATGGCCACGCCGCCCGCCTGCGGCACCACGGGCGTGGCCACCGCGGCAATAGTGTCTGAGTCGCCGTAATTCACTGCCGCCAACTCGATGCCGGCACCCTCGACCGCGAGACAGTGCCTTACACAAGCACTTTCAATCCACTTAATGTTGAGCTGTTAATCACTGATAAGGTACTACTTGAGCTATCCTTTTTCAGACACAACACCTCAAAGATGCTGAAGTTGAGCTGGGAAAAGTACTTGTGAAATACAGGGCCTTGCCACCGGAGCGCCCTGGTTGTCCCATGCAGCCTGCGCGCACCGGACCGGACGGACGGAATTGGGTGAGTACGAGAGCATGTGACGCGCACGGCGTAGGGCGCGTCGGTGTGGTGCAGTTATCGTGAGGCGGCGAGTGCAACGGCTCGTGTTGGCCAGGGAGGAGGACGCGCGATGCGGCGAGTGTGTGCTGGCATCGCACAGGTGGTGGCACACTGGCACAACTATGAATAAAGTGTCAGGTTGAGATGAAGCGGAAGCGAGTGGCCACCCAGGGAGAAGGATGCGGTGAGCGTGCACAGGTGCGCCGGTACGCTGTGAGCAATCAGTCGGGTTGAGGCGCCGGCGGGGGGGGCGGCGGCGGCAGCGGTGATGGAGGGCGTTGGATAGAAGGGGCTTCCGTTCAAGGTGCCCACCTGAGGTGTGATGACGTGGCGGATGCGGCAGCGTGGGGCGCGTAGTCCGCCGGCTCTTGCGCGCCGCGCGTCGAATCTACGGGTGCCGGCGATGTGAATCCGAGGGATCGTCGCCGCGGCTGACGACGCCATGGTTCCCTGCACGCTGCTTGCTGTGTGCCCGTCGCGAAAGACGAGAGCACGCCTCGATGCCGTGATGACTTGGCACTGAAAAGCAGGATTCGCTCGAGAGCTCAAGAGCTGGAGCGATTCGCTCGGATTCCCTCGGAAGGAAAAGGTTGAAGGGTCCGCTGCGCTGTCTCATTCTTCAACGGCCCGGGCTGCGTCCCGCGTCCGATCTCTCGAGCCATGAGGTGCGCGAAGTGGCCTCGGTCATCCCCTCGCGTGATCCACCCCCGCGGGCGCCGTTACTCTGTAGTCGACTGGCACCAAACTCTTGACACCTCACATAAAAACGTTCAGCGCTCAAGCTTCGTCCCCGTCTCAACCCCGTCCCCGTCCCCAAGCCCGTCCCCGCCCCCGCCCCTGTTTCCGTCCCCGTCCCTGGCCCAACCCACGCCCCTGTGTCCCTCCCAGCATCCGCCCCCATAGCCGTGCCTTGCTTGTCCCGGCCCCGTACCCGCCCCGCCCCCGCCCCTCCTCACGACTCACTTCTCCGCCGTTTTCGCCCCCTTTTCCCTCAGGAGCGCGATGCGCTACGCGGTGGCAGTGCTGGCAGTGTTAGCCCTCGCGGCGGGGTCGGTGTGCGCCGACGACTTCGACGATGATTTCGCGAGCGCGCCTCCGACACGCGGCGCGCGCGGCGCTCGAGGCGCGGGGGCGGGGGCGGGGGAAACCGGGGGGGCGAGATCTAAGACTGACGCGGGGGATGCCTCCGACGACGGCGCCCCGAGCAGCGGGCTCGCGACGACCAAGAAAGCGGGGCGCGGCGTGGAGGAGGTGACCTTCGTGCTCGAGCATTCCTTGGTGTTCGGTCCCTCCGCCGCCGCGTTCACGGCGTGCGGAGTCTTCGCCGCGCGCGCGCACTACGGCGAACGCAATGGGCAAGAGGTGGTGCGCCTCTCGCATCTCAAGTTGCAGCGCGACCCGATCGACGAGGACTTCCAGGCTGCGTTTGCCGAGCTGGTGGCGCAGGACCTGCACTACCGCGTGCGGCTGCCGGCTAACGTGTTGCACCCGCGGGAGGGCGACTACGTCATGGTAGCGCCTGACAATATTGCCTGCCACCTCACTAGTTGCCGTTCTCAACTCAAGTAACGAGTCGACGCTCTGCTCCAGGCCGGCACACGTGAAAAAAATGCACAACAACGCTAGGACGCATGAGAACATGTGATGCACATGCGTGTGCTGCACACTTAGAAAGATTGAGAAGCAGACTGGAGGTTCAACTCCTAGTCTTGGTACAGGCTGTAGTAACCCTACTGCTGATAAACGAAGTTTTAAAGCGAAGTGCGTTGAGTGACGCGGCGAGCAATATGTGCCCGACCCTGCGTCAAGGCATTCCTCCCCGCGCGCTGCCTGGCTGAAGCAGGCCTCCAGGAAAACTTTGCGCTGCATATGGACGAGCGGGGGAACGTGGTCGGCCTAGACTACACCACGGCAAGGCCTAGTAGATATCTCTAATTGCTCGCCACGACACCCAACGCGTGTCGGACCCTCCTGCATCGAGTTGAACAGTATCATATGACGCGGTGAGCAATATCCGCCAGGCCCTGCATGACGGCCGGGGGGGAGTGCCACATGGACGCTGTGCCTGTGCCCCTCGGGGCCGACCCCAAGTTCCGCACCACCGCCGCGGTGCGCTTCCCCAAGGTAGAGCGGTGCAGGTTGGCCCCAGGCTTACCGCGCTTGGTTGCAGCGCTCAAATTGGAATTATCATGAACCGCTTCTAAACTTTGATACGATTTCAACTTGCGGCGCTACACGAAGGAGGCGCCGCGGCTGGACCCCGACGCGCCCACGGACATCCGGGGCCACGGCACGCCAGGCAGGGCCTCACGGATATAGCTCGTCACGTCATAGTGTTCTGATTGACGCAAGCAACCAGGGATGGAAGTGCGTTGGATGATGTGGCGAGCAAAACCCACCAGACCCTAACGCCGGGGACGCACGAGACGCGCAAGACCCCGGACGGCAAGACGCAGAAGGTGGGGCGGTGTAGGTTGGCCCCGGCATAATCGCGCCTGGTTTCAGCATTGAACCTTTCGTATGATGAAACGCTTTCAAACTATTTCAACTTGCGCTGCTACAAGAAGGTGCACGCCAAGTCCTTCATGGAGAAGTACTGGATGTACATCGTGCCGGGCATCTTCCTCACCATGAACGTTCTCACGGGTGACCAACCGCCCCCCAAGCAGAAGAAAAAATGAGCGTGATTTCACGCTTAGTGGGTGGGTGGGTCGGTAGAAACAGCATCTATCCTGTGAAGGGTGGGTGGGTGGGTCAGTAGGAATGGCTTTTATGTTTACAGTTTTGGATGGATAGGGTTGGTCTGAAGCTCACCGTGTGATTGCCTTGGGGCTCGGTATTGCGGGCGGGCGGGTGTAATGATATAATCTCATGTTGTGCAAAACAAGTCTCTGCGGGAGGCGGCTCGTGTCAATGGATCTCGCTCGTACGCACGATGGTTTCCACTTGTAGTACTCATTCCCACCCTACCTGTCGAGAACGAAATTAAGCACACGACACTACCTCTCTGCCATGACTCCTGAAGTGAGTGCGCTATTACAATTGAAGTGGGCCGATAACCGAAGGTGAATGCACGGCTGTGCTACACCGAAAGGCGCCTGTTTGTACATTTTGACATTTGTCCCGATTATGGACATGGCATGGCGTTGGAACCCTATGCATTACATCGCCGCCTTCGGGGACACTTTCTTCGGCCCGGGTGCATCTTTCACCCACCCAATGGGAGCTGCCTCTGTCACCTCTTTTCCCGGCGCCCCGTTCACCTTGTCCTGTTCAATGTCCTCCACGCGGGGCCTGACACTCATTCCCTTTCCAGCTCAAAACTTGAGCACATTCGAAGTGTGAAGCTGGGATGACTCAAGTGGCGTCAGGGGCAAGGCCACAGCGCATGGCTGTGATGGCTGGCAGTTGAGCTGAAAAGTGGACGCCGTAGCAGGCCAGGGAGGAGGATGCGGCGAGCATACAGGAGCAGTATGAGCAAGCAGTCAGGAAACGAGTGGCCAGGCCAGGGAGCAGGATGCGGCACGTCGTATGGATACACTGGTACACTGTGAGCGGCGAGCAGTCAGAGAACGAGTCGCCAGGGAGGCGGACGAGGCAAGTCGTGCGGGTACGCTGGTACACTATGAGCAAACAGTCAGGGAATGAGTGGCGAGGCTAGGGAGGAGGACGCGGCCAATGTGCACAGGTACACAGTGATCAAACAGTCAGAGGACGCCGTGTAAGCCCCTCACCTCCATGTCCCTGTCCAGTTTTGAGATCTCATTCGACAATCTCTTCTCACCCTCAGCGGTGAAATCATCAATGGCGGAGTTAAGCTGCGCCATCTTGTCGTCCAACTCCCGGCAGTATAATCATGAAACACACCAATGTAACATTTTGGTTGATGAGGCGGTGACCGGCGAGCACCGGTGCACAGTGCGGTGGATGATGTGGCAAGCTCAGGGGCACTGTGTGGCGAGTGATGCGGTGAGCGAGGGAACGCTACGTGTTGGATGACGCGGCGAACACCGGCACAGCATGGGGCCAATCACGTGGCGAGCACGGTCAGTTTAGAAAACCCGTCACAAACGAAGACCCCCAAAATCCGCGATTGACTTCACTTTCAACAGTCTATATAAACTCAAGAAAGTCGAAAGTTGGTCATTCAGGGCTCCGTGACATTCAGGGCTCCCTAAACTCTATCCTGCCTGGCGCACGCGCTCCGCTTTTTGCGTTTCGTCATCTTCGCCCTCGTTAAGAAACCTTCCCAAGCCTCCGTTGAGTCCGCTTTTGCCCTTGGAGAGCGCCTGGAACCAGGGGCTTACACTCGTTCAATTCTCAGCTCAACTTGAGCGTTTTTGTTGGGATGGGGGGTGTGCGTAGGCGTTGGGTAGTCCGTGTTGAGGGGGTGTTAAGGGGTGTTTAGGGTGTGTAGGGTGACTCTGTGTGTCAGACACGGCTCAAGTTGAGCTGAAAAGTGAACGAGTGTATGCCCCTGCCTGGAACGCTTTTGTCTTTGAGAGCTGCGGCGCGAACAGGAAGCCCGCAACCAGAGCCTTCCCAAAATATTTTTGGCTTGAAGTGCCAGCTGAAAGAAATACTATTGTGAAGATGGAAAAGTGTGGAACGGTTCTGACCCCGTGAGCGACCGCGCTGCCGCCATTCCGCGTATTCATTTTAAGCGGAGTTAACCCGAGGCCCAAAACGCGAACAAGCCGACTGGGAGGTGCGCTTGGACTCGGCTTATACATACTTCAGGGGGGTGAAGACAGGGGCTTACACTCGTTCACTTTTCAGCTCAACTTGAGCCGTGTCTGACACACAAAAACACCCGACACACCCTAGACACTCCCTCACATCCCTTGAATATGGGCTACACAACCCCTACGCGCACCCCCTATCCCATGAAAAGCGCTCAAGTTGAGCTGAGAAGCGAACGAGTGTAAAACCCCTGGTGAGGACCAACTTTGAAGGGCGCACAACAGTTAGACGGGTAAGGCCCTGCCAGCGACGCCGAACACCGCACCACCGAGGAGGAGGCCGGTCCAGAACCCGCCGCCTCCGCCTCCGCCGCCCCCGCCGCCGCCGCCCTTGCCGCCGCCGTTCGCCGCGTGCACCACGAGGCGAGCACCGCGTGAGGTACCGCTCCGGGTGGTGGTCATGGTCGCGCGGGCGTTGGAGGAGGAGACGGAGACGGAGATGGCGGAGGGAGAAGGAGGAGGAGGAAGGTGGGATGAGGAGGAGGAGGCTGAACGTGAACGGCCCCGGCGGGTCCGCATCTGAAACCCGACCGAGCCAGCCGCCGCCATCGTCGCCACCCCACTGCGCGCGGGGACGCCGGCACCGCGCCCCGCCCGCGCCGGTGCCCGCGCTTGCACCCCCAACGGCACCGCACCACCTCCGAACGAACCCGCCCCCATCATCACGGTACCAGCCCCCCCTCCTCCTCCCGCTTTTGCCCAGGCCCCTGACCAGCCCCGGCCGGGCGCCGAAGCGGCCGCAGCCACGCTGCCCATGACCGCGCAAGACATCGTGCTTGGGATGTGGCGAGCGAAGGGACGCGCAATCACACCGGGTGCCACCCCCTCGACATTTTTTGTTGACGGAATCAATTTGTGTAAGCAGCCCTTTAGGGTTTCGGGTTTAGGGTTGCCACGTCAGCACTCTTCTGGTGGGCTATTGGCGGAGGAGTGAGATAAGGCGACGCGGTCGCACGGCACGCGCGCCCCCTCCCATTCCTCGCGACGTCGGGCGAGGGTCGGGACCAGCATGTCGACGCTCGCGCATCAGGCGATGGCGGCGCCCGCGCTGGCGGCGCGTGCGCGCGGCTTCAGCGCAGGCGGCGGCGGCGTCGGCGGCAGAGTGGGTGTGGGGTGCGGCACAACTGCGACGGATGGGGGGCGGCTGACCCGGCGAGAGGGAGCGGGGCAGGGGCTTAGTCTCGTCCAGTTCTCAGGTCAACTTGAGCGCTTTCTATGGGATAGGGGGTGCGCGTAGGGGTTGTGTATCCCGTGTTAAGGGGTGCGTTTAGGGTGGGTAGGGTGTTCTTGTGTGTCAGACACGGCTCAAGTTGAGCTGAAAAGTGAACGAGTGTAAGCCCCTGGAGCGAGGCGGCGGGCGGCGGGCGTCAAGTGGACGACGCCCTTGCAACCTCACAACACAGGCGGCGCGCGGCGCGGCATGGAAACACGCGCCGCCGCCGGCGACGCGACACCCGTGGTAAAGCTCAAGAAAGTGAAGGCGAAGATTGACAGCGATGCCGTGCTTCAGGTGCCGCCTGAGCGCATCCGAAACTTTTCCATCATCGCGCACATCGACCACGGTAGGGCCTGACAGAGCGTCCACTTTCTAGCTCAACCGTCACCTCAATTGGAAGCTTCACTGTCACCTGGACTGTCGCCTCAGCTACTAGCCGTCACAGCCGTCAGGGCTTGACACAGCTTCCCCGGGCATCAGTGGCAGTAGGGGGGGACCGGGACGGGGAGTGCACTTGTACACTCGTGGACTTTGAGTGAACAGTCTGTTTGACGCACCCGGTGCACCAGGTCACAGTGGCGGGCGGTATGCTGGTACACCACAGACACACAGTCTGGCTGATTTGCCGAGCCTCAGCAGTAGAGCAGTGGCGAGGGGGTCACTATGAGCAAACAGTCCATTCGATGTGCCGGGCCTCAGTGGCAGTGTCGGGGGTTGTTACTCGTACAACGGCATGCTAACAGCAATGGCACCGAGGCGCCCGGCCCTAGAGCACGGCAAGTCCACGTTAGCGGACACGCTGCTGCTGCAGACCAAGACTATCGCGCAGCGTGAGATGCAGGCGCAGCTGTTGGTAGGGCCTCACGGTGATGCTCGCCACGTCATAGGATGCCAGTGAAACTCAGTATCGGCGTTCCCGGGAACGCTTATCTCTTCGAAATCGAGGGTCTAGTTACTCAAGGATGGCGACCCGGTCGGACTTCCGACGAGTCGGTCGGTGGGATATTCGAAATGAACAGTTTTGATGGGACGAACGGGCTTCGATACCATACCTGCGATACCAAATCCGACACTGAATTTAAGTGAAGAAACGAGGGTTCAAATTGTATTTTATGACATGGCAGGCATTATGTGTCAGGCCCTAGCTGCTGGACAGCATGGATATCGAGCGCGAGCGGGGGATCACCATCAAACTCAACTCGGCACGCATGAATTACACGGCCCTGGACGGGCTGACGTACGTGCTCAACCTCATCGACACCCCAGGGTAGGGCGGTGCAGGTGAACCGATGAAACTCATATTGAAAGCGCTTGGACGCCCAGAGGAAAGCGCTTGAAACTATATTATGATGAACGGGCTTCAAACTTTGCTTGCACATTGAACATGCGCCGCTACACCCGGGCACGTGGATTTCAGTTATGAGGTGAGCCGGTCGTTGGCGGCGTGTGAGGGGGCGCTTCTGGTGGTAGACGCGTCGCAGGCAGGGCCTCACAACCGTCCACTTTCCAGCTCAATCTGAGCTCTTCCGATGGGCTACTGTGGGTTGGTGGGTGGGTGGCTCTCAGGTTCTGTTACAAAAAGGGGTCAGCTCATAGGAGAAGTGGACGAGTGTGAGTCCCTGGTCGCCGGGGGTGGAGGCGCAGACGGTGGCGAACGTGTATCTGGCGTTGGAAAATGACCTTGAGATTCTTCCATGTCTGAACAAGATCGACCTGCCGGCAGGGGTTTACAGTCGTTCACTTCTTCGCTCAACTTGAGCGTTTTTTATGGGATAAGGGGTGCCCGTTGGGGTTGCGTAGCCTGTTTTGAGGGGGTGCTAGGGGATGTACAGGATGTGCAGGGTGTTTTTGTGTGTCAGACATGGCTCAAGTTGAGCTGAAAAGCGAACGAGTGTGAGCCCCTGCCTGCCGGGCTCGGAGCCGGACCGTGTCAAGCAGGAAATTGAGGACGTCTTGGCAGGGCGCTACAGGATAACCCTAAATTCCAACTGTACACTTAAACCCTAAACCTGGCTCGGAGGCCGACCGCGTCAAGCAGGAAATCGAGGACGTCTTGGTACGCCGGTGCAGGATGACCCGCCGAGTCCACTGCTTGATGCTCAAATGTGATGAACCTCCCTCAAACTTTGCTTCCAATTTATTATTACATAGCCTCAAAAGAGTGCCCCTTGAAACGGCCTGAAACCCTGACGGAATTTAGGGTCTGTCCACTGGAGATGGCGGAGGGGGTTGATGAGTGCTCACCGAGTGAAGCGCCTAGTGCCTGGTCTGTACTCCGTACTAGATGTAGTACTTCGTACTACATGTAGTACGGTTGAAAGTTGGTGATTTGGCCAAAAGTCATATGAGTTTTGGTCATTTGGCCAAAAGTCCGACGGTACTACCATTCAACATTCGTACTACAGAGCAGACCAGGCACTAGGGGCTCGATGAACATTAGTAATGAACAAATCAATGCGGCCCTACATATTGGGGCTGGATGCCAGCGACGCGGTGCTGTGTTCAGCCAAGGCAGGGCGGTGCAGATTGAACTCAGTGTCGGGTCTGGTATCGAAAATATGGCATCAGGACCAGTTTGACCAATCAGAACAGTCCATTTTGGAAATCCCACCGACCGACTCACCCAGATTCCGACCGGGTCGCGATCCTTGAGTTAGTAGACCCTCAATCTCGAGGATTTCAGGGTGACATGTCAACCGGACACTGAGTTAAAACCGATAACCCCCATGTTGAAAGCGCCTGGAAGAAGGCGATTGAAATTTAACATGATGAACTGATTTCAATTTTGCTACAGTTTTGCTTAATTTTTGCTTTCGATTTCCAACTTGCGCCGGTACATCAAGGCGGGGATCGGGATGGTGGACATCTTGGAGCAGATTGTGGCAAAGGTGCCGGCGCCGCCGGCCACGGGGGTGAGGCCGGGAGCCTGAACCTTAAACCCTAAACTCTAAACTCTAAGTCCAAAACCCTAAACCTGGTGTTGGCGCCGGAGCCGCGGGCCACGGGGTCGAGGCCGGGTTTCATTTACTCCCCAACGTCAGTCCCCACGTCAGTACTCTCGTTAGTACCCACGTTGGTACGCTACGCAGTACCGGTGGGGGGGGCAAATGGGGATTGGGATTTGCCTGATACAACAGACGGTCGCTCATACAAATTACAGTGTAGATCAGCCTGCCGTACACAGCAGGCTGACAAATGTATGGGCGAGGGTCTATTAACTCAACGATCGTGACCAGACCGCGACACGCGCCATCCCCGTTTGCCCCCCCCACCAGAACTGTGTAGATGTGACATGGGCCTTACGCGGAGGACCAGCCTCTTCGTGCGCTCATCTTCGACTCGTACTTCGATCCATACCGCGGAGTGGTGGTCATCTTCCGGGTCGTTGACGGGAACATCGGAATCGGCGATGCCGTCAAAATGATGAACACCTCAGCAGAGTACACGATCGATGAAATTGGCATCATGCGCCCAGCTAAGGCAGGGCACGCCACGTCATCCATGGCATATTGAACCCTCGTGTCTTGAGATACAGGGCGTCCTACGAATCGGCGAGCTGTATCTGCCAGGCTCGGGCCTGGCAGCTATTGCTCGCCACGTCATGCAACTCATCCGGAACCCTCATGTCTCGTGTGAAACGGCGTCCTATGACATGGTGATCAATATTTGCCTGGTCCTACGACCAGGTCCCGGTGGCGCGGCTGTGGGCCGGCGAGGTGGGGCGGTGAAGGATGAAAGCTTGAAACCCGTGTTCAATGCGTCTGGATTCAGCGCTTGAAACTATTCTACGATAAACTTCTTACATTTTTGCTTTCGACCTCAACTTCCGCCTATCAAGTTTTGTTTCAGTTTCAACTGGCGGCACTGCAGCACGGTGGGTTACTTCATTGCGAACATCCGGTCCATTGCAGACGCCCGGGTCGGCGACACTATCACCAGCGCCAAGGCTGCAGCCACTGAGGTAGGATGGTGCAGGTTGACCCCGGATTCACCGCGGTCGAGTTTAGCACTTGAAGCCGGAATATGATAAACTGCTCTTGGACTTCGCTGTCGGATTTTGAGCAAGCTCACTTTCTGCGATTGAAGCTGAAATACGATTGACAACTTTCAAACGTTGCTTTCAATTTCCACGTGCTACGCAGTTTTGCCCCCAGTAGTTCACGAGGACTCGCGACTAGTTATTTTCACAGATTTGGCAGCACCTTGATCCTTTTACACAGCAAGTAACACGTGTGATCACGTGTTTCGCATGTGTGATCACGAGTTTCGCCGGCATTCCCGAAAAAGAATTCCAACACGTGATCCGATTTGGTGTATTTTCACACTGAAAATCAGGGGGACTCCATTCGAACTAACTACCGGGGGCAAAACTGCGTAGTGCGCCCCTATACCAAGCCGCTGCCCGGGTATTCAGAGGTGAACCCCATGGTGTACTGCGGCCTCTTCCCCGTGGACAGTGATGAGTTCGAGAACCTGAGAGACGCGCTGGGCAGGGCGGTGCATGTTCAACCGATGAAACCAGTGCTGAAAGCGCCCGGATCTATGCTCTTGCGACTAAAATATGATGGACTGCTTTCAAACTTTGCATTCAAATTTAACTTGCGACGCTACAGCGTGGTAAGCTGCAGATGAATGACGCGTCGCTGAAGTTCGAGCCGGAGCAGAGCAGCGCCATGGGCTTTGGGTTCCGTTGCGGGTTCTTGGGTTTGCTGCATATGGTACGGCCTGGCAGATAATCCGTACAAATTTGGAACCCTCAACTAGTGATGTAAACCCCAAAGCCAGGTCCCCAGGTGACCGCGTCGAGATGCCACGCGTTGAATTGTTGAAATAACTTGAGGATTTTCCTTGAGGTGACGTGGCAAGAGTCAAGATTGATTGAGCAATCTCTGCCGCTTATCGCAACTGTCATGCTCGCGATGACTGGCTATATGTTTTCCGGCTTTGGTGTCTGAATGGCATAATATGACGTGGTGAGCAATAGCTGCCAGGCCCTAGTATCGGGAGATTGTACAGGAGCGGCTGGAACGGGAGTACAACTTGGGTCTGATCACCACGGCGCCGTCGGTGATCTACAACGTGTACCTGAACAGCGGGCAAGGACTTGGTATCAAGAGACTGTTATTGCATTGTGCATATGTGCAAGTTCACCTCCTCCTCCTCCCCATCCTCCTCCTCCTGAGGCCCAATGTCAACTCACTGTTTGGTCATAGCTTACCCGGCCTTTCCAGCGGGGAGATGCTGGAAATCTCCAACCCCGCGGCGTTGCCCGAGGCTGGAAAGCGCGACCACATCGAGGAGCCGTATGTGAAACTCGACGTCATCACACCCAAGGTAGGGAACGGCGCAGGTCGAAATTTGGTTGCAAGCCATGTAGAGAGCGCCTGGTCTCAGCGCTTGAAATTATAATATGATGAAGTGCCTTCAATTATTTCTTGTGATTTTCACCCGCGCCGCTGCACCAAGGCGTTTGTGGGGTCGTTGATGGAGCTTGCCACCAACCGGCGGGGGGAGTTCATCGACCTGACATACCTGTCGGAGGACCGCGCGTGCATCAAGTACGACATCCCGCTGGGCGAGGTGAGGCTTTGACTCCCCCACCAGCCATGTTGTCAACCCACACAGATCGGCCCTCTGCCCCAGCTCATAACTAAACAGGCGTGGAAATTTCACGCCTTTTTATTTCGTTCTTTCAGTGGGATTAACACGTGTGATCACGTGTTTGATCACTGCGCAACCATTCCCTCGGGAATTTCGAACGTTTGCAATTTCGAAGAGCTTCATAAATCACGTGCGAATCGCCTCGCTAGGAGGGGCCCTAGGGCGAGGTGGTGACCGACTTTTTCGACGAGATGAAATCCCGGAGCAAGGGGTACGCCTCCATGGAGTACGCGTTCAGCGAATTCCGCGAGAATGACCTGATTCGGTTGGACGTCATGGTGGGGCGGAATGACAAGTGGCTTGTCCAACCCTAAGCCCTAAAACAGAAATCCTAAACTCTAAACCCTAGACCCTAGACCCTAAACTCTAAACCTGGGCGGGATAACATGTGGCGTGTCTCGCTGAGTGTGCATAGTGTACCTGTGACGCTCCTTGACAGGATACCACGTGGTGTGTCTGGCTGTGTGTGCAAAGTGTACCTGTGACGCTCCTTGGCGGGACTGCTGTGCCTGGGTGAATGTATGTGTGAGATGTTCTGTGAATGTGCCACGTGTCACCGGTGTGTTCACACTCAGGATAAGACATCATTAATTTCTCTTCTGACTATGGCCAAATGGCTGAGTGTGATGCACGGTGATCTTACCACGTGCCACTACGGTGTGTGATGAGGTCCCTACGTGATGATCAACTTCGAGCCCGCTGAGCCGCTGTCGATTATCGTGCACCGGGATAAGGCCTACAGCATGGCAGGGGCTCACACTCGTCCGATTCTCAGCTCAACCTGAGCCGTTTTTTGTCATTGTCCCCGCCCACAGACACAGAGTATCCCACAAAACGTGCTTACGTTGAGCCGAAAAGTGGACGAGTGTAAGCCCCTACTCCATGGGGCGCGGGCTGGTGGACAAGCTCAAGGTCGGGTGGTTCACGCGGTCGGACACCCTCTACTTTAAGAAACTGAGGGGTAAATCACTCTGTGACTAAACTTGGCGGTTTGATAATTGAAGTGGCGCGGAAACGTCTGGCCGCGGTCGGTCGGAAAGTCCTGGATTCTGGGGCTTTACACTGAAACCCCCGGTTCCTTAAAGTAGAGGGGGTCACACCGCGTAGTGACCGAGAATCAGCACTCGCGGGAGCCAGGGCGAAAGTCTGGTGCCTCCTTATACACGCGGAAGCGTCTCTCGTTCTCTCTCATAGAACAAGCACAAGCATTTGAGTCTTCTCCCCCTGTATCGCGCGTTTGTACGAGCATTGACACTCAAGGTAAGTCATGCTCCTCCTCCTCCTCCTCCTCCTCCTCCTCCTCGTCCTCCTCCGCTTCCTCCACCTCCTACTCCTCCTTCTACTCCTCCTCCTCTTGCTCCTCCTCCTCCTCCTCCTATACCTCCTCTGCCTCCTCTGTGCGTCTGCACGAGCCTTCATGAAGGAAAATTATTCTCTGATATCGGTTGAGTGCTTGCGCTTAATGACCCTCCTGCGAGGAGCTGATCCCGCGACAACAGTTTAAAATACCCATACAGGCCGCTATCGGCAGGGTCGTTCACATAGTGTAACGGTGCTTGCTGCGTCATCCGCCACCTGTTTTACCGGTGCTTGCCGCGTCATCCACCACATAGTGTACCGGTGCTTGCCGCGTCTTCCACCACATAGTGTTCCGGTGCTTGCCGCTTCATCCACCACATGATACACCGGTGCACTACGTGTCACCCACCACATGGTATATCGGTGCTCGCGGCATCATCCTCCACACAGTGTACCGGTGTTCGCCGCGTCATCCAACCACGTGTAGCGTCATCCACCAAATGTGAAACCCTTGTTTCTCGAACAGCCTATGATGCGGCAAGCGTCGTCCATCCGACTCTATCTGTCGGGCAAAAGGTGATCGCGGCCTGCGCTCTGAGCGCGCTGAGCAAGGATGTGCTGGCGAAGTGCTACGGTGGCGACATATCGCGCAAGAAGAAGCTGCTGAAGAAGCAGGCGGCGGGCAAGAAGCGTATGAAGGTAGGCCGGTGCAGGTTCACCCCGGCTTGACCCCAGCTTGACCCTAGTGCCTGGTCTGTTCGTAGTACGGGATCATAATTTGTGGTACCGGCCAAATCACCAAAACACAAATGGCTTTGAGCCAGCTCACGAAACTCCACCGTACTTGTACAAGTACGACAAATACGGCTTACAGACCAGGCACTAGGTCGACCCGGATTATGGCTTGACCGCGTCTGGCATCAGCACTTGGACCTGACGTATGATGAAGCGCTTTCAAACGTTGCTTTCACTTTCAACTCGCGCCCCTACATGAAGGCGTTCGGCAAGGTGGAGGTGCCACAGGAGGCCTTCATGGCAGTGCTCAAGATCGACCAGAACGTCAATAACTAGCACGTCACTTTGACCTCTAGAAATCAGCATGCATTTTATGTCACCGATAGAGATGACTTGGGCGTGTCGGCTCCGTGGCGGCAAAGATGACATCCCGATCCATGCATGGATAGGATTAATAAACAAACATCTAAATATGCAGATATTTTTCTTTTAACAGGTATACTGTACTAATCTACGGGACTCGTAATACGGATCCATGCTCGTCCGATCCGCTCATCACTTCCCTCAAGACAAGGCTGCATTGTTAATTATAGGGGTACGTGTCCACCCGCCGAATCGTCGCGCGCTCCCGCACGAGCAGCAGGCGCCGCTTTCGCTTACGCGCCTCGTACAGGTCCGTGGCACGGGTGAGGCCGCGCAGCTGAGCCAGCGTGAACAGCAACCCCGCCGTCGTCAGCGCAACCGCGAACGCCGTGTTCTCCGGACCCCACCGCCGCGTATGGCCAGGTGAGTAATGCCCTCTGCTCGCCACGTCAAAGGACCACGATCAGAGAGATTGAGAAAGAGAGGCTTTCGCGTGTATGAGGAGGCACCAGGCTTTCGACCTGACCCCGGTGATAGGATGACGTTCAAGCCAAGCATTGTGCTCTGAAAAACATGCGGACCGGATGACATGCAGCACAAACCCCACCGCCACGTCCTCTCCACTGCAGCGCCATCACCGCTGCCGTCCGCCGCCGGTGCCGGTTTGTCTTCCTTGCCCGCCCTCGCGTCTCTCCACGCCTGGTATATCTTGACCACCCCCTCCTGTACCTCATTGGACACGGGCGACCACGCGTAAAAGACAAAGTCCGGGAAGATGGCCCATCCGGCCCAGATTGTAGCGGCGCAAGTTGAATTGTTATCAAAGCAAAACTTGAAGGCGGTTCATCATATTGTAGCTTCAAGCGCTGAGACCATGGGCGCTTTCAAGGCGGCTTTTGATACTGTCAGCCTGCACCGCCCTACCATATGGATAAGCCGGACCACACGGCGCTGCAGCTCAGTGCCTGTAAAGCTGCTGTGCCGATGTAACCGCCCATCAGCACCAGTCCTTGCTCCACGATGTAGCGGCGCCACTTGAATTTGAAAGCAACAGTTGGAAGCACCTCATCGTTCTCTAGTTTCACCTCATCGGTCTCTAGTTTGAAACGCTGAAACCACAGGCGGTTTCAACGCCAGTCTTTTTACTGTCAACCTGCACCGACCTACCACGAGCATGGGCGGCGGCACCGGGGGCGGCAGCAGCGGCAGTAGCGAAGATGTTTTCACTGACTCCCCGGCCTTGGTGTGTTGCCGCAAGTTGCAATTGAAAGCAATCGCTGAAAGTAGTTCATGAGATTCCAGTTCTGAGCGCTGAAACCATAGGTATAGGCGCTCTCAACACTGGGTTTCATATGGTCAACATGCACCGCCCGGCCTCGGCCGGCACGGCTCTGCCGCGCTCCTCTTCCCCCCGCCGCGCCGTGGTCGCCGCTGCCTCGTGCAGTTGACCAGCGTCAGGGCCGGACGCCAGGGGGGATTCAGCTGTAATAAGTAAGTGGGCAGCGGTTTTGGGGACAAAACGGTACGCGGGATGCATTGAGGGCACTGCGCACGTACGGGTGGTTGTCTCGAACGGAAGGAGAAGAGAGGAAAACTTGTGATGACGGTTGAATTCCGTCTCCGCGTGCATCACGCACGTCTGTGTATGAGTCGCTACTCGTGGACCAATCTGGAAGTCTGGTGCCTCCTCGTACACGCAAAAAAGTCTCTCTCACCCTCTGGGCACAAAATGGCTCAAGTAAAGCATGAACAGCGGACACTGGCGTAATAAGACCCTGCTTGACGTACTCCAGGTGTGCGCGCTTCTTCTTAAAGCTGCAGCGTGTGACGCCCGCTGAGCAGGGGCAGACATATCGGCAGTACGAATAGTACACCCGGTAGCTACACCAGAAGCTAACGCTCCAGTCTACTCCTCACGTGGCAGACTGGATACATACTCCGGCAGATTGCCATTTGACGGACTGGCGGAGTGAGGACTTCATGATTAACCGTTCACCTCGGTCTGGCCACTACGAGTGGGCTCTTTAAATAATGTTCCGAGCCAGGTACGCACCATAGTTGTCCCGGAGGTTCCAAGCGCTCGACGGTGGGATGTTCAGCGATTTTGGGCGGTTTTGATCAATTTTGGGCGATTTCAGCGTAGGTACGCTCCCAAAACACACCTAGATTCCAGGTTCCAAGCTAGGTACGGAACATTATTTAAAGAATGCACTCGTACTAAGAGGTGTGTGACGTGATGTTCACGAGAGAGACACTTCCGCGTGTATAAGGAGGCACCAGGCTTTCGCCCTGACCCCTTTGTTGACGCTAAATGTCTGGCCCTGCCACGAAGGAGGCCGTCTGGTTCTCGGGCGAAGGGCCGAGCTGGTGGAAGGGGTACAGTCGCAGCCCAAAGGCCTCAACGGAGCGCACCTCGAGCCCAACCGCCGTGCACGCCACCGCGGACCAGGGTCGCATACCAGAGTGACAAGATATCTCAAATCGATACTGTCATCTTCCACACCGTCATAGCGTCTGGTGTTGTACTTGAGTACCGTGAACGGCACGGCCGTGCGCCCCACGGGGCCATAGCGCAAGCCTGGTGCCTCTTCATACACGCACGCTGACGCGCCTCTCTCGCTCACTGTGCCCCTACCGCGTGGCCGGACTCGTGGACGCAGACGTACATGGCGACGAGCGCCGCGGCGGCCAGCACGGGCGTCAGGCACTTGCTCACCTGCGAGAGATAGAGAGGGAGACGCGTCATGTATGAGGAGGCACCAGGCTTCTGCCTTGGCCCCCGTGTGAGGAGGAGCGATAGAGATACAGAGAGAAACGCGTCAGCGTGTATGCGGAGGCACCAGGCTTCCGCCTTGGCCCCGTCCCCGTGTGAGGAGGTACGGGCGTTAGGCACTTGCTCACCTCCTTCGACACTGCCAGCAGGTCGCCCGTGAAGGAGCGCTCGGGGCACCGCGCGCGAAGGCGCTGGGGTGGCGTCCTGGGCGTGGAGGGGCGCGACCTCGAAATGGTGTGGCCCGGGCCCGGGCCCGTTCCCGGCGCGCGCCTTGTCGCCACCGTCGAGGAGGGGCGGGGGGTCAATGGCCGGGCTGGGGCGGGGGGAGCAGCAGGGAGTAGGGGGGCGGAGGGAACGTAAACCTCGCGCTCCCGCCCGTTGTGGAGTTCGAGCTCCACCACGTGCTCGTGGCTGACGTTTCGCCCCCGCGGCGTCCTGTTAGCGCGAGGCGTGCTCCTCGCCCCCGACGCGCACGGCGTCGCGCCTCCCATGTCAGCGCGTTCGGGCGCGGCGCGGGGCGGCGAAGGCGCGGGCGCCAGAACACCAACCGTCGGTGTTTAGTGCGGCGCGGAGTGAACAGCGGGGTGGATGGTGGACCGGACTCAACACAAGTTAGAGTAGACGATTCGTGTCGCGAGCGAGTGCCGTCTCCCTTTCGATTTATCCTGTCTGAACACCTGTCAAACCTGTCGTTAGTCGCGGGCTGGCCGATGTGGGATGCGTCGAAGCTCAACCCTAACCCTACACCATAAACCCTAAACCGAGAATATCCCCGCCATTTGCGATTGTAAAAAGCACAGGGCCTAAATCGAAACTTGAAGGGTGATGATTGGCTCTTCCTCTCCCGGTGTTGCTCGAAGGTGTTGATCAAGGCGCCAAAGCGTCATCATCGCGAGAGAATGCGAGAGATAGACGCGTCAGCTTGTATGTGGAGGCACCAGGCTTCCGCGTCGGCCCCCATGTCATCATTGCGACAAGCCCACGCCATCAGATAGTGTTGTAGCGCTGCCTCGCTATCAGCTGGTGTTTGATCGGTAGGCTTGCAATGCATACGGACTTCATATAGCTATCCAGGAACCTTTCGCATACGCTACGAGTGACTGATGTATGTTCCCCACTTGTCAACGCATGCACGATGGCGAACATCAGGAACAGCTGACGTTGTGCTGAATCTACTCGTACCCAGCACTCGCTGCTGGCGGGCGCCTTCAACAAGTTTGGCGTCGAGGGCTCCGTCGGCATATGACAGAGCTGGCGCGTGGCGCGTGGCGCGTGGCGGGGGGTGGCGCTGTGATGGTAGCGTGTACATGTAGACGTTTGTATGGCACGTTGTCTGGTTCATTGGATAACTTCAGGAGCGATGACACACATCAGCGTTTTGGCGAGTACGCCTCGAACGAAGCACAGCGAAGCGAGGCATTTGGGATGACATGTATGTATACAACTGTAGTATGGTATTTCCACCTCCTGACACCACCACATCCGTCGCTACGAATGATATTGCTCACTGACGCGCTTTGACCAAACCGCGCACAATGGCGCTATAGGTGCGCCACCCGAGTCCGAAGGCACTTGCTTCCGAGTCAAGGCGCTTGCTTCCGTTGCTGCACTCAAACATCAATGCGGCCCACGGACCGGCTGTCTAAACAAATACGGGAGGTCCGACTCCGGTCGGCAATTACGCTAATTAGACGGTGTCGGCCGGTCGGACGGTTGAACGGCAATTTTGAGTTACAATGCATTTCCAAAATTCACCACAGAGAGGTAAGTTTTATTAAACAGCGGGTCCGTGGGCCGCTTAGATGCAAGAGGTATATGAAAACTTGTTTATCATTGTCTTGTGTGTGCCTTGTCTATGGAGGCGCACCAATTGTTAAGCTGTCACCTCCTCCTGCTGTGTCTATGAATATACAAATATGGGGCACCACTTTTTAATGTGTCACCTCCTGTCGTATCTATGAATGAAAACATGATTATTTTGTATGAGGATCTCACAATTCGTATGAGTATCCTGCAGTGACATAGCCCTTCTCCGTTCATAAGTTCATCAAGTGCCCCCTTTATTGGACAGCACTTTCGAATGTGTCAGTCGCTGGAAGAACGCATCTTCACTCAAACGCCGACGAGGAAGTTAAACCCCGCACTGCAGGGGCTTACACACGTCCACTTCTCGGCTTGACGTGAGCACTTTACGAGGGGTAGATTCGGTGATTTCGGTGGCCAAAACGGCTCAAATTAAGCTGAGGAGTGGATGAGTGGCTGACACACGTGCAATTCTGGGCTTGACGTAGCACTTTCTTAGTGGTAGATACGGGTGATTTCAGTGGCCAAAATGGCTCAAGTGAAGCTGAGAAGTGAGAGAGAGAGAGAGAGAAAGACGGTTCCGCGAGTATACCGAGGCACCAGGCTTTCGCCGTGGCCCCCGTTGAGCTGGGAAGTGGACGAGTGTAAGCCCCAAACTGGCTCAGGTCAAGCTGAGAAGTGGACGAGTGTAAGCCCCAAAACGGCTCAGGTTAAGCTCAAAAGTGGACGAGTGTAAGCCCCTACGAACTTGCAGAGGCCAGCGTCACCTCGAGCGGCCGCTTTCGCGGAAGCGATAGCGGTCGCAGTGGCGATTTCAGCAGCGTCGGCGGCGGTGGCGGCCTGATCTTTGGGGATCGAGGTTTACTGACGCAAGTTGAATTTGAAACCAGGGGTTGAAAGCAGTGTATCACACTCTAGTTTCAGCACGCTTGGTTCCAGGCAGGGGCTTACACTCGTCCACCTTTCGGCTCATCATAAGGCCTTTTGTGGGACACGCTGGGTGGCCCATGAAGTTTTAGTGACAAGAACGGCTCAGGTTGAGCTGTGAAGTGGACGAATGTAAGCCCCTGGTTCCACGCGGTGTCAACTTGGGTTTCACAGGGTCAACCTGCACCGCTTTACAGAGTGACAAGATATGATCCGACATCGATATGGGAGATCGATATGGGAGATCGGACATCAATGGGATGTCGATGGGAACATCGATATGGAATATGGGTTATTGATATGGGATATGATGTTTGATGCATAGACACGGTCATCAACAATATCGATATGGTCATCTTGGATATCGACATGGGATACGGGCTAATGATATGGGAGATTACAGTATCGATATGGTCATCCTCCATATCGATAGGGGATATATTGTCACTCTGAGCCTGCACCGCCTTACGATGGCGGCAAGAGCGTCAGCGACAGCTTGAGTGTCGAGCGCGGCTCTTATCGCACTGGCAGCGTCCTGCGCATCCAGGGTGTAGCGGCGCAAGGTAAATTTGAAACCGAAACTTGAAAGCAGTTGATTACAATTCCAGTTTCAAGCGCTTGGCTTCTGGACCTTTCGACATGGGTCTCGTATGGTCAACCTGCACTATGCTTGTCGAACTAAGCTAGTGCTGGCGAGGGGGGGCGTGAAACTAAGCTAGTGTAAGTTAGTTTAGGGGCTAGTGGTTAGTGGGTTAGTGGGTTGGTATTAACGACTACAGTGGGTTAGTAAAATAGGGGGGTTTAAACTAAGCTAGTTTAAGCTAGTTTAGGGGTAAGTGCTTAGTAGGCTAGTTTAGGGGCGACAAGTATAACCAGCACCGCCCTACCTTGGCATCACTGATTTCTGTGGTGGTGTTTAAACCCAATCCGACGTCGATGGCACCTGGATGTAGCGGCATAAGTTGACTTTCAAAGCAAGGTTTGAAAGCAGTTCATCACATTTTGCTTTCAAGCGCTAACACCAGGTATCAGCGCTTTCTATTGAAAAGCATGTGTAACATTACAGATTATCACGTGTGGGTATTGAGTCAGAGACCCAAAGCGAAGCACGTCTTATTCCGTGCTTGCAAACACGGGTTTCAAACTGTTAGGTCTTTGACAAGGGCCGGTAAAGTGACCTCAGAATTCACCATTTCAGTTGGGTATAATAATATTTCAGGGGGGTATTAGGGGATTCTCAGGGAGGTCGTCTCGTAAAAACATAATCCTAAGACCTAGATCCTAAACCCTAAAGCACTTTTACAGTCTGTTAACCGGTAAATTCTGGGGTCACTCTGTCGGCCCTTGCTCGGACCTAACTGTACAGCCCCACCTTGATCTGCGACTTTGTTGGCGAGAACGGCTGCAGTGCGCGCCTGTTCGATTGCGAAAACAGTTGCTTGACGCCACGTTGTAGTGCCGCAAGTTGACTTTGAATGCGAATTCTGAAACTGGATTATCATATTTCAGCTTGAAGCGCTGGAAACTAGCGCGATCAACCTGGGGTCAACCTAGGGTCAACCTGGGATCAACATGGGGCCAACCTGGAGTCATCCTGGGGTCAACAAGGGGTCTACCTGGGGTCAACAAGGGGTCAACCTGTGGTCAACGTGGGGTCAACGTGGGGTCTACCTGGGGTTGACCTGGGGTCAACCTGGGGTCAACCTGGAATCAACCTGGGGTCAACCTGGGGTCAACCTGGGGTCAACCTGGGGTCAACTTGGGGTCAACTTGGGGTTTGCCTGGCGTCAACATGGAGTCAATCTGTGGTCAACCTGGCGTCAACCTACTAGGGTCATCCGAGGGTCATCCTGTTGTCAACCTGGGGTCAACCCAGGGTCAACCTGGGGTCAACCTGGGGTCGACCTAGGGTGAACCTGGGGTGAACCTGGGGTCAACTTGCACCGCCCTACCAAAAGAGAGAGGCAACGGCGGCTGCAGCGTGCGCTTCATCCCTAGCGGTGGCGGCGCAAGTTGAATTTCAAAGCGAACCTTGAAAGCAGATCATCATTCTTTAGTTTCACGCGCTTGGTTCCAGGCGCTTTCAACGTGGGGTTGATAGGGTCAACCTGCACTGCAGAGTGACAAGATGTCCCATATCGATGTGGGAGATGACCATATCGATACTGTCATCTCCCATATCATTAGCCCATATCCCATATTGATATCTAGGATGACCATATCGATGTGGTCGATAACCATAACGATAAACTGTATCCCACATTGATATCCCATGTCCAATATTGACATTCATATGGATATATCATTGAAGTCCGATCTCCAGTATCGATATCCCATATCGATCTCCCATATCGATCTCCCTATCATATCTTGTCACTCTGCTGCACTGCCTTACCTATCATTGGCGGCGGCGCATGAGGCAATGGCGGCGGTCACAACATCGTCAGCGCGTTGAGCGGCTGCAGCCAGTGTAACGTTGTTCCCTGGTTGTAGCGCAGCAAGTTGAATTT
>Ga0307489_10000188_pt1 | contig 33883 bp, 61 predicted proteins | sample SB12metaG_FD_202247 | JGI IMG/M metagenome (GOLD analysis project Ga0307489, IMG submission 202247) | Sea-ice brine microbial communities from Beaufort Sea near Barrow, Alaska, United States - SB 1.2 | ecosystem: Environmental > Aquatic > Marine > Coastal | place: USA: Alaska | collected... | reverse complement strand
TTCCAGCGCTGAAGCGGGGCCATCCTCAGCCATGGTGGAGGAAGACTCTTCTGAAAACTCCGATTCCAATCCTCCTGGTTCAGCGCACGTGTCGAAGGTAGGGACTGATGGATAGTGCTCGCCACGTCCTGTAGTGCATCCCACGTCATGGCGTGCCTGCCACGTCATCAAATGCATTGTGAATCCCAGTTTCTGGAGGTTAATAGCATTCTCTGACGTGGCGAGCACTATACATCACTCCCTGGCTGAAGGTGTCCGCAGCGGGAGGAGAAGCGGCCATGGGCGTGGGTGCGGCGGGGTGGAGACGGCGGCGGCCCGCCACGGCACCCGACTGCCCGGCGCCGACCCCCGCCGAGGTCCGCGCGCTGTGCGACTTCATCGGCGACGCTCAGCGGCTGCTGGTCATCACCGGTAAGGCCTGGTGGATATTGCTATAGCTCGTCAGGTCATAGGACACCATTTAACTCAAGAGACGAGGGTTCAACACGCGTGTCGTTGACGTGGGCAGGCCATGGGCCTTGCAGATATTACTTGCCATGTCATGGGATGTCTGGTATCTCAAGAAATGAGGTTTCACAATGCGTGTCAATGACATGGCGAGACATGTCTGCCAGGCCCTGGCAGACGGAGCGGGCGTGAGCACGGAGTCAGATATCCCTGACTACCGGTCGCCTACTGGCGCCTACTCCACAGGCTTCAAGCCCATGACTCACCAGGAATTCATGGTGTGGCTGCACACTCCGAACGTGTGATCATCCATCATCCATCGGCGTGTCTGAATATGTCATCGACGGCGTGTCTGATAAATTCCCTGTGTGCGACGTTCGATAATCTCACCTCGTGCTGCTACTAATGGGTGCCGGTACACTAAGCCTTGTGTCCCTATATCACGCGCACCGACGCCAGCCGGCGCCGCTACTGGGCGCGCTCCTTTGTGGGGTGGAAGCGGTTCGGCGAGCAGACGGTAGGGTCTGGTCGATGTTGCTCGCCACGTGATATGATGTCGTTTAACCTCAAGGAACCAGAGTGAAAATTGCGGTCGATGACGTGGCAGGCAACAGGCCTGGCAGATATTGCTCGCCACGTCATAAGATGCCATTCAACTCAGGAAGCGACAGTTCAAAAATGTGTTAATGACGTGGCGGGCAGCATCTGGTAGGCCCGAGCAGACGGAGCCCAACGCGGCGCACGACGCGCTGGCGGAGCTACAGCAGGACGGACACGTACATCAGCTGATAACGCAGAACGTCGTGGGGCCTGGCAGATTTTGCGCCACGTCATAGGGTGCCGTTTAAGTTAAACAAAAGGCTTCGAGCGCCTGTCGATGACGAAGCAGGCAATAGGCAACATCCGCCAGGCCCTGCCCACCGCTTCACGTCCCAGACCGCCAATCAGGCAAGAAACGAGGGGTGAAATCCTTGTTGATGACGTGGCGTGAGTGCAACGTGCGTTACATGACGCGGCGAGAAACATCTGCCGGGCACTACAACGTGGACCGGCTACACCACGCTGCGGGGTCGACCGCCGTGCTGGAGCTGCACGGCACCACGCACGAGATGGGGTGGTGCAGGCTAAACTGATTGACACCTGTGTTGAAAGCGCCAGGTTCCAGTGCCTGAAACTAAATTACGATAAACTGCTATCAAGTTTTGCTTTCAATTACAACTTGCGCCACTGCAACGACGCAACTGCATTACCATAAACTGCTGTCAACTTTTGCTTTCAATTCCAACTTGCGGCTCTGCATCGAGGTGGTGTGCATGCAGTGCGGGGTGATGTCGTCGCGGCGGAGGCTGCAAAAACAGTTGGTGGGGTGCTGCATGTCGAAACCGATCGAAACCCGTTATGAAAGCGCCTGCTGGTGTCCAGCGCTTGAAACTTAGATGTGATGAGCCGGTTCGAGACTTTACTTTCAACTTCAACTTGCGCCGCTACGAAATGGCGAAACTGAACCCGCGCCTCGCCGCCGCCGCCGGACTCGCCGTTGACGCCACGAGTGGAACCGCGCCCTACGACAACGGAGTGACGACAGTCGCATCGGCGGCGCCGTCGGCGGCGCCGCAGATGATGACGCGCCCGGACGGCGACGTGGAGCTCGACGGGGTGGGGCCGGGCAAAATTTGATCGCCACGTCATAAGGTGCCATTACGTTCAAGGGAAGAGGGCTCAAAGTGCATTAGATGACGTGGCGAGCAATGTACGCCAGTCCCTATGACGGGGAAGCTGTCAATGACTTTACGGTGCCACCATGCGCTGCCTGCTCCGCTGGCCCGCTCAAGCCAGCCGTAGTGTTCTTCGGCGACAATGTCCCGCCGGCCGTGGCCGCTGCCGCTAAGTCCGCCTCGGAGTCGGCGGACGCCGTGCTCATCATCGGGTCGTCCGTGTCCACATTCTCTGCCTTCCGCCTCGTCAAGGCCGCGGCTGACAGGGGGGTGCCCGTGGCCATCCTCACCGCAGTAGGGTGGCGCAGCTTGACCCCCGTTGACCGCCCTTGGTTTCAGCGATCGACGCTTAATTGTGATGATTCTTTTTGTGCAGAATGGTGCTTGAACTCCCCAGACATCTCCCCGTAAGTCACAACTGGAAACCTAGACCTCTTTTGATGTGAGCAGAGCCCTGTGTAGGTGTGCTATTCGCTTCAGCTTTCAAAGGTTGCTTTCAGTTTCAACTTGCGCCTCTACACCGCGGGCGCCACACGCGCGGACCCGCTGGCATGCCTCAAGGTGCAGTGCCTGGCGGGCGAAACGCTGCCGCAGGTGCTGGAGGCACTGCGGCGCCAGGTCACCTACGGGTACTGACGCTGTCTGATTGCTCATAGTGTACCGGTGTACGCCAGTACACGTTAATACTGATCTAGTCAGGGACGCTGCCGCGGGTGCTGGGGGCGCTGCGGCGGCAGGCCAACTACGGGTTCAGACGTTGTCTGCCCACAGTGTACCAGTATACGCGTGCACACGTATTAGTCTGGGATGCGACAGCGGCAGGTTACCTGCGGGTACTGACGCATCACGCACGGGCAATCTTCTTTCAGAGGCGCTGCGGCGCGACGCGGGAAGCCATCTACGGGCGCTGAGGTTGATTGATTGTTTGATATTCCTTTCAAAGTGTTGGCCGTTCCCGCTCGGCGGGGCGTGCGACTCGCTATGCAACTAGCTATTTCGTGGGTTGCTCATTCATCTACGTAGTTGAGTATCGTAATGAGCATGTGTTGTAAACGCATCCAAAGAAAGGAATTTATTTCAAATCAAAGCGCCCAAGCACGTGTGTGCCCTCGCATCGCCACGTTCCCGCCTTTCGTGGTTTGTAGCCAGCGCTCTGGACCTGCAGCCGTCGTCGGCGCTCTCGGCTTCTTGGCGTACCTCTCGGAGTGCTGAAGGTCCTCGGGGTACTGAGTCTGGCAGTCTGAGTGGCTAAAGACTAGCCTTTCCGTTTTCTTATTTCAGTTCCTTGAAGATCCAAAGCCAAGAGCCAGCGACGAAGCGCCAAAGGGAGCCGAGCAGCCCCGTCGCCCCCCCGGGGACGAAGGAGAAGACGTGGGAGAGGCAGGGATCGATGGCCACGATGTAGAGGATCACCATCAGCGCGGCCGTGCAGCAGGGCCTCTTACACCGCTCCCGTATCCCGTTGTCAGCTTTCAGCATAACTTGAGCCTCGTCGAAGCATCAGTGGGGGAAACTTGAGCGGTTTCGGGACAAAACTGCCTCAAGAGAGCGGCCGAACGATGAACCTACAACGGCCTTATGGCTCCCTCCATACTGGTTGGCGCGTCGACGCGGGTGGTGCAAGGCGATACGACCGTGGAGGCGGTGGGGGGGCGGCCGGGGGGGGCGTTTGTGAGAGCGCCAACAACGGCACCCCCCCTGTCCCCTCGTGGCTTTTCAAGCAGGTGGAAAGGGGATATCTTATGTGAGGCCCTACAACGAAGGCGACGTTCACGCCCATGGTCAGGTTGCGCTCGCTGCAGAGTCCGTCGCGGCCGTCCCCGGAGACGCTGCCCCCGGGGCTCGTGGCGTCGGCGGGGGGCGCGGCGGCGGCCTTGGTGGTGATCTCGTCAAACTCCTCCCCGTCCTCGACCTTCTTGGAGGCGGGCGCGGGCCAGGGGCTTACACTCGTCCACTTTTTGGCTCGTCATGAGCACTTGTTGTGCGATACACCACGGGGGGCAGGTACGGAAGCCTGGTGCCTCCCCATACACGCGGAAGCGTCTCTGTCTCTCTCTCGTGTGCGATACGCCAGGGTATTTCAGAGTTCCAGTGACCAAAAGGGCTCAGGTCGATAAAAAACATGGACAAGTGTCAGACCTTGCCGCGGGCATACTCTTGCGGCGGTTCCGCAGGTTGAAGCCGCGGACGTGCGCCTGGATCTTCACCGCGGCGGCGCCCTCCCGCGGGGCGGCGGCGTCGGCGTCGGGGTCCCCGATGCCACCCCCGTTGGTGTCGACCCACGTGGCATCGGAGAAGTCGTTAGCGTCATCGAACATAGTATCGGACTGGCGGCGGTGGCAGGGTGGTGCGTGTGCCGCCGCGTTGGTGTGGATGAGCTCAGTCAGGGGTTTGTTGCTGCAACCAAGAGGATTTTGGTCGGTCACGTGTGTGTCCGACCAGCCGTCAGTCGCGCACACTCGCTCTAGACGGGGTAGACGGGGCTGGGCGAAAAATAGCCTGGTGCCTCCTCAGCTCACCCTGACTGTTTGCCCACAGTGTACCAGTGTACCCTTACAATCGCCCCGCGTCCTCCTCTCTGTCACGGCCACTCGTCCCCTGACTGTTTGTGCATAGCATACCAGTGTGTACGGGTACATCAGTACACTAATATGATCAATCAGTGAGGGAACTAAGTATAAGTGTGTACGGGTGCACCGATACACAATAGGCAAACCGTGAGGGTACTAAGTACAAGGCCCTGAGCAGAGTAGTCGAAGGCGATGGCGCGAGTGTAGCACTGGGATAAGTTCCTGCAGAAAGTCCGGGACGATCGAACCATTGGCGAAGCAGCGCGGATCATGCATGTGGTCACGGAGGAGGCCACTTTGGTCAACGCGCGGCAGGTCGACAGGCGCTGAGTTTCGTTCATTGCATTTCTATTTCAGACTAGGATGAGAATATGGTAGGCGTGTTGGTAGCTCCGCGCTAAGCATGTTTGAGCCTACATATTTGGTGGCGGTCAGTCGTTCTGCCGTTTGTCGGGGAGTTTCTCCTGCATGTTTGGCACTTTGTCAAACTATGACGTCATGCTATCGTGTGGCTATTCGTTCAGACATCGTCTTGCTATAATCGTGCTGGTATCGTAATGCCAGCACACCGCAATGTGAGCAACCCCATACAATGCACCCGCTCAGCGGAGGTACGGGTGGCTCTGTGCGTCGCCGATGGGCGGTGAGTGTTTAATACCGCCGGCAACGGGCTCGCGATGGGCGGTGCATATTGATTGATGTCGTCGAGGTGCAAGGTGTGCAGGCTCCGGGCTTTCCACTTTCCACCTTCCAATAGCCCACTTGACTCGTCACTTGAAATTGGAGACGTCCACGCCATTGACTGCTAGCATGCCCTTGATTGCAGAGTACCCAGGAGTGGAAGGCTCCATTCCTGCAAGTGCCTGGTACGCCTGAACGAGTGCGCCGACTCGCCTAGCCTCGCGGAGACGGTCTTCGCGGATACGTTCTTTCCGTATCATGGCGTCTATGGCGTCTGTGTAATCGCAGGCCGTAGGGCCTGGCAGATATAGCTCGCCACGTCATGGGATGCGGTTTAAAGCAGGAATCGAGGCTTCATGACGATTTGGATGACGTGGCATCCTATGCGCTTTAACTCAATTAACGAGGGTTGAGAATGCGTTGAATGAGAGGATGACGGGGCGAGCAGCATCTGCGTGTCCCAAGCTAGGAGTTAGCTCCCTACCACCAGGCCTTCTTGAGAGCATCTCTGGCGGGCTTGTGGGAGAGAACGCCCCCGACGACGGCGCCCGTCGTGACGGCCGTGGTGGTCAGTAAGCCCGCCGAGAGCGCCTGCATGGAGGCGCCCACTCCGCCAACGTCGTGCAACGTGCCTGTGCCAGGCACGACCGTACCAAACGCACTCATAGCCACCGGCACTGCAACTGCCGCCACGATACCGCCTGAAAGGAGAACCACGACAGCACCGCCGAGGGCGCCCACGCCCACCCAGCCCAGCGCGTTTTCTTCCGCCTGGGTGAGCGGTCGGTTGACAGGGCCTCGAGCGGTGCTTGGTGGATCTCGGGTGCTCTGCGGCGGCGCGGCGCGGAGCGCGAGGCGCAAGTCGCCGACGTTGACAGGCATTTGCGCAGCGCGCGATGGGGTGTGCCGAAGACCGCAACGTGCGCGGGACGTTGGAAGTGGTTACCGGTGCGTGACAGCGAGTCGTGGTTTCTTGGCAGGCGACGCTGACTGGGACGACACATGGTATCGCATAGCGTGTTTTGCCGCGATCCACCTTCTAAACGAGGACAGCCACTGCTTCCGAGCGCCGGCTTGTGTTTTGGGCGATTACGTGACTTGTCATCAGATTCACTCTCGGATTGACCCTCGATGTTTGAGTTCAGAACAAACGGTGACAGGTGTCTGAATCGTTCAAAACAGTGAAAACCAAGAGTCGGCCCAGAAAGACGATAAAAATCGGGAAGTTGAGTCAGCTGACATGCGGCGGCAGCCCCCAACACTTTCCGCAGCGCACCCGTTGTGCCGCGCGAGCTTCTCCCAGGTGCGTGCCGTGCACTCACGCCCCCATCCCCCGCCGCCCCCCCCGCCAACCCGCCCCCCGCCCTCCACCCCAGGAAGGCGGCGCGAAAATAACTCCCGTGCTGGTCAGCTCGCGCTGCGCCGCCGCCACCTGTTACACCGCCGTCCTTGCGTTGTCTGGTTTCTGAGTTGCTTATCCAGACTCTTGGCGGGTTGCTCTGCGACGCCGCGGGGGAAGGCGCCCGCCTCCCGTTCATCTCGAGCCGTTGTCGGTGATCGCCGCGCGCGATCTCATCCCCCTCGCCGCCGCGAGACTTGGCCGCCGCGCGACGCTCACTTGAGCGCCGCGAGTTTGCCCTTTTTGCCGCCCTTTTTGAGTTGGGTTGTTTTGCGACGCCGCGGGGGGAGAGCGCCTGCCAGACGTTCGTCTCGAGCCGTCGTCGATGATCGCCGCGCCGCCCCGCCCCTCCCCTCCACGCCCCCACGAAATGTGGCCGCCGCGCGACGCTCACGTGACACTTGAGCGCCGCGAGCTCGCCCTTTTTGCGCTCCCGAGCCGACGACCCCACAAACTTCCCTCACGTCGTCGGAGCTTTCGTGCTTGGGCTCCTCTTTGACTCTTGGGTCCACAAACCACACCTGAGAGTGAGCGTCGCCCACCCCGCCCGGTGTGCGTTGGGGCGTCTCCCCCGCCCGCCCTCGGTCCCCTCACCGTGTAGTGCGCGCTCGCGGTGATCTCGCGCCGTCGCGCGTCAGGGCGGGCGAGGCGTTCACGCGACTCACGCGCCTCCCTCCCGAACTCCCGCCCAAAAGCTCACCCTCCCCCGAGAGGAGGTGCAGAAAGGCCCAACCACGAACCAAACACGCTTCCAAGAAACCAAACACCACCACCACCCCCAATATCACTTGTTGAGATCGCGTGTGTGGGCGGCGAGGCGTTCACGCGTCCACACAACACAGGACTCACGCCACTCCCCACCGCCTCCCCTGCACGCCGCCACCTACAGCCAACACTCCCCCGCGTTAGGTTATTATTCTCGCCTGAAGGCCCACACTGACACTTCTGACCTCTCCCAAACTGACACAGCCCTTGGACTTTCCGACCAACAGGACCTCCACCGCCCCCCGGCGCCCCCTCACTTCCACCGCTGCCAGCATGGTGGCCGACGTGAACCTGGGCCCGTACGACCTGGCCATAATCGTCTGTTACATCGCCGCCACCGTGCTGGCCGGCATGGTGGGGCGTTTGTTGAGGTTTCTACTCCACGGTATATGACTCAATGAACATCAATCACTTCTCGAGGAGCCTTTTGTTCAACAACGGTGCATGTTGAGACTCATCGGAACCCGTGTTGAAAGCGCCTGGCTTCACAGCTCGAAGCTAGAATATGATGAACCGCTTCCAAGCTTTGCTGTCACTTTCAACTTGCGGCTCTACGGCGCGTTCGCGAGCCGCGCGGCGGGCAAGAGCATGCGCGCCTACTTCCTGGGGGGTGGGGCTGTCGCACGCGGTTTAGGGTTTAGGGGTTAGGGTTTAGGGTTTAGGGTTTAGGGTTTAGGGTTTAGGGTTTAGGGTTCCAGTGTCCCGCTGTCGGTTTGCTCGTAGTGCACCTCTACACCACTGCCACCGCCGCCGCCGCCCTGCACTCGTCCCCTGACGGTTTGCTCACACAGCACCTGTACACCACTGCCGCCGCCGCCGCCGCCGCCACCGCCGCATGCCCTGCGTGTTGCCGCCGACGCCGTCCAGGGCCTGACCACTCTCTGGCAGGCAACACCCTCACACCTCGAAGACGCTGCACGGATCGAGCTGACAAGAGGACACGCGTTTGCGGCCCTGCTGCGCGGCAACGACCTGCCGTGGTACATGCTGGGTCTGTCCAACGCCAGCGGCAGGGTGCCGCACAACTGTCCCCATGTCACTATGATCAGTTGCGGATAATACGGTACACGGAACAGCTTAATGACCAGAGTGACAATATATTCCATATCGATATGGGAGATGACCGTATCGATACTGTCATCTCCCATATCATTAGCCTCATCTCCCATATCGATATCCAAGATGACCACATCGATATGGTAGATAACCATATCGATATACCACATCCCATATCGATACACCATATTCCATATCGATATCCCTATCGATTTCTCATTGATGTCCGATCTCCCATAGCGATCTCACATATCGATCTCCCATATCGATCTCCCGATCATATCTTGTCACTCTGTTAATGACATTGAGTTTTACTTGTATGTCAACACCCTGTTCACCGCAAGCGCCAAGCCGTCTCAGCTCGTCAGTCAGCTGCGGGTTCGTCCCACCAACCGGATAGACTACTTGCGTTCATAAGCTACCAACATCAGTCCTCGAGAATGCTGAAGTTGAGGTGGCAAGGGGACTGGTGCGCGCAGAGTGACAAGATATGATCTGGTCATACTGTCCGGTTGACCGACAGAATGACAGGATGACAGGATTTTGGGGGTCATCCTCAGGGTTTTAAGGCCATATCTAGGATTTGAGGTCATCCTTAAACTGACAGGATGACAGGATTCATGGTCGTCCTAGAGATCGATCCTCCATATCTTGTCACTCTGGGTGCGCGGGACTACGCGATGGGATGTTCGACATCGCGGGCACAATGTGGATGGTGTACCTGCTGTACGTGTACGGCCTCAAATCCATCTGGATGCCGTGGCTCTGGCCCGTCTTCAACCAGATCTTCATGGCAGGCCGCTTACCGTGAACGAGCAACACTCGACCGATGTTCAATGAACGAACGAAACGCCCCCGTGTCTATGTGTTCATTCACCCTGGACGTACTGGACCTACAGATTAGCCGGCGCCGGCGCGCGGGCGCCGTGCGCGCGCCGAGCACCGAGCACCCCGTACCCGGGCACACGTCGTGATATACGGGGTGATCTTGCTACATGCCTGAACGTCATGCTCCGGTCTTAGTCGAGTGCTTGTTCTCAATGACCCTCATGCTCGGCCGCGTACCTCAGCCTGTGGCTGCGGCGCAGCGGGTGCATGACGGGCGCGGAGTGGATCACCTTCCGCTTCGGCGACACTCTCGGTAGGACCTGGCGGATACTGCCCGCCACGTCATCCAACACGCTTTACACTCAGTGTCGGGTTCGGTAACGAATCGAAGCTTTTCGACCAATCAGAACGTTCCAAACTTCCAATCCAACCCCCCCAAAAAGTGTACGGTACACTCTGGGAGCTGTCATCCTCTCGACCAATCACAGCACAGTATATAAGGATGACGCGTCACCCCGACACTGAGTTGAGGTTAAATGACATCCTGTGACGTGGCGAGCAATTTCCGGCAGGCCCTGTTGCTGGGATCCAAGGGGGCGCACGGCGTGGTGGTGCTGTTCGCCCTGTTCAACGTGGTAAGGCGGTTCATGATGACAGTATCAGAACCCGTGTTGAAAGCGCCTACGGTTTCAGCGCTTGAAGGTTCAATATGATGAACCGCTTTGAAACTGTGCTTTCAATTTCAACTTGCGGCGCTACCACGTGGTGTGTTTCATCGCCTTCGCCTTCGTCGGCGTCGGCAAGTTCGCCAGCCGCTTCGTGGCAGGGGGGGTAGTTGAGAGCAAGCACTCGATCGACGCTCAATATTCACGGGGGCCAAGGCGGAAGCCTGGTGCCTCCTCATACACGCTGACGCGTCTCTCTCTCTCCGACGCTCAACATCCTCCCCATCCTCCCCCTCTCCCTCCTCCCCGTCCCCATCCCCCTACTCCCCCTCATTCTCCTCCTACCCCTCCCCCTCCTTCCCCTCCGAGCATCTGAACGTGTCTGTTGTATGATCATTCAACCTGCAGAAGGTAAGGTAACACATATCTGATTTCAGTTCGAGTGCTTGTTCTCAGCGACCCTGCTTGGTGGGGAAACAGCTGTCGACCGACGCGGACCTGAACAACCAGCTGTGGGCAGGGGCTTACACTCGTCCACTTTTCAGCTCAATGTAAGCACTTTTCGCGGGATATGCCGGGAGGCGTCAGTGCGTTAGTGACAAAAAACGGCTCAGGTTGAGCTGGAACGTGGATGAGTGTAAGCCCCTGGATGTGGGGGCTGGTGTTCGTCGGCGTCACCACCCTGTACGTCGTTAAGGCAGGGGGTCTTTGAGGGAAAAACAATAAAACTAGCACTCGGCCGATGTTAGACGAACCGAGTCGGCGTGTCTGTATGAGCATTCTCCCTGAAGCAAGTCATGTTGGCGCGTCCGTGTCCGATCCCGGTCCCGGCTCGACTGTGTTGAGAATTGTGCAGTTCTCATACACGAACTCAACAAACATGCTCATGTAACTACTCGAGGAGCCTTTCGCTCAATCCGTTATTATGGGACCGCCATGCTCCCACGAGAACTGTGGAGTTCGCAACAGAACTGCGCCTGTGAACCCTAAACCCTAAACCCTAAACCCTAAACCCTAAACCCTAAACCCTAAACCCTAAACCCTAAAACCTAAAACCTAAAACCTAAAACCTAAACCCTAAACCTGTTCTCCACGACCCTGGCGGTCGGGCGGCATGACGGGCGTGGTGGTGACGGAGGTAGGGCGGTGCAGGTTGACCCATAAAATCCAAGCCGAAACCGCCTGGAACTAAGCGCTTCAAACTAAAGTGTGATAAACTGCTTTCAACTTCTGGTTTCAAATTCAACTTGCGCCGCTACGCGGAGGTGATGCAGTTCTTCATCATGACGGCGGCCTCCATCGCCGTAGGGTTAAACCCTAAACCCTAAACCCTGAAACCTAAACCCTAAACCCTAAACCCTAAAACCGGTGTAGGTTGAAACTGTGAAAAACCATGTCGGAAGGCGCCTGGAACTACGAGTAAGTGCTTGAAACAAACATGTGATAAACTGCTTTCAAGTTTTGCTTTCAGTTTCAACTTGCGGCCCTATACCGCGGTGGGCGCCGTGGCCATGAACCGCGTGAAGGACCCTAGCTCCGCCATCGCCGGGCGGGTCCCCGACGGCTGGCTCAGCCCCTGGCAGGGCTCGTCGTTTCAGGGTTTAGGGTTTAGGGTTTAGGGTTGAGGGTTTAGGGTTTAGGGTTTAGGGTTTAGGGTTTAGGGTTTAGGGTTTAGGGTTTAGGGTTTAGGGTATGGGGTGTGCAATGCATGGGGTCCAACTCCTCATATATCTCGCCCAATACAAAAAACGGACAGTCAAACATTAAGTCTTTCATTGGTGTTCGATGAGATGTATGGGGAGTTGAGACTCAATAACACTCTAGTGCGCATCACGTCATCAGACGCATTGAAAATGCTCGGAGCGTTTTTCTCTAGCTGTTGGCACACTCTGACGTGGCGGGCAGCTCCCCATCGGCCCTGGCCCTGGGTTCCCGCAGGACGGAACCATGGGCCTGGACTGGTCCGGCATCCTGCCCGCCGCCGAGTCCAAGATAGGGCCTGTCAGATCAGAGTGACAAGATATCGATCTCCAGGATGACCATGAATCCGGTCATCCTGTCGCTTTGAGGATGCCCTTAAAATCCTAATATGGTCTTAGAATCCTTTGGATGACCCCCAAAAACCAGTCATCTCGCCATCCTGTCGGTCAACCAGACCATATGACCAGATCATATCTTGTCACTCTGTGTCAGATAATGCCCGCCATGTCATCCCCTACAATGTAGACCCTCGTTTCTTGGATTAGATGGAATCACATGACGTGGCGAGCACGGTCTTCCAGGCCCTGCACCAAGATGATGGACGACGGCTGGTCGGAAACCTTCTCCGCCTTCTTCGCCCTCATGGTCGCCAAGGGGGCAGGGGCTTATACTTATACTTGTCGCCCCTAAACTAGCCTACAAAGCACTAACCCTTACACTAGCTTAAACTAGCTTAGTTTAAACTCACCTCATGTTACTTACCCACTGTCTGGTGGTTCCCCACTCTAAACCACTAACCACTAACCACTAGCCCCTAAACTAGCTTAAACTAGCTTAGTTTAACCTCCCCCCTCGCTAACACTAGCTTAGTTTGACAAGTATACTTATACTCCTCCACTTCTCACCTCAACCTGACTCAGCTCAACCTGCGCCATGTTTGGTCACTCCAGCCACAGCCAGTGTCCACTTCTCAGCTCCACCTGAGCCGTTTTTTTCACTCATATCACACAATCTAGCCAAAAGAATTGTCACTGTCACGTCAAGCCGAATAGTTGAAGTGTGTAGCCCATAAAATTGCTCACGTGAAGCCGAAAAGTGGACGAGTGTAAGGCCCTGCAAGGGGGTGATTCAGAGCATGGCTGGACCCGCGCCCAACTACGACATGCAGCGGTCGGGCCTGGCGGAAGTTGCTCACCACGCCATCTGATGCACTTTGAACCCTCGTCTTCTGAGTCAATTGGCACCCGATGACGTGGCCAGCGCGATCCGCCGGGCCCTATGCAGCGCGTGCTGGCCGCGCGCACGCCGACCGACGCCGCGCGCATGAGCGCCCTCGTCAGGCGGGGCCGTGCACGCGGTTCACGTTTGTTTTGGCTACAAACTGGACACAAGTATACTTGTCGCCCCTAAACTAGCCCACTAAGCACTAGCCCCTAAACTAGCTTAAACTAGCTTAGTTTAAGCCCCCCTAATTGACTAACCCACTAGCTTAGTAGTTTAACCCCCCCGGTCGCTAACACTAGCTTAGTTTGACAAGCATAGACACAAGTAGTCTGCAAAGAGCGAGCAGTCAGGGAAACTCGTGGCCAGGCCAGGGAGGAGTATGCGGCGAGTGTATAGTGCGTACGGGTGCACACGTACAGTACGAGCAAACCGTGCGTGATCGAGTTGTGTGGGCCCTGACGTGAGCGCCGTGCTGCTGGTGCCGCGCTACATGCTGATCACCGGTAAGGGCGGGAGGGACACTCCTCCACTTCTCACCTCAACCATACGCCGTCTTTGACACTGAAACCATCAAACCACCCAAGATATCCCACAGAAAGCGCTCACGTCAAGCCGAAAAGCGGACGAGTGTGCAGCGGCTTCCACTCGTCCACTTCTCAGCTCAACCTGAGCCACCTTTGTCACTGAACCCTCCATATAACCAGTCACCCGACGTACCCACAAAAAGTGCTCACGGTGATTTGAAAAGTGGAGGAGTGTAAGGCCCTGGTGAGCGGCCTGACCCTGCTGGCCATCGCCCGCGACTTCCCCACGGTGGAGGAGGTGCAGGTTGAACCCCATGTTGAACCCGGGTTGACCCTTGACCGCGCTTGATTTCAGTGAAACGCGCGGAACCGCTTTCAAACTTTGCTTTCAAATTCAACTTGCGCCGGTTCCCCACGGTGGAGGAGGCGGAGACGGGCGATCCCAACGTGGACTTCGAGTCCGTGCTGCCCTTCGCCATGCGGGAGTTCATGCCCGAGGTAGAGTGTGAATTATGCTTGTCAAACTAAGCTAGTGCTAGCGACCGGGGGGGTTAAACTAAGCTAGTTTAGGGGCTAGTGGTTAGTGGCTTAGTGTCTTAGTATGGGGGACTACAGTGGGTTAGTCAATTAGGGGGGCTTAAACTAAGCTAGTTTAAGCTAGTTTAGGGGTTAGTGCTTAGTAGGCTAGTTTAGGGGCGACAAGTATAGTGTGAATGCATGGCCTAAGATCCCAGGTGGCAATGCAGGTTCAAACCCATGTTTGCAAGCACGGATTAAGACCTCGTTCGCTTTGGGTCTCTGACTCAACACCCGTGTGTAATACTCTGTGATCTTACCACGTGTGGCTCTGTTGGAAGCGCCTGATTTCAGCGTCTGAAACTACGAGTAAAACACGACAAACTGCTTTCAGACTTTGCTTTCCATTTGAAGTTGCGGCGCTACACGGAGGGTTTGCGCGGGCTGCTGGTGGCGGCGCTGCTGGCGGCTTTCATGTCCACGTTCGCCGCCACGGTCAACGCCGCCCCGGCAGGGCCCTCTCTGTTTGCTCGTAGTGTACCAGTGTACCCGTTCATGTCCACGTTCGCCGCCACTGTCAACGCCGCGCCGGTTGGGCCTGACTGTTTGCTCATAGTGTACCAGTGTACCCGTTCATGTCCACCTTCGCCGCCACTGTCAACGCCGCAACGGCAGGGACCTGACTGTTTGCTCATAGTGTACCAGTGTACCCGTTCATGTCCACGTTCGCCGCCACTGTCAACGCCGCCCCGGTAGGGCCTGACTGTTTGCTCATAGTGTACCAGTGTACCCGTTCATGTCCACCTTCGCCGCCACTGTCAACGCCGCCCCGGCAGGCCCATCCACTCGTTCCCTTCTCAACTTACGGGGCATAGGGCAAGAGCCTGGTGTAACTATCCTTATACGAATTTACAAGCGGAAGCGTCTGTCTCTCTCTTCATTTGCAACTTAACTTGCGCACGGGATGTGACGGCGGAAGACTAGTGCCGGGCCCTGGTCCCCGGCGTACCTGGTGAACGACGTGTACCGCAAGTACATCAAGGTGGGGCGGTGCATGTTGAAAGGACTTGAAATCCGTGTTGAAAGCGCCTGATTTCAGCGCTTGAATCTGAAATGTGTTGAACTGGTTTCAAGTTTTGCTTTCAATTTCAACATGCGCCCCCACATCAAGGCCGACGCGAGCGAGAGCACCTACGTGAAGCTGAGCTACGTGGTGGCGATACTGGCGGTGGGCGTGGGCGTGGGCAGGGGCTTGCATTCATCCACTTTTCGGCTTGACGTCTGCACTATTTCTGGGGTATTGTTGCTGATTTCAATGACGAAAACGGTTCAGGTTGAGATGTGAAGTGGACGAGTGTGAGCCCCTGGGTGTGGGCATCGGGTTCTACGTCAACTCCCTCAACGACATCCTGCAGTGGATCGTCGCCGCCCTCTACGGCGGCTACACCGCGCCCAACGTGCTCAAGTTCCACTGGTGGCGCTTCAACGCCTGGGGCTACTTCTTTGGTGAGCCGCCAGGAGCACATGTGTCATGAATGCGGTTTCAACTCCCCATATATCTCCCCGGATACCACAAACGGACAGTCAGTCGGCTTTCGGTGAGAACGACGGGATCGTTGTCAGTCAACATGTTAGACCGTCCCTCGTTCCTTGAGAGCGCTGGTCCATGGCGTGGCAAGTATGATCCACCGCCCGTGACCCGTCAAGCGTCAACTTACCCTAAAGCTTAAACCCGCAACCCCGCGCAGGCATGCTGGCGGGCATGGCGGCGGCGGTGATCGTGCCACGCATCGCGTTCTTCGAGGGCAGGGGCTTACCCTCGTCTACTTTTCAGCTCACCGTAAGCACTTTTTGTGGGATACACTGGTTGGCGTCGGTCTGACAGTGAGAATAACGACTCAGGTCGAGGTGCGAGTGAACGAGTGCAAGTCTCTCTTCGAAGGCATCGCCTCGCTCTACTCATTCCCGCCCATCTTCGCCGCCTCCCTCTTCGCCTCCATCATCGCCAGCCTCCTCACGCCGCCGGTGGGGCACGGTTACCTTCCAACAGAGTGACAAGATATGGAGGATCGATCTCCAGGATGACCATGAATCCTGTCTTCCTGTCGCTTTGAGGATGACCATAACATCCTACATATGGCCCTAGAATCCTGAGGATGACCCCCAAAATCCTGTCATCCTGTCATCCGGTCGGTCAACCAGACAGTATGACCAGATCATATCTTGTCACTCTGCCTTCCAACCCTCACACAGTCTATCGATGTCTTGACGATCAATCCTATCCGTTCGCCAGTCTAAGAGATACTGGTACGTGGGGCTGACAAGCTTGTCGTTTTTTTGTAGGCGCCGGTTTACAGCGCGTGAGACGCCAGGAGTCCCGAGTCGAGCAAACATGATGTACTCATATGTAATCTGGAGGTCCGGTCCCTTCCCGCCGGACCCCCCGGACGTTCTGGACGAGTTCTACCGCCGCGTGCGCCCCTGGTGGGGTGCTGCAACTTGAAACCGGTTGACAGCCGTGTTGAAAGCGCTTTGGTTTCAGCGATTGAAACTAACATGTGATTAACTGCTTTCAAATGAAGCTTTAAATTTCAACTAGCGCCCGTACACGCTGGGGGTTCTGGGGCCCGGTGGCGGCGCGGGTGTGCCGGCCGGCGGGTCTGGCGGACGGCGTGGCAGGGCGGTGCAGGTTGACAGTATCAAAAGCCATGTTGAAAGCGCCTACGCTTTCAGCGCTTGAAGCTACAATATGATGAAACGCTTTCAAACTTTGCTTTCAACTTCAAGTTGCGCCGCTACAGCGTGGCGGCGCCTAAGCCCAACACCGACTTCTGGAAGGACATGGGTAACATCGCTATGGGCATCGTGTGGCAGACGGCGGGGCCTGACTGTTTGCTCATAGTGTACCAGTGCACCCAACATCGCGCTGGGCATCGTGTGGCAGACGGCGGGGCCTGACTGTTTGCTCATAGTGTACCAGTGCACCCAACATCGCTATGGGCATCGTGTGGCAGACGGCGGGGCCTGACTGTTTGCTCATAGTGTACCAGTGCACCCAACATCGCGCTGGGCATCGTGTGGCAGACGGCGGGGCCTGACTGTTTGCTCATAGTGTACCAGTGCACCCAACATCGCGCTGGGCATTGTGTGGCAGACAGTAGGGCCTGGCCGATCCTTCCCGCTTCACCTCATCAGTCAACAGTTTCGTCTCAGGAACCTCACCGAGATGCTTGATACCACTCAAAAGTCAGAATTGAGCTGAAAATGGAGCGAGTGTGGGTCCATGGTATCTGTATGCGCGCGTCGACCGTCGAGCCCCCACGGTCCGGCCGGAACTCAATGTCATTCACACTGTCCGCTTTTGTAGACTATTGTGTACTATTCGCGTGAACCCACACGCGAGTGGCGCGGGCCCTCTCTGACGGCGCTGACGCTGCTGGGCGTGTGCCTGGTGCTGAAGCAGTGGACGGCAGGGCTTGATACTCGTCCACTCTTCGGCTCAACCTGAGCCATCTTCACGTCATTGACATCTTGATGCCACCCAGCGTATCCCACAAAAAGTGCTAACGTGAGCTGAGAAAGTTGACGTGTGTGAGCCCCTAGTGGACGGGCGTGGGCACCTCCATCGCCTGCATCGTCGGCACCGCCGTCATCCTCAAGTTCTCCTGGTAGGTCTGGGTCATACGCATAGTGCACCAGTCTTGGTGTATAGGTCATGGTGTACCGTCTATCCATTACGCTGTGATCCCTTGGTTTCTTGTTCTTGAGTCACGAGTACCGGAAACACACACAAAGGGACACTCGATTGACCCTCCACAGGAATTTCAGCTGTTGCGCCCGTGAAGAAGCACCTATCTTGAGCAAAAGGGTACTGCCGAATTGACTGAACTGTGGAATTCTCAACACCTTGTCCCTCTCAAGTGGTACGACACGCTGGAGGACCACCCGGCGGACGTCAAGATCGTGGACCGGTCGGACGAGTACACCTACGTCGACTCCACCGGCCAGCTGGTGGTCGGGGCTTACACTCGTCCACTTTCAAATTCAACCTGGGCCCTTTTTGTCGCTGACTGAGGACGCCAACCAGCGTACCCTGCAAAAAGTGCTCATATTGAGCTGAAAGTTGGACGGGTGTGAGCCCCTCTCTGGTGGTCGGCGACCACCGCGCGGCCGGATCGGCGTCGGTCGAGCAGTGGGACCACACCACGGAGCGGTCGGACGGACAGTTCGCGCCCAAGCCGCCGGTCGCGCCTTCGCAGGAGCCCCAGGCAGGGGATTTAATGAGAACGAGCACACGACCGACGTTTCATATCCTCCTCCTCATTCGTGCGTCTGTATTATGAGCATTCACCCTGAATGTTAGCCATGCTTCGATCTGGGTGCGAGCGCTTATTCTCAATGAGCCTGCTGCCAGGGCGGACCCTCCTGGCGGTCGTTCGAGGCTGACCGCGCGGCGGAAGCGGACACCCACGCCCTTGTTTAGGGAGGGACCTACATAAGCACGGCACACAGCGCTGCGCACTTACAACACACACGTACCAGCAGTCGCCCCGCGGGGCTGTAGCGAGGGACCAATGTTTACTCGGTACACCATGATACATATTACAGATAGAAGCAACTCGTGGAATGTGCCGGTGCCAGTGGCTTCTGCTTTGGGATGAGGATGAGGGGAATGGAGAGGGGCAGGCGGCACTGGGGGGGGAGGGTAGACGACGATGACAGATACGCACGATGGGAGAGGATGATGGAGAGCGGACGATGGGCAAATTGATATTATGCGAATGGACCATAAAGCATTGAGATTATGAGAGGAGCATAAAGTATTGAAATTATGAGAGGACCATAAACTATAGAAAATATGACAGAGGACCGTGTGAACACATGATATAATTGAATGATGGGAGAGTTGATTCGTTGGGAGAATTCAAACGACGAGAGACGACGATGCGAGAGGACCTTGTTAATACAGAATTGAAATGCATGCATACATCACATCCCCGCCTTAAATTGCCAGCTCTGCGGTTGCCCCCGCGATATATACATTAGATTAAATAAAGCATTCTGCCAGCAACTCATCTACTCAGTTCCTGTAATGCGCTATACCCCCCCCGCACCCCCTGCATTGCCCCCCGCCCCTGCCCCTGCCCCCGCCCCCGCGCCCGCCCTCGCTATATAATTAAACATTCGGCTTCAGCGTTGGACTAGTGGGGGATACGGCCTTAGTCCTGATAATAATAATAAACAGCCATCCATCGACTCTAAAGAGGCACCAGACTGTCGCCCTGGCCCCCGTTAGAGAGAGATGCTTCCTCATGCATAAGGATGCACCAGGCTATCGCCCTGGCCCCCGCTAGATCTGATCCCCGATGCAACTGCAGATGCCCTGCGCTACCCCGTAGATGGAGCCCACCACCTCACCCATGCCCTCGCATACGTCCCCACAGCACGGCTCAAACACCTCCCCCACGCCGCCCACCAGGGGCTTACACTCGTCCACTGTTCGGCTCTACCTGAGCACTCTGTACTCGTACAGGATGTATTAGTTGATACAGTGACCAAAACGGCCACCCGGGGCTTACACTCGTCCACTCGTTATAGGATGTGTCCATTGATACAGTGAAAAAATAGATCAGGTTGAGCTGGAAAGTGAACGAGTGTAAGCCCCTACCTTCCACCATGTCCCCGATGCCGTCGCCGCACACCAACGCCACGCCCCCCGTGCAATCCCCGTCAAAGCACCCCATATCCGGCACGTCAAAGTCGATTCCACCCAAAGCGGCCCCGAGCGACGAGCCGGCGTCCCCAATCGCGCTGCCGAAGTTACCCATGGTGGCGCCGACGTCCCCAAACCCACCCGCCGTCCAGGAGGGTCGATGAGAAGAACTACTCGACTGAGGTCGGAGCATGACTTACATTCAGGGTGACTGATTAGGAGGGTCAATGAGAAAAAACACTCGACCGAGATCGGAGCATGTCTTATCTTGAGGGTGAATGCTCATACAGATGCGCTGACTCCGTTGGTCGATCCAACGTCAGTCGATGGCGTGTTCTCAATCACCCCCCTGCCATGGCGCCAAGCACGATAACCCCCGCCGCACCGCCCACCGCATATTTTGTCAAATTTATTTTCTTGCCGGCATGTAGAGGCGCAAGATGAAATTGAACGCAAAGTTTGAAAAGCGGTTCATCAGAACATAATTGCAATTGCTGAAAGCAGGCGCTTTCAACACGGGTTTCCATGACTTTCAACGTGCACCTTCCCACCGGAAGCTTTTGCCTTTTCTAGCTTATCCTCCCGTCGCTTCGTGGTCTCAAACGCGCACATCTGCGTGTGTGCGCACGGCACCCCGTATTGCACAGATATGGCCACCACCTCCTGCTCCAGCCCCTTCTCCTGTCACCAGGGTCATCAAGAACAACGTCTGGATCGGCGGTCGGAGCATGCTACGCAGTTCTGGTGGGGGGGGCAAATGGAGATGGCGCGCGGCGCGGTCTGGTCACGATCTTTGAGTTAATAGACCCTCGCCCATACAAAAATCAGTCTCCCGTGTACGGGAGACTGATCTCCACTGTAATTTATATGAGCGACCGTCTATTAACTCAAGCAGATCCATATCTCCATTTGCCCCCCCCACTAGAACTGTGTAGTGACTTACCTTCCAAGTGTATAGAAGTGCCCACATAGACGCGAGGACACGGTTCGTGGTAGCCGACCATCCCATGAGCATTTACCTACGTCCCAAATTCGGTGTATTGACATCCAACGTTGGTCGAGACGTTCTCAATGACCCCCCCGCCTGTTGCAGCCAGGCTTTTCCCGTCAGCAGATCGATGCGCTGCTTGATGAACACCTTGTCGAGCGGAACATCCAGCGCGTTGTTTCCCAGATGTAGCGGCGCAAGTTGAACTTGAAATTTGAGTTTGAAAGCGGTGCTTCATCACATTTATCTTCAAGGGCTGAAACCAAGTGCGGTCAATCCGGATTTAAGCTTGAGTCAACTTGCACCGCCCCACCGAGATCGTCCACCACGTTGACCTGCTGGCTCCACACGGTGCCGTCCGCCAGGAGCCCCTTGCAGCAAGGTCATTCAGAACAAGCACTCGACCGAGATCAGAGCTTGATTATCACCGGGGTGGACGCTCATACAGACGCGCGGATGCAGTGGAGCAGATTCAATCATTCAACGTCGGTCGAGTGCTTGTTCTCAATGTACCCCTGCCCTGAGCTCAACAAAGCGCGGCAGGCCACCCTGCACTTTCCCGCTGATCATGACGGGCGCGCCCACGATGTAGTGGCGCAAGTTGAAATTCAAAGCTAAATTGAAAGCAGTTCATCACATTTTAGTCTCAAGCGCTGAACCCAGGCGTTGTATGGCACAGCTGAACCCAGGCGTTGTATGGCAGAATTTGTAATTGGAACCTAAACTTGAAAGCAGTGGATCACATGTTTGCTTCACGCGCTGAATTCAGGCGCTTTCAATGCGGGGTTCAGCTGATTTCAAGTTGCACCACCCCACCACGAAGAGGTCCGGGATGGGGAACGGGTACATTTCGACCTCCGAGCCGCCGCCCGGGATGCCCAACGCCAGGTCGGTCAGCACGGGCACCCGCGCGGCGGCCAGCAGGCCCGATATTAGGGCCTGGCGGATATTGCACGCCATGTCACCAAATACAGTCTAAACCCGATGACGTGGCAAGCACTCTTAACTTGTTTCTTGATCTAAATGGCAACCTGTGACGTGGCGAGCATTATTCGCCAGGCCCTACCCGACATCTGCTCTTGGATGCGCGCGGGGGTGAAAGCGGCGTCAGACATGCCGCGCAGGAGGGTCCTTGAGAACAAGCACTCGAAACGAGATCGGAGCATGACTTACCTATAAGGTGAATGCTCATGCAGATGCACGGAGGAGGAGAAGGAGATCCAACGAAGGTTGAGTGCTTGTTCTCAACGACCCCCATGCCGCGCCCGGTGTTGGCCAGCATCTTGAGGAAGTAGTGATTGCAGTACCGCCCGATGCCGAACGTGCAGACGCGGGGCAGCGTCGCCATGCCGCCCACGGGCTTCTGCTGCTGCGCCTGTGCCATCATGTATTGGCGCAGGTTGAACTTGAAAGCAAAACTTGAAAGTAGTCCATGATATTTTAGCTCAAAGCGCTGAAACCAGGCGCTTTCAACACGGGGTTCAAGTAGTTTCAACCTGCACCGCCTTACCATCATGCGGCAAATCTCCCGCTCGTTCTCTACCGCGCAGGAGGGTAATTGAGAACAATAACTCACATCTAAGCAAGCACATCAAAACATGGCGCCTGCATGTTGAATGCTCAAACAGACGGGTGGTGGAGGGGGAGGAGTTCTTGCATGTTGAATGCTCATACAGACTGGCGGAGGAGAAGCATGATGAATGCCCGTACAGACGAGCGGAGAAGGAGGAAGAGATTCAACCTTGGTCGAGTGCTTGTTCTCATCAACCCCCCTGCCGCGCCGTCGGTGATGAGAAACACAAAGGGCACCGATCCCTTGGCGCCCGTCCTGGCCAGCATGTCGAGCGCCACGGTGAGTGGGGTCATGATGTCCGTGGTGCCATGTGGCAGGGCCGTGGCATTCGTTCCCTAACTGTTTGCTCATAATGTGTGTAGACTGAGTATGCGAGTGTGTAGATTGTTCGTGCGAGTGTGTAGAATGTTCGCGCGAGTGTGTAGACTGTGTACGCGAGTGTGTATATTGTGTACGCGAGTGTGTAGACTGTGTACGGGTACACTACGAGCAGACAGTGATGGCCCCACCACGCGCGAAGCACTTGGCCAGCACCCACGCCACCGCCGCCTCAATCGCCTCGGGGGTAGCCTGCACTAGCCCCTTCTCGGAGAGGTACTCCTGCAAGTTATCGAAGGCGATGACGTTGAACTTGTCCGACGGGGCCAGCGCGCGCAGGCCGGTCACGAGCGCCTGCTGCGCACTCTCAATGGGCCCGCCATTCATGGAGCCGCTGTGTATGGGCACACATTGGAATCGGACGCAACGTTTGAAAGCGGCTTATCATATATAAGTTTCAATCGCTGAAATCAAGCGCGGTCAAATTGGGGTTGACCTGGGGTTGATCTGCACTGCCCTACCGCTGCGGTCGAGGCAGAAGACGACAGAGCGCGGGAACGGAATGCAGCGATCGGGGCGTGGGGGCGCCACCGCCACGGCAAACGCACTGCGCGTGTCCTGCGTTGGTCCCTCGGGCGCGGGCTGCTGCACGGCGGCGGCGGCGATGGCGTCGCTCCACACCTGCATGTGGGGCCGGACACTCATCTCCTTACTGTTTGCTCAAAGTGTACAGGTGAACCCGTGCACACTCGCCGCACACTTGTTCCTGGCTTTAGAGCCACACGAGGTCTGGTACAGTGTGCGCTCAGTATGAGCAAATAGTGTGGGGTCCGCCCTGCCGGCATGCGCAGCACCACGTCGCAGTTGGCCCAGTTGCGGTCTTGCGGGTCCAGCATGATCTGTGTGACGCCGCTGCCCTTTTGCACCACGGAGGTGGGGTGCGTCTTGCACTCGATGGGCACCTCGTAGCAGGGTCATTGAGAACAACCACTCGATCGAGATCGGAGCATGACTTACCTTTAGAGTGAATGCTCATAGCGACAGACACGCAGCGGCGGAGGAGGAGGCGGAGGAGGAGGAGGAGAAGGAGGAGGAGGAGGAGGAGGAGGAGGAGGAGGAGGAGGTGAATCAACGTCGGTCAATTGCTTGTTCTCGATGACCCCCCTACCTCGCCCGGGTACGCGCTGCGGACGGTGGCCATGAATGACATGACGCTGGTGATGTTGGTGCCCGGCCGCATGCACCCGTTGGGGAGTGTGGTGGGCGCCTTGAAGATGTAGGCGCCGTCGTGTAGGGCCTGCCGGATACTGGTCGCCACGTCATCCAACGCACTTTGATTCCTTGTCTCTTAAGTTACAGGGCACCCTATGACGTGGCGGGCCTGGTTTACATTGCTCGCCACATTAACCCTCCTCTCTTGAGTTAAATGGCACCACATGACGTGGCGAGCAACATCTATTGCCCACCACGTCATCCAACGCACTGTGGACCCTCGTCCTTTTGGTCGAATGGCGCCATATGACGATGCGAGCAACATCCGCCAGCCCCCGCCGTCGAGGAAGGCGAGGGGCTGGAAGTAGGTGACGATGATGTCCACCGTCTCCCCCGCTTTGATGTTGGGAATCATGATGGAGAACACCTCGGGGTGCGTCGGCAGCGGCGCCGCCTCGTTGCGCCCAAAGCGGTTGCCACGAAATCCCTTGGTGTCGGCCAGGGTGGAGGGTCATTGAGAACAAGCACTCGACCGACATCGGAGCATGACTCATGACTTACCTTCAGGGTGATTGCTCATACAGACGCGCAGAGGAGGAGGAGAGATTCAAAATCTGTCGAGTGCATGTTCTTAATACCACCTCACTCATATACAGACACACGGAGGAGGAGGAGGAGGAGGAGGAGCAGGAGGAGGAGGAGGAGGAGATTTAACGTCGGTCGAGTGCTTCCTCTCAACCGCCCTGCCAGCGGCACGACGCAGCTGTTGATGCGCTTCTTGGCCATGGTGGCGCTGATGCTGGTCACCGTGGCGCCCGGGTGTAGCGGCACTGCGAACGCGCAGCTCCCGTTGTTGCCTCCCGTGCGACAGGGACCCCACTGAAATAATTCGAGTTGAAGTTGCTGCTGGGCCGCTTCTGTCAGCTGGCCGTTTGCCAATGTACGGGAAGGCATAATTGCGCGCAACCGGCAGATGGGTTTCGCTTGGCGATAGACAGGCTCCCGAGTACATAACCACGCTATGTGAAACCCCGACTGGCGCGCGCGTCAACCCCAACGTTGGTGCGCTTTGCCACGGGTTCCGGGCGCGTCCTCACCCTGCCTTGAGCAGGCTGCCGGGGACCAGCCATGAACTGGTTGCAGTGACGAAGGCGGTGGACAGATGGCACTCCACCTTGTACTCCAGGGACTTGCACTGCGCGGGCGCGAATAGCGTCTCGTCATAGTTGCGGTCGATGTAATCCGCCTTGAGCACCGAGGTGACATATAGCCCCAGCAGCAAGGTCAGAGAACAAGCACTCGAACCGGATATCAAGCGTGCCTACAAACGTCAACATCAGTTCAATTCGGGAGAATGCTTGTGTTTGCAGATGACGCGCGGACTCGGTTCGTTGGAACAAATCGTCGAACTGAGTGCGTCCTCTGAATGGACCCCCTGCCCGGACACGTGGGATGGAAGACGCCCGCCGGGTCCTTGGAGGCAACCACCTGCGGCGGTGCCGTCATGCCCGCCATCGCGCCTGACTGCTGTTTTGACTGCAGGTCCGCTTGCGCATGTAATTCAGGTGTAGACTGAGGGTTGACGTTGACGCGAGTCGCGGCGAAGCGGTTGCTGCCTCCTCGTAGAACGGACTTGTACGCAGGGGTAAGGATGTGTTGCTCGCCGTGCCGGGCGCGGGCGGCGGTCTAAATGCGGCGACTTGTCGGTCAGTCGTCCCGACCGCGGCACGTTTTTGGGAGCGTCAACTTTTCGTTCTCGTAGACACGTGGCAATAAAACCCTAAGCCCTAAGCCCGGAACCCGCGCCCGGAACCCCATTCCCGCCTAATAAAAACCTAAATGAATAAAGGTGGATCAAACAGCGACCAATAAGATGCCGTTATTTCACGCGTTACGAATAATCGCGTCAGCACGGCAGCGGCACGCGCTCCTCAGCACACGCCTGCCACAACATTCCAGCACGCGCACACGAACGCCCGCCTTAGAAGCCTTCGTAAACTCTTCATCCACCCGCTCCTCCACTACGCACGCTGACACGGGTGCTCTGTAGACTCCTGGGCCGTCGAGAGTCGAAGAAAATGTCGTGGACGTGTTGTGCGGCTGTTGTTAATGTGAGGGCACCTGCGGCGGTGAACGGTCCAAGAGGACGGCAACGACAGCCCATGCAGCCCGCGGGCCGACGACGACGACTCGCTTCGGCCGGCGAGAGGGCACCCACGCAGAGGGGATCTCATGTGGCCGTCAGGTGAGCCGGCGCTTCAGCTCGCTCTTGCACCCAACGCGCCGCATTGCTTTCCGCCCTCCACTTTTCCCACTTCTGGTCAACTGTGGTACAATCAGACTGTTCCTGTCCCATAATAAACCACGGGGTGGGCGGGGCGAGGACTCCCGTAGACCGCCGTGGGTGATACCGGGACGTCTCTTTTAGGTGATGCCCTGTTGTGCTTCAAAAGGCGCGCCTGCTTCACGAAGCCGGCGCGGCTTGGAAATCACCAAATTGATTAGTCGTCTGCTGACACAGGTATGTATCCGGTAGATACTGGTAGATACTGGTAACAATGGTTCGTGTTAGTGTACTAACCCCACTCTTGAACTCGCGTCAACGGACTGACGGTGGCGGTGTGCCTCACTAGCGCAAGCTGACCTCCAGACCGCGCCTCCGTCTGTGCAGGGCGGGTTGGTTCGCACAGCTGACTGGCATGGTGAGCATGGACGAGGCTGTGGCTGGGGATGACTGGCATGGTGACTCGGTCTCAGACACACAGTCTGGGGAACCGGACACGCGAACTGTAAATGAGTATATGGGCACGGGGAGGAGCGGGGTAGTGATTGAGGAGGCCAAGTGCACGCTGCTGGGCAACGAGGGCGGAAAGTACAGCTTGGTTGGCGAGATGGTGGTGGCGTCGGACGCGGACTCCATGTATGCCATGCTCACCGACTACTTGGCGTCGCCGCGCATCTTCGCCACAGTAGGGAATGATGGACAGTGCTCGACACGTCATCGAACGCATTTTGAACCCTGAGTGATGAATACTGCTTGCCGCATCATCACACACGTTTTGAACCCTCGTTGCTCGAGTTTAACGGCATTCTATGACGTGGCAAGCACTATCCATCAGTCCCTACGTCATCAAACGCTTTCTGAGCCCTCGTTTCTTGATTTAACTGGCATCCTATGACGTGGCGATCACTATCCATGAGTCCCTACAGCACGGTGGACAGCGTGGCGACCTCGCAGCTTGACAACGGGGCGCTGCTGGTGTCGCAGAGCTGCCGCTGGAAGTTTGCCCGGGTATTCGGCGGCGCGTTCATGTGCCACCTGGCGGTGACGGAGGATGTGCCGGGGCGCTTCATGGAGGTGAGCCTGCACGAGAAGGGGTTCATCCGCGAGTTCGAGGGCTCGTGGACGGTCACGGAGGAGCCCGGCAGGGGGGTGATTGAGAAAAAGCACTCAACCGACGTTGAATCTCCTCATGCTCCTCCTTCGAGCGTATGTATGAGCATGATTCACCCTCAGGGTATGTCATCCTCTGATGTCGGTCGGTGGGTAATCGAGAACAAGCACTCGACCGAGATTGAATCTCCTCCTCCTACTCCTAGCGTCTATGTGAGCATTCACCCTGAAGGTAAGACATCCTCCAATGTCGGTAGAGTGCTACTTATCAACGACCCTCCTGCCCGGTGGGGGCGTGCGGTTGCGGCACACTCTGGCGCTACGGCCGGCGCTGACACCGCCGTACGCGCACAAGATCTTCCTGAAGCAGATCGGGGAGATCTTCGAGGACGTGACGAGCGAGGTTGAGAGCTGGAACGGGGCCAAATACCCGGTGCCGGGCGTGCCCAGCGGCTCCCGCTCTGAGGACGAGGCCGAGGACCTGACTGTTTGTGCATAGTGTACCAGTGCCTGAACACACTCGGCTCCGTTGACGCGGACGAGTGGTCGAGGACCTGACTGTTCGCGCATAGTGTACCTGTACACGCTCACCGCGTCCTGCTGAGTATGGGCACACCGGCACACTATGCGCGAAATGTTATGGAAGGGGCCGGGCCAGGGAGGCGGATGATGTTGTGTTCCCTGAACTCAATTGAAGTAAACAAGGCGGTGTCAAGCAGTCACGTTTGTAATATTTTTTTGTAATTCGTTTATAGTTTGTGGACATCTGGTACATTAGCAGGGTCCAGTGTAATTCACAGTTTATTTCAGTTCATTTGCGCCTTCGTCGTGTTCTCGACCGTGTCGTGATGGTGGCAGTATGGAATTATTAATCCGCGAGAAAGTGATGAAAACCGTCTAGCAAATGACTCATACACCTCTCGGAACCGCCGACTATTATCTACGCCCGCAACACCCCCAATCGCCCCCAGCCCCTCAGACCCCGGACGCCCCCGTCAAGAAAGTTTGGTACACCCCCAATCAAATGCTCAATCTACGCCCCGTGTCAACAAGGTTCCGATCACGAGCGCATCTTGTTGTCGCACATCTGCAGGCTCTGCGCCGCGTAGAACCGCACGTCGGCGTCGGCGTCCGCCTCCATCTCCACCAGCACGGGCCGGACACTAGGGTCGTTGAATACAAGCACTCGACCGAGATCAAACAGAGTCAGAGCAGGGTGATTGCTCATACAGACGCCTGGACTCGATCCATAATCGAGTATGTATTCTCAATAACCCCACTTTCCTGCAAGGCTGGAGGGTCACTGAGAACAAGCGCTTGACCGAGATCGGAGCATGACTTACCGTGGAGTATGAATGCTGACACGGACGCGCAGACCCGGTTCGTCGATTCAACGTCGGTCGAGTGCTTCTTCTCAATACCCCCCCGCTCGTAGACAGGAGGAGGACATTCAACGTAGGTCGAGTGCTTGTTCTGAACACCCACCCCGCTCATTGGGATGCGCGGACTCGGTTCGTCGATTCAACGTCGGTTGAGTGCTTGTCCTCAGTAACCCCCCTGCCGGATCTCGCTCTCCACCACGCCTCCATCCACCGCCGATACGATGTCGCCGAAGCACTTGGCCACGCTGAACCGCACGTTGGCCACCTTGTCCTTGGCCGCCACCTTCAGCTTGGGCAGAATGTCGCGCAGTGCCACCTCCTGGGAGGAGGGTCGTTGAGAGCAAGACATAGGAACCAAGTTCGAACATCACTTGACTTCATGTTGGTTGCCCATACATACGCGCGGAGGAGGAGGAGGAGGAGACTCAACATCGGTGGAGTGCTTGTTCTCCGTAAACCCCTGCGGAGGAGACTCAACGTCGGTCGAGTGCTTGTTCTCCATTACCCCCCTGCCTGGCCCATGGCCACGGCCAGCAGGCTCATGGCCTTGAGCACCGTCATGCGGTACAGGTAGTGCGGGTTCTTCAGCAGCTCGATCACATTCGGCAGGATGTTGGTGCGCGCCCACTCCGCGCCGAACACCTCCGTCAGCTTCTGCAGGTTCACCGCCGCCGCCGAGCACCAGGGTCGTTGAGCACAAGCCCTCAAACGAGATCGGAGCATGCCTTGCCTGAAGGGCGATGTTCATACAGACGCACAGAGGAGGAGGAGGAGGAGGAGGCGGAGGAGGAGGAGGAGGAGGAGAGAGAGGAGGATACGGAACAGGAGGAGGAGGAGGAGGAGGAGGAGGAGGGGGAGCAGGGAGAGGAGGAGGAGGAGGAGGAGGAGGAAGAGGAGGCGGATAAGCGGGACGAGGAGGAGGAGGGGCAGGTGGAGGACATTCATGCAGATTCAACTTTGGTCGAATGCTTGTGCTCAACACCCCCCTGCCTCGCGGATGGAGTACACGCGGTCGCTCAGCCACTGCAGGCACAACGCGTTGAGCTGCCCCTCCTTCCCCGCCCCGCCGTCCTTACCTGGCTGAAACAAGAAATTGGTGCCCATCTGGCTCGCCAGCAACGGGATGTACTCGATGATGGCCAGCCGCACGCGCCAGTGGATGTCCTCCGCCAGGTCCTCGCAGCAGGGTCGTTGAGAACAAGCTGTCGAGCCGATATCGGATGGTGCCTGGTATCTGCGTTGGTGACTGGTGCCGTGCGCCGGGTGCCTCCTCATACACGTAAGAGCATCCCTCTCTGTCCGCTTCCGCGGGCTCTACTTCAGCGGCCGATGTTATGACCTACATGCAGGGTGAGAGCTCAAAAAAATACAAGCGGAGGAGAAGTTCGTCGATTCAATGGATCATTACGATAAGCCTCCTGCCTTGATGGCCGGCAGGAGCTCCTGCGACAGCAGGTCCACCCCGATCACCTGGTTCACCTGGTCCAGCTTGCTGATGATGTTTAGCCGCACCTCCGGAAACTCGTCCTTGATGTAGGGCCGAGTGGGTGAGTGAGTGGTTGGGGTGAGTGAGTGAGTGAAGGAGCGAGTGCGTGAGTGAAGGAGCGAGTGCGTGAGTGAGCGAATAAAGTTGTCCCCGCTAGAGACGGCATCCTATGACATGGCGAGCACTATCCATCAGTTTTTAGACCCCACCTTGAGCAGCGTCAGGAAGATGGGCAACAGCTGCTCGATGGTCTGCGTCTTGCCCAGCGTGGGCGCCAGGCCCATGATCACCGAGGCTAGCGCGGCGCGCACGTGTTGGCTCGTGTCACCCGCCAGTTCCTTGACGCGCGGGATGATCTTCTCTGACGCCGCCTCTGCGCCCAAAATGTAGCGTCGCAAGTTGAAATTGACAGCAAAGTGAGAGAGGGTTTCATCATATTGTAACTTCCAGCGCAGACAGCATAGGCGCTTTCGACACGGATTTTCATGCTATCAACCTGCACCGCCCTACCACCAGCGTGCAGAAGCTGCTCACGTTGCCCGCGCTCGCGATGCGCACCTCGGGGCAGGGACCACAGCACCACCCCACCACGTCGTTGGTCTTGGTCAGCATGCGATTGTACGCGTCCAGGGGCATGTGGACCCCCCCGGCGGGCACGTCTGCACCATAACACACAGGAGTAATGGCACGTGGTCTGACCACCCGACGCACATCACCCAACATCACACACATGCATTTAGTCGGATGCGCCAACAGCTTATTGTGATAGTCCAAGTCCACACCTCGGCCTCGTTATCCATGAGCAGCTGCTCGTAGCTTGGCAGCAGCTCGGTCTTCGCCAGGTCCTTCCCGATGGACTCGCACAGCTCAAACAGCTGCTGCGCCACCATGTAGCGCACGCGCCACGACTTGTCCGCCGCAAACTTCTTCACGATAGGCACCACCTCGTACACGCACTCCTCGCGCGGTAGCAGCCGCCCCAGCGCCGCGCAATCCTCCACCTCTAGCTAAGGCCTGGCAGCTATTGCTCGTCCCGTCACAGGGCGCATTTCGTTTCAAAAGACGAGGGTTCACATCCTGTTGGATGAGGTGGCGAGCACTATCCAACCGGCCCTACCGCTAGGAGGCGCACGCTGTCCTGTTCGTCCAAGGTCAGTTGTGTGAACAGCGTCATGATCTCTGTCTTGACATACTCCTGCTCACACACCGCCGATTACCAGGGCCGGGCAAGACGTCCCTTTTTGGGCTCAACTTGAGCATATTCGAGATATCAGGTGGTGATAACTCAACCAGGCCCACCCCTGGCAATGGTGCGGACGAGGAAAAGTAGGAGGAGGAGGAGAAGCACAGGTGCACAACGAGCAAACAGTCAGGCCCTGCCGCAAACTTCCCAAGGTTCTGCGCAGCGGCGCGGCGCACCATCGGTGTCTCGTCCCGACACAGCTCGCTGAATGTGGTCTGCAGCGCCCGGCGCAACTCCGTTTTGGACGGGCTGCACTTCTCAAACGCCACGGCGAACATGCCGCATGCCGAGACGCGCGCCGTGAACCAGTCCCCGCTCGCCAGCCTCTGCACACACGGGCATGTTTCGGAGAAGGTGTCAGTGACCGCTCTGACCCAACCCGACCCCGGCCCCCACCCACTCAGGTGCTGACGGGGCCGTTTTCCCCACACGTGTGCGTGCACACCCCATCTCCCCAAAACTCCGTCTGACCCTCGCGCTGCAGTCACCAGCGTCCTCGTCGCCACTGCCCCGCTTCCTGCAATCCCTTGGTGCCTGCTGGCGTGCTCCTCGGCTGCTTGTGAACCTTCGCCGCCTCAACACTTGGTTCACCACCTACACACTCCAGCACTACGGTCCACAGAGTTTTTTTGCCCTAAAACCATCCCTGTGTGTGACTGCTCCAGGTAGCGCCGTGCGCCCGGCGGCGCCGCGCGGGTTTCGTACTTTGCGTCGTGGGGGGTCAGGGGACGGATCCGTGGGCGCGGGGGCGGGAGGGAGGGTCGCGAGAGTTTGGGCTTGACGCCGCGGGGCAGCTCGGCAACGCACCTGCACCAGGGGAATGTAGTGCTCGTGAATGCCCTCCTCGTTCATGGCCTTCCCAACCTTGACGGCGGCCTCCACCGCCTTCTCGCGCACCACCGTCTCCTCCACCGTGCTCAGGTTCTCCAGCGGCGCCAGCAGGCAGTGCACGTGCTCTGCCCCGCCCACCTTGGGGATCAGGTTGCCCATCTCCTCCGCGATGGCCAACAGGCAGGGGCTTACACTCGTCCACTTTTCAGCTCAACTTGAGCGCTTTGTATGGGATAGGGGATGTACGTGAGGGGTTGTGTAGCCCGTGTTAAGGAGGTGTCAGGGGGTGTTTATGTGTGTAGGGTGCATTCTTGTGACCGACGCGGCTCAAGTTGAGCTGAGAAGTGGACGAGTGTAAGCCCATGCCAACAGGCACTCGTCCTCGTCGTCATTGCTATCGGCCAGGAACGGCACCAGCTCCGCGCGCGTGCGCTCCGCCCCCAGCGCGCTGGCGATCGTCGTCAGGCGCCGGATGGAGTTCAGCCGCAGCTGCACGTTCTCATTCTGTTGACGTAAAGCATCAAGATAAGGGTCAGTGCCATCGAAAGGGGGCCGGCGCCGCGTTACCATGTACCAGCACCCCCAGTGTCCAAAGTCTCCCCTCTCACTCACCTCGCCCACCGCTCTCCTCCTTCCCACCCACTCCCCCTCCCTCTCCGTCGCCGCCCCTCCCCTCAACCTGAAACCAAACCCCATTCCCCCCCATCCCTCCCTCTCCTGTCGCCCTGCTCTCCCAACTCTCCCAACACACCCCAACGCTTGAGGCGCCGTCGCGCGCGCGTCACGGGTCGGATCTCCGCGCGTAAACCCTTCGCCGCGAAAACCAAATGAAGCGAGTGCGAGCCAGAGTGCCTTCCCGGCATTGAAGACGGCTTTCGGACGCTCGGAAACGCGGCTTGAGCGGCCTGGGGCGCGGACCTTGAGCTCGTCGATGAGCATTGCGACGGAGAAGAGGTCATCGGCGCTGTCGGCCTCCATGACGCCCGCCAATCAACGCTCGCGCGTACACGCAGCGCGGCGAGCTTGTGCCGAGCGTGAGCACGCACAACTTTCCCCACCGTTTGAACGCCTATTTTCGGTTCGCCCTTTCGTCGGGGATTGACCGGCTCTGATTGGCCGAGAGCCTCCATTCGGGGGAGTCATGGGGTAGTCATGCCGGAGACTGGGTTTATTCATGTCTCCACTTGCTGCCACCACCGCCACTGCGCTCGTAACTGCCACCACCTTCGAACGCCACTCGACTGATTCCACCACCACTGCTGCCAATACTGCCACCTCAACCGCCACCAACACCACTCCGCTGCACCTGCGTCGGATAAATCCTTTCCTCAAGCCACGCGGCGTTCAATGAATGAGGACAGTCTGACGAGCGCCCCGTGACATAGCATGCGACGCGCACGCGCGGCACACGATGAATACACATGAGGCTAATGATATATCATATTAACGGGACAGCGCCCGTGCTCGGGAGCTCTCCCCCGGCCCCGGATGCGCGTGCCTACTAAGAGCGGCTGACTCTTCTACTGCTAGGGTTGGGTGCCCGTCTAAAACGCCCACTAGTACGCGCCCTGGTTGGACTTGAACGCGTTGACCTCGTCCTTGAACTTCTGTGAGATGTCCGTCACCTGCGCCGGTCGAAGCGGTGATGACAA
>Ga0307489_10000187_pt1 | contig 33973 bp, 26 predicted proteins | sample SB12metaG_FD_202247 | JGI IMG/M metagenome (GOLD analysis project Ga0307489, IMG submission 202247) | Sea-ice brine microbial communities from Beaufort Sea near Barrow, Alaska, United States - SB 1.2 | ecosystem: Environmental > Aquatic > Marine > Coastal | place: USA: Alaska | collected... | reverse complement strand
TGGTAAAAAATGCTACTGTAGGAATTTTTATACTACTGCTTATTTTCTTGCCGATTCATATTTGGGATGCAACTAAAATTAGATCTGCAATTGGTTCTAAAAAAATTGCTTTTCTTAGAATTCCACTACAATTTTTGTTAATGTATGGTACGTATATTATTTACAAAAACTCATAAATTAAAGAATCAAAAAATGAAAAAATTACTTTTATTCTTCCTTACACTGCTCTTAATTTTTTCATGTAGCAAAGAAAAAGTTGATTTAATTGTCATCAATTCAAACACCTATACTGTAAATACTAATTTTGATACAGCAGCAGCATTTGCAGTAAAAAATGGGGTGTTTGTAGCTGTTGGAAAAAATGCAGAAATTACAGGTAAGTATGAAGCTGATGTGCTTGTAGATGCTAAAAAACAAACAATTGTTCCAGGTCTAATTGATGCACATTGTCATTTTTACAGAATGGGTTTGCAGCAGCAAAAGGTTTCTTTAGAAGGAACGAAGAGCTATGATGAAGTTTTACAAAAACTAGTCGACTTTCAAAAAGAAAAAAACACCTCTTTTATTACTGGCCGCGGTTGGGATCAAAATGACTGGGAACTGAAAGAATTCCCAACAAAAGAAAAGTTAGACGTTTTATTCCCTATACTACCTGTTGCTATCGGCAGGGTTGATGGGCATGCATTATTGGTAAATCAAGCAGCAATTGATTTGGCAGGAATTACTAAAAAAACAAAAATTTCTGGTGGAGAAATCATCCTGAAAGATGGAGAAATGACAGGCGTCTTGATTGATGCTGCAATGCGTTTTATTACACCTCCCAAGACCTCAAAAAAAGCCGCAATACAAGGTTTGCTAGATGCGGAAAAGATATCTTTTTCCTATGGATTAACAACCGTTGACGATGCTGGTTTAGATAGAAGCACTATCGAACTAATTGATAGTTTACAGCAAGCTGGTAGTTTAAAAATGCGAGTGTATGCTATGGTTTCAGGAGACAAACAAACACAAATTGACTATTATATAAACAAAGGAAAAATAAAAACAGACCGGCTAAATGTACGCTCTTTTAAAATATACGGAGACGGCGCATTAGGTTCTAGAGGTGCTGCAATGCGCGCCTCCTATTCAGATAGAGAAAATCATTTTGGAGCCTTCATGTATCCGCCAGAAAGATATCAAGAAATTGCAAAACAAATTGCAGCTTCAGACTATCAAATGAATACACATGCCATAGGAGATTCTACAAATAGCTGGATGTTAAAAACCTACAAGGACGTATTAAAAGACAGTAAGAATAGACGCTGGAGAATTGAACATGCGCAAATAATTCCCGAAGAAGATTTTAATAATTTTGATAATATTCTACCTTCAGTACAACCCACACATGCTACCTCAGATATGTATTGGGCGGGAAAAAGAATTGGAAAAAAAAGAATGAAAGGTGCGTATGCATTTAAAGATTTATTAAAGAAATATGGTAAAATTGCCTTAGGAACAGATTTTCCCGTGGAACAAGTAAATCCATTTTTAACCTTTTACGCTGCTACTATTAGAAAAGATTTAGACAGCTATCCAAAAGATGGTTTTCAAATGGAAAACGCATTAACCAGAGAAGAAACCTTAAAAGGAATGACCATTTGGGCTGCCTATTCTAATTTTGAAGAAAAAGAAAAAGGTTCTATTGAAGTTGGTAAGTTTGCAGATTTTGTCATTTTAAATCAAGATATAATGACTGTTAAAGGGAATAGAATACCTAAAACCACTGCTATTTCAACTTATTTAAATGGAGAAAAGGTTTATTAGAATAATCAGAGTATATTCGCTTAAAAATCATCAAATGAAAGCACACTTATTTTTATTTTTTTCAGTATTTATTTTTCTTGCTTGCTCTAATAATGATGCTGATTTTGAGCCTCAAACAGAAGAGGATATTATAAAGTACATAGAAGATAATGACCTGAGCGCAAACAGAACTAATTCTGGTTTGTATTATGTAATTAACAATAGCGGCTCAGGAACAAGACCAACAAGCAGTTCTAATGTAACCGTGGCTTACAAAGGCTACTTTTTAAATGGAACTGTTTTTGATGAAAGTGATGCTGATGGTATTTCCTTTGGATTAAACCAAGTAATTTCTGGTTGGACGGAAGGGATTCCACTTTTTAAAGAAGGTGGAGAAGGTCTTTTATTAGTTCCTTCTAATTTAGGATATGGAGCCAATGGCCGTAACTCTATACCTGGAGGTGCTGTTTTGGTTTTTGATATCAAACTAATTAGTGTCAACTAAGCAAATGAAAACCCATAAAAAAAGCGAAACTTAATAGGTTTCGCTTTTTTTTTAAGCTGTAATTGGTTTGATAAAATCTTCGATGTGTTCCACCCCAGTATCTCCTACATGCTGTATAAAAGCAGAGCCTACGATAGCTCCATTTGCATACGAACAAGCAGTATTAAAAGTAGTTTTATCAGAGATGCCAAAGCCTATGATTAATTTACTTTGTAAATTCATTGCTTTTATTCTCTCGAAATATTCAATTTGACTGTCCGAAATTTCTCCTTTTGCACCTGTAATAGATGCAGATGCAACTACATATATAAACGCTTTAGAATAAGAATCTATCTTTCTAATTCGTTCCTCTGAAGTATGCGGAGTTATTAAAAAAACATTTGTAAGACCATGTTTTTCGAAGAGTTGTTTGTAGTGATTTTCAAACTCTACCATTGGTAAATCAGGTAAAATTACAGTATCAATTCCACACGCTACACATGCTTTACAAAATTTATCTTCACCATATTTTAGCAACTGGTTTAGATATCCCATGGCAACTAAAGGAGTTTTATTCGTTTCTTTTATTGTTTTTAATTGTTCAAAAATAAGATCTAAATTAATTCCGTTTTCTAAAGCTTGATAACTGCTTTTTTGTATTGTTGGGCCATCTGCCAAAGGATCTGAGTATGGCAAACCAACTTCAATAAAGTCTACACCACTTTTTTCTAATGCTGAAATTACTTTTGTTGTATCTTCTAGCTTAGGATACCCACATGTAAAATAAATAGACAATAAATTAGTATCTTTTTTCTGAAATAATTCTTGAATCGAATTCATATTTCTACTTTTAATTGTGTTGTTATTTCGTGTTCAATAGCACTCCATAAATTAATTCTTAATTGCAATGCTCTTTTACCTGTCTCTAAAACTTCTTCCCATTTTTGCTCGTCGTTACCGCAAAGCTCTGTTACCATCTTTAAAGATAAAGGTCCATGTTCATCACCATCTAATTCAATATGCCTCTTTAAATAATAATTGAAACTATCGTAAGATGTATTGTTTTCAAGTGAAGCTTTGTCAATAATACCAATAAACATATCTGGTATTACATCTTCTCTTCCAAAGGTAAAAGAACCTGCAATTAAATGTGTTTTATTTGTTTTTATAATATCAAACGTAAAATTCAAAAATTCTTTTACTGCATTTGGCATCGCAATACTTTCTAATGCCTTTTCTACAGAAATATTTGATTGTAACATCTTCAACAAAGCATTCATTTTACTCGGATCTGCTTTGACCTCGCTCATAGCTGTCAAATACATTTCAAAATGACTTTTAATCACTCCGTGTGCATCGTGGTCACTTTCTTCTGCTACTACAATCTCGTTAATAAAACGCGCTAACTCGGCGTTTTTAACAGGCATCCAAGGAACTGAAACACAGGTTAAATTAATCTGTATTGCTTTTAAAAGCGACATGAAATCCCAAACTGCAAAAACATGCAGCGACATAAATGTTTGTACATCCTCTAAAGTATGCAGTTTCTTATATATAGAATGATTTTTTAATTCATTTCTTAAACCCGCCAACTCTTTTTCAATATGTGCTATCTTAGTATTCATAAATCTTTACGCTTCTAAATATTGTGTATAAATCTCTAAATCTTTGTCTCCTCTACCTGATAGATTCACAACAACAACCTGGTCTTTTTTAAAGGTAATTTTATCTAAAACGGCCAAGGCATGTGCTGTTTCTAGCGCAGGAATAATTCCTTCTATTTTGGTCAATTCAAAAGCGGCGTCTAAAGCTTCTTTATCTGTTGCACTCATAAATTTTGCCCTACCACTTTCATATAGAAAAGCGTGTAAAGGCCCTACTCCTGGATAATCTAAACCTGCAGATATAGAATAAGGCTCCACAATTTGCCCATATGCATCTTGCATTAAAATGGTTTTACTTCCATGAATAATTCCTACTTGCCCTAATTGAGAAGTCGCGGCACTTTCACCAGAATGCACGCCTAAACCTGCCGCCTCTACCGCAATTAGCTCTACATCTTCATCATCTAAATAATTATAAAAAGCGCCTGCAGCATTAGAACCTCCACCAACACAGGCTATAATTGTGTCCGGATTTTCTTTTCCTGTTTTCTCTTTTAATTGCCATTTCATTTCTTCTGAAATGATCGCTTGCAAACGTGCAACCATATCTGGGTGTGGTGCGGGTCCAACCACAGAACCAATCAAATAAAACGTTTCTGGATGCTGAATCCAATAACGTATCGCTTCATTTGTAGCATCTTTTAGTGTTTTAGAACCACTTATTGCAGGCACTACTTTTGCTCCTAACATTTTCATTCTTGTCACATTAGGTGCCTGACGCAAAATATCTTTTTCACCCATAAAAACAGTACACTCGAAGCCCATTAATGCGCAAACGGTTGCTGTAGCAACGCCATGTTGCCCCGCTCCTGTTTCTGCAATAATCTTCGATTTGCCTAGTTTCTTCGCAATTAATATTTGCCCCACCGTATTATTAATTTTGTGTGCTCCGGTATGACACAAGTCTTCTCGCTTTAAATAAATATGCGCACCATGTTTATCCGATAATCGCTGCGCTAAATACAAAGGTGTTGGTCTCCCAACATACTCTTTTAACAGTTCCTTATATTCGGTTTGAAATTCTTCAGACTCTATAATTTGAATATAATTATCTGCCAACTCTTTTACATTTGGATGCAATAATTCTGGAATAAATGCCCCTCCAAATTGTCCAAAATATCCATTTTTATCTGGGTGAAATTTTGATTTCATATCTTCTAATATATAAACGTGTAACTATTAATTTGTTTGGTCTTTAACGATTTAAAGCCAAGCGATTTTTAAACTCTTTTAATTCCTCTATTTTCTTTGCTCCTGGTCTACTTTCAAACTTACTATTCAAATCTAATGCGTATACTGGTAGCTCTGAATTTATTATTTTCTGTACTTCAGCTAAATCTTCCAACCCAATGCCTCCACTCAAAAAGAACGGTTTTTCAAAAGGATACTTTACTAAAACATTCCAATCAAACTTGGTCCCATTTCCTCCTCTTTCTTTTCCCTTTGTATCAAATAAGAAAAAATCTACAACTGCTACATAAGGCTTTAAAATATCGAAATCAAATGTATCCTTAATTCCGAATACCTTTATAATCTCAATAGCCCTGTCTGCTATAAAGTGCTTATTCTTTTTCTTTTTGATCTGCTTATTTTCTTCAATAAACAGTGCTTTTCTCTCTGCTAACTGCGCTTTTAATTCTATAATATATTCCACAGATTCGTCTCCGTGCAATTGTATTGCTGCAAGTCGATATTCCTCTACCATGGAAATAACAATCGCTAGCATCTCATTCACAAAAACACCTGTTTTTTTTATACCTATGGGAACCTCGGGAATAATCCCTTCAAAATTCCGTTTCGATTTTTCATAAAAAATAAACCCCAAATAATCTGGCTGTAATGCTCCAACCTGTTGGATATTTTCTACATATTTCATGCCGCAAACTTTCAATTTCATACCATCGCTGTTTTCCAATTATTTAATTTCTCCCGCAATGAAAATCTTGCATTTGCAGGGCTTGTAGACAAAACTGTTTCATACTTTATATTCGCTATCTCGCTAAAATATGTACGATATAATTTTTCAGCTTTCTTCCCGTTAAATAGTATTTGTTTCACTGAAGGAAACAGTTTAACAATTTCATTAATAGGATTTGGTGCTTCATTTTTGATATCAGCATCTAAACTTGTTTTTCGCTCTCCAAATTGGCAAATATCCCATATGGCAATATGATTCCGTTTTAAAGTATCTATTCTTTCTGCGTAGTTTTCACTGAAAACGGCTCCTGTTAACTCATAAATAATTTTCCAAAAAGAATTTCTATGATTCGCATAGTATTGTTGTTTCCTTAAAGATTGTTTCCCTGGCATGGTTCCTAAAATAAAAACTTTAGGTGTTGCTGGTAAAATAGGATCAAAAGAAACGCGCTCCATATTATCTTAATTGACTAATAAATTCTAAACAAGCTTCCCCAGGATTTTCTTTATTCATAAAAGTTTCTCCGATTAAAAACCCTTGAAAACCGTATTCTTTTAAACCCATAATGATTTTTGGATCTGAAATACCACTTTCAGAAATCTTTAAACTACTCTCAGGAATTTGGTTTGATAATTTGATAGAATTCTCTAAATCCACCTCAAAAGTGTTTAAATTCCGATTATTAATGCCAATAATTTTATTATCTAAATCATTGATTTTATCTAAATCTTCTTGCGTATGTACCTCGTACAGAATTTCCAATCCTAAATCAGCTGCTAACTGTCCGTAATTTTTTAACGCTGCTTTCGTTAAACAAGAAGCAATCAATAGAATTACATCTGCGCCGATAGCCTTTGCCTCTACAATTTGAAATCCATCAACAATAAAATCTTTTCTTAAGATTGGTTTTTGCTGATTGATCACTCTTGCTTCCATCAAATCTGCCATACTACCTCCAAAAAAAGAAGTATCTGTTAAAATTGACTGTGCAGCAACGTTTGCATCTAAGTATCCGTTGGTAACATCTGCAATCGTTGATGTGTCGTTAATAATTCCTTTTGAAGGAGATTGACGTTTAAACTCTGCAATAACCCCCGTAGAACCCACCTCCAACAAAGACTTTTTTAAAGAGAAAACTTCTCTTCCAAAATTGGGACTTTCTACTAATTTCTTAATAGGAACCTCTGCCTTTATTTTAGTGATTTCCGTCTTCTTAAATGCGATAATTTTATCTAGTATTGTCATTTTTTTATAATATCATCTCACTACAAATTTATTCATTCTTCTCAAATGTACTCTACTTGACAATCTATTTGTCAGTTCGAGTAGTTTTCGATTTTTCTTGAGAAAATTGTACCGAGAACTTTTTTATTTATTCTTATTAATTCTTTTATTTCTATACCTCAAAAAAAAGTAAACAATGATTCCAACAATTAATCCTATTAAGGTATCTCTTAAAATGTTTGCTGTTTGAATACCAATTGCCGCTCCCATTATTAAAAATGCAGGAATAATTGATATTAAATTGTTTTTCTTTTTTACCATTCTAAATACGTACTAGTTTTTCTAAAGTCTGTTTTGCCTTCAATCCAAAAAGCGAGGCTTTTGCTTCCTCAAAAGCAACTTCAAAAGGGACTGTTTCATCTACAATTGTTAACGCAAATGCTGCATTTATTAGCACCACATTATTTTGTGCTTCTGTTCCTTTTCCATCTAAAATAGTTTTAAAAATCTTAGCGGCATCCGCGACCGAATTCCCGCCAAAAATATCTGATTGTTGAATCCTTTTTTGTCCTAAGTCTTCTGGATGTATAATTTGTTCTCCATTTTTGGTAAAGAATTTAAACCCGCTTGTTAGTGATATTTCATCATATCCATCTAAAGCATGAATGATGCCATAATTGGTATTTTCTTCTTGTAAAATATAATTATACAAACGTGCAGTTTCCAAATTAAAGGTTCCTAACATCTGGTTTTGTGGCGAACTCGGATTTACCAAAGGCCCTAACATATTAAAAAATGTTTTTAAGGCCAATGCTTTTCTCGTTGAACTAACCGCTTTCATTGCTGGATGAAATTTTGGTGCATGTAAAAAACAAATATTTGTTTCTTCTAAATGTGCTCTCAAAATACGTTCATCATTCGTAAAATTGTATCCAAAACGCTCTAACATATCTGAAGAACCGGATTGAGAAGACACAGAGTAATTACCGTGCTTTGCCACTTTTTGCCCTGTTCCTGCAACAATAAAAGAAGTTAATGTAGAAATGTTAAAGGTATCTTTCCCATCACCTCCAGTACCCACAATATCAATGGTATTATAGTCTGATAAATCTACTTTTACAGCCAATTCCCTTAACGCATTTCTAAAACCAGATAGCTCATCTGCGGTTATTGGACGCATCATAAAAACAGTCATAAAAGAGGCTAAATGCGCATCGTTGTATTTCTCTGCCGCAATGTCCTTTAAGACCTGTGTTGCTTCAGATTTAGACAATCTTTCGTGGTTGTATAGTTTGTTTAAAATTACTTTCATTTGAATTAAATTCTAAAAGTTTGAGAGTACTAAAGTTAATTTGCAAATTTACCGCTAAACTTTAGTAACTTTTAATTTGATTCCTTTTTTACACTATTTATAAAGTTTCTCAATAACTGCTCACCAACGTCTGTTAAAATAGATTCTGGATGAAATTGAACCGCCGAAATTGGAAATACTTTATGTTGAATTGCCTGAATTAAACCGTCTTCATCTCTTGCTGTTACACGTATCTCTTCTGGAAATCCCTCATCTGTTGCCGCCCAAGAATGGTAGCGGGCTGCTAAAAACGTTTCGGGAACCTCTTTAAAAAGAACGGCCTCTTTATCGCTTACTTTCATTGTGGTTGCCACTCCGTGAAAAACATTTTCTAAATTGATGATGGTTCCTCCAAAAACTTCTGTGATCGCTTGCAAACCTAAACAAACTCCAAAAATTGGTTTGATGCCGGCATAGGTTCTAATCACCTCTTTTAAAATGCCTGCTTCTTCGGGAATTCCTGGTCCAGGAGACAGCATAATCACGTCGTAATCTGCTACCGCTTCAATAGTGATTTCGTCATTTCTAAAAACTGCAGGTAAATTTCCTGTAATTTTTTCTACCATGTGCACCAAATTGTAAGTAAAAGAATCGTAATTATCTAAAATTAATATGTTCATGTTTTAAGCTTTTGGCTCTTGGCTCTTGGCTTTTAGCGTTCTGCTATCTGCGAAAAACGAAAAGCATTTTTTTAAATATCTTCTGCTAAAATTAACGCTTTCTTTAGCGCTGCTAACTTATTATTTACTTCTTGTAATTCCTTTGCTTCGTCTGAATGAATAACAATTCCTGCACCTGCCTGTGAATACAATACGTTGTTTTTACTCACAAACGACCGAATGGCAATTGCCAAATTTATAGAACCGTCTAAACCGATAATTCCTACTGCACCTCCATAAAATCCGCGTGTTTGGTTTTCGTATTTATTAATCAACTCCATCGCCTTGTATTTTGGTGCACCACTTAGCGTTCCTGCCGGAAAGGTGGCTCCTGCAATTTCTATCGGATTTCCTCTTAAATTTCCAGAAACTCTAGAAACCAAATGAATTACATGACTAAAATATTGCACTTCTTTAAAGACATCTACCGTTACATTAGCCGCGTGTTTACTTAAATCATTTCTTGCCAAATCTACCAACATCACATGCTCTGCTGTTTCCTTTTTGTCTTCAGACAATTGCTTGCCCAATTTTCTGTCAGCTACATCATCGCCAGTCCTTCGGAAGGTTCCTGCAATTGGATTAATGGTTGCTTTTCCTGCTGAAATTTTAATCTGTGCTTCTGGAGAAGACCCCATTAACTTAAAACTTCCGTAATCAAAATAGAACAGATATGGCGAGGGATTTATAGAACGCAATGCTCTATAAACATTGAACTCGTCTCCTTTAAATTTTTGCTGAAATTGGCGCGACAATACCAATTGAAAAACATCTCCTCTTTTACAATGCAATTTTGCTTTTCGCACATATTCTTTGAATTCTTCGCCAGTAACATTGGAATTCTCATCACCAACATTTTCGAATTTCTGGGTATTGAATGCTTGCGCATCTATAATTGTTTGCACTTCATTAATACGAGATTCCGTACCTTCTTCTATATTTTCTATCAGCGTCATTTCATCATTAAAATGATTAATAGCAATTACAAATCGATAAAAACTGTATTGCATTTCTGGAATCGCAGAGGGTGCTTTTTGATTTGTGAATTGAATATTTTCGAAATACTGCACAGAATCAAACGTTGAATAGCCATACAAACCGTTGTACGATTTTAAGTCTGCAGGACAATCTAAAGCGATTGAATTGGTGAATTTATCAAACAATTGATAAAAATTTTTATCAATGGTTTGTGCATCAATTTGTGTTCCTTTGTGCGAAACGGTGTACTGAGAATCGTCTACTTTCATTGTAATTACTGGCTCAATAGCGATGTAAGAAAAGCTTTCCTCTTTACTGTGATAGTCTGAACTCTCTAATAAAAGTGTATTTGCATAGGCGTCTCTAAAACGCAAGTACAACCCAACAGGCGTAACGGTATCTGCAATTTTTATAGTATGAATTGTTTTAAACTGTGTTTTTTTCATTTGAATGCTGAATTGAAGTCAGTAGTTTTTTAGGTGTTATATGATACATATAGAACATAAAAAAAGGCTTATCGTGAGATAAGCCTTTTTTTATGTTCTGCACATATAGGATTCTTCTCACTTATTAATTAAGAGAGTTCCACCACCATATGTTGTTTGTATTGTTTTTCATTTCGATTACAAAAATAGGGTAGATTTTTAAATTAAACAACCTTTCTAAATTATTTTATAACTTTTAACACAATTTTACAAGTTCACACGCGGCCGCCTGTTTTCATAAATACGGCCCCTCTTTACTTTGAGTTTTATCAAAAGCCTGTATTCCATTTTTTCCATTTGAGAGCCAATTTATTACTGCTGCACAACTTCACGCTCTTTTTATTTTCGAAGAATGCGAACATTCATTTCTTCTACCTTTTTATCTGATAAACTCGAAGGTGCATTGAATAACAAATCTTCTGATGAGCCCGTTTTTGGAAATGCCATTACTTCTCGAATAGATGCTTTCTTTTCTAGAATCATCATCAACCGGTCAACTCCCCAGGCGATTCCTCCGTGCGGTGGCGCTCCATATTGAAATGCTTTGTGCATGGTTCCCACGCTTTTCATCATTTCTTCTTTGCTATATCCCATATTTTTATAGGTAGCTTCTAAAATTTCTGCTTTGTGTGCACGCACAGAACCTCCACCAATTTCATAGCCATTTAAAATAAAATCATATTGCTGGGCAATGATGGTTCCTATTTCTTCACCGGATCCATTCATGTGCTTTTCTAAATCGTAGATAGCTGGCATGGAAAAAGGATTGTGTGTAAAGGTCCATCTTCCTTCATCTGTTTTTTCGAACATCGGAAAGTCTACTACCCAAGCCGGTCTTAATTCTTTTGGATTGATTAATTTTAGGATCCGTCCCATTTCCTGACGCACGGCATCTAAAGCTTTGTTTGCAGTTGCATAATCTGCCGCTGAAAAAAACACAATATCTCCAACTTGAGCAGCAGTAACGTTGATAATGTTTTTAGCAATATCTTCTCCTAAAAATTTAATAATTGGCGATTGCAACTCATTTTCATTTACAATAATATACGCCAAACCACCCAATCCGTTTTGCTGTGCAGTTGCCGTTAAACTTTCAATTTGCCCTTTAGACATTCTATTTTTTCCTTGCTCTTTTGCAGAAACCTTAATACATTTTACAATACCGCCTGCATCAATTGGTTTGCTAAAAACCTGAAAAGTAGTGTCTTTTACAATCTCCGTGATGTCTTGCATTTGCAACCCGTAGCGTAAATCTGGTCGATCACAACCATATTTATCCATGGCATTTTTATAAGTGATCACTTCAAAAGGATGTAAAATCCATTTTTTACCATAGATTTTTCGCACCACCTCATTAAACATTTTAGTGTTTAAATTGATGATTTGCTGCATACTCGCATACGCCATTTCAAGATCTAACTGGGTAAATTCTGGCTGACGGTCTCCACGAGAGTCTTCATCTCTAAAACAGCGTGCAATTTGAAAATACTTCTCAAATCCGCCCACCATTAGCATCTGCTTAAATTGTTGCGGCGCTTGTGGTAAAGTATAAAAAGAACCTGCTTGTTTTCTTGTTGGTACAATAAACTCTCTTGCACCCTCATCTGTACCTGCTGTTAAAATAGGCGTTTCAATTTCTAAAAACTCTTCTTCATCTAAAATATCACGCAGTAACTTAATTACTTTATGTCTGTTTACAATTGCCCGTCGCACCTCTTCATTTCTATGGTCCAAAAACTTGTATTCAAAACGGACTTTCTCATTGCTTTTAAAAGCTCTTTTAATCTCGAAAGGCAAGGTTTTAGAAAGATTTAAAATCTCTAAATCAGATGTTTCTAATTCTAACTTACCTGTTCTTAAACCTGCATTGTAATCGTCTTCATTCCGCTGAACAACAATTCCTGTAACAGCGATAACAGTTTCTGGCTTTAATTTTACCAACTCGTCTAAATTAGGAAACGACTGACTGCTTAAGCGCACCTGAAAAATCTGACAACTAGCATCTCTTAAATCGATAAACATCAATTCTCCGTGATCTCTAACACTAGCAACCCAGCCAGATAAGGTTACTTTTTCTGTTATTAAAGTCTCTGATATTTCAGAGACTTTATGTGTTCTGTAATTTTCTTTAATGATGATAGGTTCTTGACTATTGGCTATTGGCTGTTCGCTTTTCGCAACTGGTTTTTCGCTAACTGCTAAAGGCAAATCGATAATAGCCACTTTTTCGCTGATAGCGCCTTTTTCGCGAATCGCTTTTAAAATCCCTTCACGAATAACCTTTCCAGAAGCTCCTTTACCAATAATGGCAATTACTTTCCCTACAAGAATGCCTGCTTTTCCTTGATTTCCATTTTTAATATCAGTTGCTATTGCTTCGTTTTCTGAAACTACTTTTACAATTGCAGCTGCAATTTTGGATGCGGAAATGGTGTTTGCATCAAAATACTTTTTGTAATCGAATTTGGGATCTTTTAAGTACGATATAATTCCATTTTGAACCAAAACAGAGGTAATTTTATCCGCTTTAAATAGCTGAAAAATTAGCACTAAATCATTTACATTATGAATGTTCTGATACGCGTCTGCATCTAAATTATTGACCAATGTTTTTGCAACAAAAGAGGCATCTTGAATGGCATTGTTAATCGTCATAAATGTTTTAGCACGAACGGCATCGGCAGTAAAAAACTTTGCATCTTGCGGTAAAACACCTCCTTTAATCAACACCGTTTCTACGGCATACGGCAAAGCACTTAGGTCAATTTTAATCCCTGCAACCACCTCTTTTATAGACACAAACGGTAAATCTGGCTCAGAAATAAAACGGTAATCTGCTTCAAATTCCTTTGTTCGCATGGTTTTTGTTTCCTTTAAATCTGCATCCCATAAAACGGTAGTTTGTTCTGGTCTAAATTCTTTATATGTTGTGAAGTACTTTAATTGTTTCTCAATTTCTTCCTTTAAAGCTTCCACCATAAACTTAAAAGAATTTAAATTTTTAATTTCAGTTCTTGGATTTAAAGTAGTTCCATCAATCTTTCTTAAGGAAACAGAAACGTCAGATTTAAACTCGCCTTTTTCTAAATTCGCTTCAGATATGCCTAAATTTTGAACAATTCTTTGAATGTATTGTGCATAGATAGCAGCATCTTCAATGTTCCGAATGCAAGGATCTGTAACAATTTCAATTAACGGAACTCCTGCTTTGTTAAAATCAACCAAAGAAATTTTCTTCTCATGCACTAATTTTGCAGCGTCTTCTTCAATATGTGTTTGCGTTAATGAGACCGTGAATTGAGAGCCGTCATTTCTATAACAAGAAACTTCTCCATCTGGAATTACCGGATTGTGAAACTGCGTTATTTGTATGTTTTTAGGATTGTCTGGATATTCATAATGTTTCCGATCCCAAGAAGTAACCTCATTTGAAAAAGAAGAATTTACCGCTTTTCCAAAATAAATAGCTTTTCGAATAGCCTCTTTATTAATGGCTGGTAAAACCCCCATTTGGCCTGTACAAACTGAGCAGATGTTGTAATTCGGAATTTCCGTTTCTTCATTCGGACAAGAACAAAATAATTTGGATTTTGTATTGAGACGAACGTGCGTTTCTAATCCAATAATCAATTCTAAATCGTGGGCTTTTAAAGCCTCTTGTATTTGATCTAATTCCATTATAAAATATCTTTTAAAAAGTTCGCGAATTGTAAAACTTCCGCATCTTTTTTCTTGTCTGCTGTAATCTGTAAACCTGTTGCCGTTCCTTTCGGAATGCTAAGCGTAGGCAAACCACCCAGACTAAAGCCAACGGTATAGGCATCTGACAAATACATTGCCAAAGGGTCTTTTAAACTATCGCCAATTTTTGGAGGATTCTCTGGAGTTACAGGTGATAAAATAATACCTACCTCTTTAAAGTCTTGGGTAAATCTTGCTGAAATCTGATTTCTTAAATTTTGTGCTTTCAAATAAATAGCATCCGAAAAACCTTGGGACAAAACCTGATTTCCACCCACAACTCTTCTTTTTGTTTCCTCTGAAAAATTTTCTGAACGTGTTATTGAATAGGTATCTTTTAAATTGATGCCTTCTATTCTTACGCCATAATTTGTACCGTCTAAACGAGATAAATTTGACGCTGTTTCTGCCATTGCCAGTGTATAATAAGTAGAAACTAAAATATCTGCATCAAAAAAGTCCAATGCTTTTACTGCAATTCCTTGGGCTTTTAATTTTTCTATAGTTGCTAAGAAATCCGCCTTTATTTCGGTGCTAATTGCATCACTTTCAATAAAATTTTTATAATAACCAACCGTCTTTGTGATTGGTGGTATTGCATGTTCTTCAATTTCATCAGAAACATAACTTGTTTGATCTCTCGCGTCTTTTCCACTCATCACATTTAAGACAATTCGAACATCTTCAATAGACGTTGCAATAGGCCCAACACAATCTGTAGAAGATGCATATGCCATTAGGCCATATCTAGAAATTCTACCATACGTTGGTTTGAATCCGTATACTTTATTATATCCTGCTGGCTGACGAATAGAACCACCAGTATCTCCACCAATTGAAAAAACCGTGTAATCTTTTGCAACATTTACAGCAGAACCTCCACTTGACCCTCCTGCAACTAAACTAGGATCTACAGCATTTTTTATGGCTCCAAAAATGGTGTTTTCTGAAGAAGAGCCATGTCCGAAAGCATCACAATTTTCTTTTGCTAAAGGAATTGCACCTGCAGTTACTAATTTCTGAATGGCCGTTGCGGTATATGCAGCTTTGTACTTTTTTAATAAATGGGAACTTGCAGTTGTGTATGTTCCTTGCAACATAAAAACGTCTTTAATTCCAAACGGAATTCCTTCCAACAATCCAATTTCTTCTCCGTTTGCAATTTTAGTATCTACTTTTTTAGCCAAAGCCAAAGCAGTTTCTTCCAATAAATAATTTACAGTATTGTGTGCACTTTGCTTTAATAAAGCTAACTTTTCTTGTATCAAACTAATGCAAGATATTTGTTGAGACATTAATTGTTGATGTATCTTTTTTATTTGCGATTCCATATTAATCTTCTATCACTTTAGCAACCACTAAAAATCCGTTTTTTTCTCTTGGGAAGTTTTCCCTAATCAATTGTTTTTCAATTGCAGCACTCTCAATTACAGCGTCTTCTCTTAAGTCGTCTAAAGACACAACATTCGTCTGAACTGAACTTAAAGTAGCATGCTTGTTTGCATTTTTAATTACATCAAATAATGCATTCACCGATTCCGATGGCTTTGCTCCTTTAATACTAGACAAAATGTCTACTGTCATTATTTTACCCATGTCTTGCGTTTTAGATTCAAAAAAAAGCCTTCCAAATTTTGGAAGGCTTTATATATATTTGAACAACAACCTTCCGTCCTATAAATTAGAAGTATTAAAATTACGATTGCTGTTAATTATGATCATTGCTACTTGTGTTGGACACAAATATATAGAGAAAAAACGGTTCAAAAACCTCTTTTAAGCTATTTTATACAGCTCTTGAATTATTTATAAAATATTGATAATTAATTATGAATATCACAAAATACCCAAGAAAAAAAACCCTTTTTTAATGATTTATTTATCTGGTTTCACACACAAAGAGCAATCACTCTTACTTATAAAGCATCCTAAGCTTTAACACAATACGGTCTTACATGCAGTAAATTCTTATAAATTAGAAAACAATTAATCGCAAACGAGCTGCTGCAAATTGAATCATAACTTATTTTCGCAAAGGAATTGCAGTGTTAGGGTAGTCTGTAGTAATGCCATCTACTCCAACAAATAAATGAGATCCTCTTTTTTATTTACAGTCCACGGCATCAGGCTCCTATTTTTTTTATAAATCTTTTTAACTTCCTCTTTATGTAATAAAGCAAAATATAAATTTCAAACACAAAATTCAACGTTTTCATATTTGTTTCAAAATCATTTTGATGGGTTAGAAAAGCAATTTTATAGGTTGCATATATGGCATGAATATATTCTAAAACCATAGTATCAAAACTTTGTATCCTGACTCTTTTTAGAGGTAATTTGACTTTCTTTAATTGCTCAATTAAAATATCTGACATCAAAGCAAAAGAAGGTTGAGATCCATTAACTTCGTCTGCAAGAGTCCTCTTAACTGCTATATTGTAAAGAATCGCTGAATTTTTAGCTTCATTAAATGCGATAACTTCAGACCCCAATGGTTTGTAAGCTGTACCTTTTTGCAAAAGCATATTGTGCCGCTGCTTTAAAGCCAAATAAGCTTGCGTTTCCACTATCTTCTGAAGCAGGAATCAAATTACCGTCTTCAAACTTCGCAATTGTTGTCTAAAAATTTGAGTAAACATTTCTTTTTGTTCCAAATTCTTCGTTTTCATTGGAAATTATTCGAATAGATAAACTTTTAATAAGCATATTTATCCCCATTACAAATGCACCTTGTTCAGTGCTAATAATTCCTTGCAATACGGCTGTATTCTAACGATTACCACTAAATACTTTTAAAAAAATAAATAAAATTTTACGCTGCTTTTTTTTTGATTAAATATAAATTTATTTTGGTGTCGCGCTATTCTTGTTCATTTAAAATGATATAAAAGGTATTTTACAAAACAATAATGCCGCAATTTAATTTATAAATACTAGTTTTTATTTCCTAGAAAAAGTTCTGTTTTGAGCAACAGGTTTTTATTTAATTATTTCAAGAAAGTAACCCTGTATATTGAATTATACTTTTTAAGTTCACTGAAACAAACAAAGCAACGCTGTCTCGAGTAGAAATGCCTTTAAATTCATTTAAAAGGATCATTCATTCCATATTCGTATTCCAAAAGAAAAGCTTTAAGCTACTTTATATTATTGTTGATTTAAAATAACGCTAAAAGTCCCCGTGATTAACTTTAACAATACTTTTAAGCATTTTAAGGCACTTTTAAGAAATTAACAAATGTTAATAATTTGGAGTCAAAATCACTAAAAAGCCTTTAAATAGGGTTTAAAATTTGTAAATTTGAATGCAAGAAATTTGTAGTTGAACTACAAATTTCATCAACCTAAAAACTAATAATTCACTTTTACAATGAGCGAAGAAAAAAAAACATACAGTTATGATGCTTCCAGTATTCAGGCATTAGAAGGAATGGAACATGTAAGAATGCGACCTTCCATGTATATTGGAGACGTTGGTACACGTGGTTTACACCACTTAGTCTATGAAGTTGTCGATAATTCTATTGATGAGGCAATGGGTGGTTATTGTGACACTATTGATGTTACCATAAATGAGGACAATTCTGTTACAACAAAAGATAATGGACGTGGAATTCCGGTAGGAATGCATGAAAAAGAAGGTGTTTCTGCATTGCAAGTAGTGATGACAAAAATTGGTGCTGGTGGTAAATTTGACAAAGATTCTTATAAAGTTTCTGGTGGTTTACACGGAGTTGGTGTAAGTTGTGTAAATGCACTTTCAGAACTTTTAACAGCAACAGTTCACAAAGAAGGGAAAGTTTGGCAACAAGAATACTCTGAAGGTAAAGCATTATATCCTGTAAAAACAATTGGAGAAAGTGATTTTACCGGTACGATTGTTACTTTTTTACCAGATAAAACAATCTTTAAACAAGTTACAGAATTTAGTTATGACACCTTGGCAACTCGTATGCGTGAATTGTCTTATTTGAATAAAGGAATTACAATTACCTTAACTGATAAACGCAACACAGATGACGAGGGAAACTTTATTTCTGAAGTGTTTTATAGTGATGAAGGTTTGCCAGAATTTATCAAGTATTTAGATTCTACTCGTGAGCAATTAACATCGCAAGTAATTTCAATGGAAGGTGAAAAAAACGGAATTCCTGTTGAAGTTGCAATGGTATACAATACTTCGTATGCAGAAAATTTACATTCCTATGTAAACAATATCAATACGCATGAAGGAGGAACGCACTTGTCTGGTTTTAGACGTGGTTTAACAGGTACTTTGAAAAAATATGCTGACGAATCTGGTTTGTTGAAAAACGTAAAGTTCGATATTGCTGGTGATGACTTTCGTGAAGGGTTAACAGCTATTGTTTCTGTAAAGGTACAAGAGCCACAGTTTGAAGGGCAAACAAAAACAAAATTAGGAAACAGGGAAGTTTCTGCTGCAGTATCGCAGTCGGTCTCTGAAATGCTAACAAATTATTTAGAGGAAAACCCGAACGATGCTAAAGTAATTGTTCAGAAAGTAATTTTAGCAGCTACTGCAAGACACGCAGCACGTAAAGCCAGAGAAATGGTACAGCGTAAAACGGTGATGTCTATTGGTGGTTTGCCTGGTAAATTATCAGATTGTTCAGAAACAGATCCTTCTCAATGTGAAATTTTCTTAGTAGAGGGAGATTCGGCAGGTGGAACAGCAAAACAAGGTAGAGATAGAAATTTTCAAGCAATTCTTCCACTTCGTGGAAAAATATTGAACGTAGAAAAAGCTATGCAGCATAAGGTTTTTGAGAATGAAGAAATCAAAAACATGTTTACTGCTTTAGGCGTTTCTATTGGAACTGAAGAAGACCCAAGAGCATTAAATTTAACAAAAGTAAGATATCATAAAGTAGTTATTATGTGTGATGCCGATGTAGATGGCTCGCATATTGCTACCTTAATTTTAACCTTCTTCTTTAGATACATGAAAGAAATGGTAGAGCAAGGGTATATTTACATTGCAACACCACCTTTATATTTGGTTAAAAAAGGAATGAAAAGAGAATATGCTTGGGATAATGATCAACGTGATTTAATTGTACAGCAAATGGGCGGATCTGCAGCTATTCAGCGTTACAAGGGTCTTGGAGAGATGAACGCAGAACAGCTTTGGGACACCACAATGAATCCTGATTTTAGAACATTACGTAAAGTGGTTATTGACAGCCCTGCGGAAGCAGACAGAGTTTTCTCAATGCTAATGGGAGACGAAGTTCCTCCGCGTAGAGAATTTATTGAAAAGAATGCAAAATATGCGAAAATTGATATATAGCTATTAAAAATTTTAGTGTAAAGTTAAACCCCAATCATAAGTTGGGGTTTTTTAGCAACTTTTTCTCTGTGTATTCACGAATAAAAGAACCAATTTAATACTTGTTTTAACATAATATGATATCTTTACCACACTGATCCTCAATATTATTAAACGTTCATTAAAAATTCTTTAAAATGAAAAATTCAATCTTACTTATTTTAGGCGCTTTAGGCTTAATATTCAACGCAAAAGCTCAAGGGGCTTTTGAAGGATACCTTCTAGCAGACAAAAATGATCGAGTTCAATTAATTGAAGCGTACACAAACCCTGTTATGAAAGGTTTAATTTACAGTATGAATAGCGGATGGTATCACACAGCAAAAGTTCACAAAACTTTAGGTTTTGATATTTCAATTGGCTTAAATGCGTCTTTAGTGCCGGAAGAAGACGAAATTTTCACATTAGCGGGTTTAACTTCAATTAATCAAGCTTCTGGAGGTATTATTACTGCCGCAACGCTAGCAGGATCAGAAGATAATAACCCACTAACAACCATTAACTTTATAGAAAATGGAGAAACTTACAGCACTACTTTTAATGCTCCAGGAGGTGAGAAAGAAAAGCTGCCTTTAAATGCTATACCTGCACCAGCACTTCAAGTAAGCTTAGGGCTGCCTGCAAAATTTGAAATAAGCGTACGTGCAGTTCCTAAATTGTCTAACGATGACCTACAGGTAAGTTTGTTTGGTGTTGGTTTAAAAAAAGAAATAACAAATTGGTTTGGACCTATAAGTGCAACTCCACTTCACGTTTCTTTATTAGCTGCGTACACAACAATGAATGTCAAATATAATATAAAAGGTAATGAAGATGTTTCTGTTCAAAATGGATCGGCAGAATTTAAGCTAAATTCATACACAGTTCAAGCAATTGCATCGTTGAATTTTCCTATAATAAATTTATATGGTGGAATAGGCTATGGCGCAGGGAACTCTACATTTAAAATGCTGGGTGATTACGCACTAAATTATGGACCCCTTACAAGAACAATAACAGACCCTATTGATGCAGCATTTGATGCAGGTAGTTTTAGAACAACTGTGGGAACTCGTTTAAGTTTAGGTTTTTTCAAAATCTTTGGAAGCTTTACATTACAAGAATACAATACGGCAAATTTAGGAATTGCCATTAGTTTGAGATAATACAATTAAAACACAAAAGAAAGACAGCTAATTTAGCTGTCTTTCTTTTGCTCTAAATTAACCAAGCCCTCGCCTAAAAATTGTAATTTAGCGTGGTAAATATTTAATTAATTTAAAAATAAAAATATGAAAGTTACAGTTGTTGGTGCAGGTGCCGTTGGTGCTAGTTGTGCAGAGTACATTGCTATTAAAGATTTTGCATCTGAAGTTGTTATTTTAGATATTAAAGAAGGTTTTGCCGAAGGCAAAGCAATGGATTTAATGCAAACTGCTTCTTTAAATGGTTTTGACACTAAAATAACAGGTAGCACAAACGATTATTCTAAAACTGCAAATTCTGATATTTGTGTAATTACATCTGGTATTCCAAGAAAACCCGGAATGACTCGTGAAGAGTTAATTGGAATTAATGCAGGTATTGTAAAAATGGTTTCTGCTAGTTTAATAAAACATTCTCCAAATACAATTATTATTGTTGTTTCTAATCCGATGGATACAATGACCTACTTAGTGCACAAAACAAGTGGAATCTCTAAAAACAAAATCATTGGAATGGGTGGCGCTTTGGACTCTGCTCGTTTTAAATACAGATTAGCGGAAGCTTTAGCTGCGCCTATTTCTGATGTTGACGGAATGGTAATTGGTGGTCATTCTGATAAAGGAATGGTTCCTTTAACAAGATTAGCGACAAGAAATTCTATTCCTGTTTCAGAATTTATTTCTGAAGAAAGATTGGAACAAGTTTTACAAGACACTAAAGTTGGTGGCGCAACATTAACTGGTTTATTAGGTACTTCTGCTTGGTATGCCCCTGGAGCTGCTGTCTCTAGTATGGTGCAAGCAATTGCCTGTGATACTAAAAAAATATTTCCTTGTTCTACTTTATTAGAGGGTGAATATGGCTTGCATGATTTATGTCTTGGAGTTCCTGTTGTTTTAGGTAAAAACGGAATTGAAAGTATTGTTGAAATTAAGTTAAGTGCTGCTGAAAAAGCACACGTAACAGCTTCTGCTGAAGGCGTTAAAGCAACAAACGGATTGTTAGAATTCTAAAACCTTGACTCCACAAATTAAAAATTTAAAAGCCTCAAAGATACTATTTGAGGCTTTTTTAATACTTTTTTTGGACCTTAAAGTGTAAAACTACCAAAGAAATTATTTTCAATACACAATCTTTTTTTCAATATGTCTTTTTTACTAAACATCCACCCTGTTATTTTTAGTTAATTATAGCACATTGCAACCTTATTTAATACCCAAAATATATAATTTTTAAATACATCAAGAATACTACTCTGTAACTTTATAAGGCTGTACTACCATGTAAAACCTACATTTATACATTATTGCTAAAAATGAAAAAACAAACACATACCCTTTTAAAAAATGTATTCGGTTATGAGAATTTCCGTCCGTTACAGGAAGAAATTATCAATCGAACATTAGATGGAAAAGACAGTTTTGTATTGATGCCAACTGGTGGTGGAAAATCTATTTGTTTCCAAATTCCTGCATTGGTTTTTAATGGAATTACAATTGTAGTTTCTCCGCTTATTTCATTAATGAAAGACCAAGTACAAGCCTTAAAAGCAAACGGAATTAAAGCCGATTTTTTTAACAGCTCTATTTCTGCACAAGAAGAAAATGAAGTAATTAATAAAGCTATTAAAGGAGATTTACAATTATTATATGTGTCGCCAGAAAAATTAATATCGGTAAGTAACACTTGGTTAAAAGAACTAAATATTAAATTAGTTGCTGTTGATGAAGCGCATTGTGTAAGCATGTGGGGACATGATTTTAGACCAGAATACACACAATTAAAAGTCTTTAGAAATTCTTTACCTGCTGTCCCTTTTATGGCATTAACCGCTACGGCAGACAAATCTTCTAGAAAAGATATAGCGCAACAATTAGGCTTAACAAACTCTAAATTATTTATTTCTTCTTTTGATAGAAAAAACTTAAGTATTACCGTGCGAGGGCAAGTTGCAAAAAAACAAAAATTGCAAGAAATTATCCATTTTATAGCACGAAGAAAACACGAAAGTGGTATTATTTACTGTTTAAGCAGAAAAAACACAGAAGAAGTGGCGAACCACTTAAAAGCAGCAGGCCATTCTGTAGCGTTTTATCATGCTGGAATGACACACGAACAGAGAGAAAGAACACAAACCGATTTTATAAATGACGACACAAAAATAATTGTTGCCACTATCGCTTTTGGAATGGGGATTGACAAATCGAATGTTCGTTTTGTAATTCATTATAATTTGCCAAAAAACTTAGAAGGCTATTACCAAGAAATAGGAAGAGCAGGAAGAGATGGACTGCCAGCAGAGACAATGCTATACTATAATATGAAAGATTTTGTATTGTACAGCCAATTTGCAGATAGTGGCGCAAATACCGCAATGCAAAAAGAAAAGTTACATAGAATGCTTCAATTTGCAGAAGCTAAATCGTGTAGAAGAAAAATATTATTGTCTTATTTTGGAGAACATCTTACTAAAAACTGTGGAAATTGCGATGTTTGTGAGAATCCTCCTAAAAATTTTGAAGGCACTATTTTAACCCAAAAAGCACTTTCAGGAATTGCAAGAATGGGAGAAAAAGACGGAATTACACTGTTAATTAATGTTTTAAGAGGAAGCAATAATGCAGCTGTTTATGAAAAACAATACGCGCGTCTAAAAACATATGGAATAGGAAAAGATGTTTCCTTTTTTGATTGGCGAGATTATGTAATTCAAATGGCAAATCAAGGATTGATAGAAATAATGTACAGCGAAAATTCTGCCTTAAAAATATCTCCAATTGGTTGGGAGGTTTTAAAAGGAGAAAGAACAATACGCTTGACAACCCCAATAAAATCAGAGGATCGTAAGAAAACACAAAAAGTAGTTAAACCTACTACCAGAGCTTCCGAAAACAAAGACCTGTTTACAGCACTTAAAAAAATACGATACGCTATCTCAAAAGAAGAAAAGATGCCCGCTTACATTATTTTTAATGATAAATCATTAAAATCTATGGCAAGTAAGCTTCCTACAAACGAAGATGAATTTTTAGCGATTTCAGGAGTTGGAATAAATAAAATGGAGAAGTATGGTGAAAAATTTATGAGCGTAATTCGCCAGTTTAAAAAATAGCCTAAACCAAAAAAAGCTACGAACAATTTTAAGTCCCAAAGAAATTGCCGAAAAAAGAAGCATAGCAATCACCACTACTTTCACATGTACCTCAGTTGCACATTGAAGTAAAAGAAGTCCAAATTGCTTTTCATAAACGAGGTCAAAAAATTGAATTAAAACCAATTTATGAAAAGCGAAACGAACAAGTTTCTTATAGAAAAATTGGACTGAGTATTAGGATACTTTGTCTATAACAATAAACAAACTGCATATTTACCGGCCCTATGTTTAAGACAATCCAGAAATAACACCATTATTATCAATCATCATATTTTCTGAGGCAGGGATTGATGGCAGCCCAGGCATCCGCATCATTTTACCTAAAATAGGAATTACAAACTCTGCTCCTGCCGCAATTTCAATTTCACGAACTGTAATCGTAAAGCCCGCAGGCCTTCCAATTAATTTAGCATCATCAGAAAAAGATTTTTGGGTTTTTGCCATACAAACTGCAAAATCATTAAAACCCAAACGGTCAATTCTCTTAAGATTCAACTCTGCCTGCACGCCATAAACCACCTTTTCAGCACCGTAGATTTCCTTTGCAATAATTTCAATCTTTTCTTTAATAGGGGACTTCCAATTGTATAAAGGTTTGTATTGCGTTGCTTTATTTTCTACAACATCAACAACCGCCTCTGCTAAGTTTTTGGTTCCTTCCCCTCCTTTTGCCCAACCTTCAGACAACACAGCATTTACATCTAAACTTGCACATTTTTGGATTACAAAATGTACTTCTTCTTCAGAATCTGACACAAAGGAATTGATTGCCACAACAGGTTCAATATTAAATTTTCTAATATTTTCAATATGTTTTTCCAAATTCTTAAACCCTTCTTTAACGCTGTCTAAATTTGGCGTATTGTATGCAGCAGATTTTACACCTCCATGATGGCGCAAAGCTCTAATGGTAGCCACTAAAACCACACATTTAGGATTTAATTTTGCAAACTGAGATTTTATATTCAAAAATTTCTCTGCTCCTAAATCTGCCCCGAATCCTGCTTCTGTGACTACATAATTAGATAAAGAAAGTCCCATTTTGGTTGCAAGAATTGTGTTTGTTCCTTGTGCAATGTTTGCAAAAGGTCCGCCGTGAATAATTGCAGGATTCTCTTCTAGCGTTTGCACTAAATTTGGTTTAATCGCATCTTTTAGTAAAATGGCCATTGCATCTGCTGCCTTTAAATCTCTTGCAAAAATAGGTTGCCTATCAAAAGTAAAACCAATCAATATATTTCCTAAACGTTCTTTTAAGTTTTCTAAATTAGATGCCATGCAAAGAATTGCCATGACTTCAGAAGCGGGTGTAATGTTAAAATTATCTTGTCTTGGAACCCCATTTGCAGTTCCGCCCAAACCAATAGTTATGTCACGCAAAGCACGATCATTCATATCAATCACTCGTTTCCAAAGAATGGTTCTAGGATCTATGTTTAAATTATTACTTTTACTTTGAATGTTGTTATCAATTAAAGCAGCTAATAAATTATTGGCTTTTTCAATCGCATTGAAATCGCCTGTAAAATGTAGATTAATATCTTCCATTGGTACCACTTGGGAATATCCACCACCAGCGGCACCGCCTTTTAATCCAAATACAGGACCTAAAGAAGGCTCCCTTAAGACCACTAAAGCCTGTTTTCCAATTTTATTCAAACCCTCCGTTAACCCAATAGAAACCGTAGTTTTTCCCTCACCTGAAGGAGTTGGTGTTAGCGCAGTCACTAAAACTAAATTATTTTGGTTTACTTTGCGCGCATCAATTAAAGACAAAGGGAGTTTTGCTTTGTACTTTCCGTACATTTCTAAAGCATCCTCTGCAACATTTAATTTTTTAGCAATCTCTTTTATATGAAGCAATCTTTTTGCTTGTGCAATTGAAATATCGGATGTACCAGCCATTTTTATTATTTAGTTTTTTTTTAATTTAAAGTTCTAAATATAAGGAATTTTAGGAGTTCATAATTTTTAAAACTCAAAAAGTAAAAAAATCGTAAAAAGAGCTTGATAAATGTTCTTAAATAATTGCTTAAACTACATTGAAATACTATATTTGCTCGTTTTAAAAAAAAGAAAGTCGACAAAAAAATAACCAAGATGCAAAATAAAGGACTTATTAAAGTATTCGCAATCCTTTTCGGATTAGTGAGTTTTTATCAATTATCATTCACATTTTTAGCCACCAACGTCGAGGACGATGCCAAAGAATATGCTGAAAAAAAGGTAAAAGATAACGATGCAAGAAAGAAAGCTGTTTTTGAAAAAAAATATCTAGATAGTGTTGCAAACAAGGAAATTGTTGATTTAGGAATCGCGCAATACACCTACAACGATGTTCGAGACAAAGAAATGAATCTTGGTCTTGACTTAAAAGGTGGTATCAATGCCATTTTGCAAGTTTCTGTTAAAGAAGTTTTAACGAATCTTTCTAATGATTCTAAAAATGAAGCTTTCAATCAGGCTTTAGCCGCAGCAGATGAAAAGCAAGAAAGCAGCAATTCAAATTATTTAGATTTATTTTTTGAAGAGTTTGAAATAATTGCTGGAGATACAAAATTAAGTGATCCTGCTATTTTTGGGACCAAATCTTTAAGTGAAAAGATTTCTTTTAATGAAGATAATGTTTCTGTTAGAGAAACTTTACAAAAAGAAATTAATAGTTCTATAGGAACTGCATTTGAAGTTTTAAGAAGTAGAATTGACAAGTTTGGTGTTTCTTCGCCAGACATACAAAGAATTGGAAACTCTGGTAGAATTCAAATTGAATTGCCTGGTGCGGATGATATTGATCGTGTAATATCCTTGATTACTAGTAAAGCAGAATTACAATTTTGGGAAGTATATACGAATGCAGAAGTATTACCATACTTAGCTGAAGCAAATTCAAAATCTATAGAATTACTAAAAGATACTTCTATTACAGCTGATGTTGAAGAAGCTGTTGAGAAAGACGATATTGATGATTTATTGGGCGAGTCCATTGATTCGACACAGGTAGATCAAAAAATGTTATTCTCTTATTTAAGTCCAATGCAGTCACAATTAAGTTCTACCATTGGATATGCTAAAGTTTTAGATACAGCAACTGTAAATAGTTTACTAAATAGAAAAGAAATTAGAGATTTATTACCAAATGAACTGCGATACGTAAAGTTCTTATGGGATTATAAACCTCTATCCCAACAAAAATCAGCAACCTCCGTTGATGATTTTGAAACAGAACAAATAGTAGCCTTATATGCTATTAAATCAAACAGAAATGATGTTGCACCTTTAGAAGGAGATGTTATTTTAGACGCATCTCAAGTTTTTAGTCAGTTAAACAAGCCAGAAGTAAGCATGACCATGAATAGTGGTGCTACAAAAGATTGGGCAAAATTAACATCGGACTTAGCAGCTCAGAAAAACAAATTTATTGCGGTAGTTTTAGATGACAATGTTTACACTGCCCCAACGGTAAACAACGCCATTACCGGTGGTAGTACTTCTATCTCTGGTGGAAGCATGACGATTGAAGAAGCAGAAGATATTGCAACGGTTTTAAAAGCAGGTAAGCTACCAGCTGCTGCGCGAATTATTCAAGCAGAAGTTGTAGGCCCCTCTTTAGGACAAGAATCTATAGATGCTTCTATTAGTTCTTTTGGTTTGGCAATTGTCTTAGTTTTACTTTGGATGCTCTTATACTACGGAAAAGCAGGTTTATATGCGGATATAGCATTGACTGTAAACATCTTATTTATCTTCGGAATTTTAGCCTCTTTCAACGCTGTATTAACGTTGCCCGGTATTGCAGGTATCATTTTAACCATTGGTATGTCTGTAGATGCAAACGTAATCATCTTCGAGAGAATTAAAGAAAGCTTATTTAAAAAGAGAGGTTTAAAACAATCTGTGGAAGAAGGATTCTCTGTAAAAGGAGCCTTGTCTGCAATTATTGATGCAAACATTACAACACTTTTAACAGGTATTATTTTATATGTTTTTGGAACAGGACCCATTAAAGGTTTTGCATTGACATTAATGATTGGTATTGCAACCTCTTTATTTACTGCTGTATTTATTACACGTTTATTAATTGACGGTGCTGTAAATAAAAATTCTAAATTAACTTTTAATACAACCGTATCTAAAGGATGGTTCAACAATATAAATGTAGAATTCTTAAAGAAGCGTAAAATTGCATATATCATTTCTGGTGCCATTATTATCGGTGGTATTATTTCAATATTCTCTATTGGACTAAAACAAGGAGTTGACTTTAAAGGAGGACGTTCTTTTGTAGTTCGTTTTGATCAAGACATGAATGCTACGAAGGTTGCAGAATCTTTAAAAGGTGCTTTTGAAACTGCTCCTGAGGTAAAAACATATGGATCACAGAATCAGTTAAAAATCACTACAGTTTATAGGATTGATGACAAAGGGCAGCAAGTAGATGAAGAAGTTCAAAATGCTTTGTTTACAGGTTTAAAGCCATATTTAGGAAAAACAACCTACCAAAACTTTAAGCCAGGTTTTGAAAAACAAGGCGCTGGTGTAATGAGTTATATCAAAGTAGAACCAACCATTGCAGATGACATTAAAACATCTGCTTTATATGCAGTCTTTGGATCTTTGCTCGTAGTTTTCCTTTACATCTTACTGCGTTTTAGAAAAATATCTTTCTCTATTGGAGCTGTAATTGCTGTTTTTCATGATGTATTAATCGTATTAGGTGTGTTTTCTATCTGTTATAGTTTTATGCCTTTTGACATGGAAATTGGACAATCTTTTATTGCCGCTATTTTAACAGTGGTCGGATACTCCTTAAATGATACCGTTGTAATTTTTGATAGAATTAGAGAATTCGCAGGAATTCATCCAAAATGGAAATATGGTAAAGTTGTAGACAAAGCACTAAGCTCTACATTAGGAAGAACCATAAATACCTCTTTCACAACATTATTAGTAATGTTAGTAATCTTCTCTTTTGGTGGAGATTCTATTAAAGGATTTATGTTTGCCTTAATTGTTGGTGTAGTAGTAGGTACGTACTCCTCTTTATTTGTAGCAACACCAATAATGTATGACACTTCTAAAAAAGAAAAAGTAGAAGAAAGCAACTAGTTCTAGTTTAACATCTCAAAAACCGTTTTCTTGTGCTGAAACTTGTTTTCAGAAGAACATAAGAAAACGGTTTTTTCATTTCAATAATAGCAGTTATCTTTGCACGCTTATGAGTATTATAAAACTTGATGATTTGTATTTTAAGCCTTACATTGATAAGGAAAAAATTTTGGCAATTGTAAAATATTTAGCAAAAAGTGTAAAAGCAGACTTACCTAAAGAAGAAGTACCAATTTTTGTTGGTATTTTAAACGGATGCTTCCTATTTGCAGCAGACTTTCTAAGAGAGTTTAAAGGTAATTGCGAAGTTTCTTTTGTAAAACTAGCTTCTTATGAAGGTACTTCTACCACAGAAAATGTCAAACATTTAGTGGGGATCAATGAAGATTTAACTGGTAGAACTGTCATCATTTTAGAAGACATTATAGATACCGGTGGAACCCTTCAAGAAATTTACAACATCTTCAAAGATAAAAATGTAAAACAACTAAAAGTTGCCACCTTATTTTTTAAACCAGATGTGTTTAAAAAAGAATTGCCAATAGATTATATTGGACAAAGCATAGACGATAAATTTATTGTTGGTTATGGATTAGATTATAATGGTTTAGGCAGAAATTACCCAGAAATATATCAATTATCAACAATACCAAAAATGAAAAACATTGTATTATTTGGACCTCCAGGAGCTGGAAAAGGAACGCAGGCAACCTTTTTAAAAGAACTGTATAATTTGGCACATATTTCTACAGGGGATGTATTTCGTTTCAATATTAAAAATAAGACGGCATTAGGCATATTGGCAAAAAAATATATGGATGAAGGTAATTTAGTACCCGATGAGGTTACCATAAATATGCTTAAGAAAGAGGTTGAAAAAAATGCAGATGCCAAAGGCTTTATTTTTGATGGTTTTCCAAGAACACAGTCTCAAGCAGAAGCTTTAGATGCTTTTTTAGCTGAAAAAGGAGAACAAATTAACGGAATGGTTGCTTTGGAAGTTTCTGAAGATATTTTGGTGACACGCTTGCTAGAAAGAGGAAAAGTAAGCGGAAGAACAGATGATACTGATGAAGCTAAAATTAGAAATCGCTTTAATGAGTACAATACAAAAACAGCTATTTTAAAGGATTATTTTGAAACTCAAAATAAATACTATGGAGTGAATGGTGTGGGTTCTGTTGAAGAAATTACGCAAAGAATTTCTAGAGTATTTGATACTTTATAAATCGTTTAATTATTAAAACGTGTACACATAAAATCAATTACACATTTTAACAATTACACAATTACATAACAATTATGACTGAAGGAAATTTTGTCGATTACATAAAAGTGTACGCAACTTCTGGAAAAGGAGGACAAGGTTCTGTGCATTTACACAGAGAAAAATACATAACCAAAGGGGGTCCTGATGGTGGAGATGGTGGACGCGGAGGACACGTTATTTTACGTGGAGATAAAAATATGTGGACCTTGTTTCACCTAAAATTTAAACGTCACTTTAAAGCTGAAGGTGGTGGTGCAGGAAGTAAAAGCAGAAGTACGGGTAGGGATGCAGCGGATGTTGTTGTAAATGTGCCCATTGGTACCATTGTAAGAGATGCAGATACCAATGAAATATTACACGAAATTACAGAAGATCAAAAAGAAGTGATTTTATTAGCTGGTGGAAAAGGAGGACTTGGAAACTGGAATTTCAGATCTTCTACAAACCAAACACCTAGATATGCACAACCGGGTATAGACGGTCTAGACGGTTGGTTCAGAATAGAATTAAAATTATTAGCAGATGTAGGTTTGGTGGGTTTCCCAAATGCTGGAAAATCTACTTTATTATCTGTTTTAACCGCTGCAAAACCCAAAATTGCAGCCTATGCTTTTACCACCTTAAAACCCAATTTAGGAATTGTAGAACATAGAAATCAACAAACTTTTGTAATTGCAGATATTCCTGGAATTATTGAAGGTGCTGCAGAAGGAAAAGGTTTAGGACATCGTTTTTTACGTCATATTGAACGTAACTCTACGCTTTTATTCTTGATTCCTGCAGATAGTGACGATATAAATAAAGAGTACGCTATTTTGTTAAATGAATTGAAACAACACAATCCTGAACTACTAGACAAAGAACGTTTATTAGCCATTTCTAAGACAGACATGCTAGATAATGAATTAAAAGAAGAGATTAAAGCAGAACTGCCAAAAGGGGTAGAAGCGATGTTTATTTCTTCTATTGAAGAAACAGGATTACAAGAATTGAAAGACAAGCTTTGGGAAATGTTGAATTAAGCAACGCTTTGGATGTATAGATCTCCAATTCTATACACTATCATTTTATATAAATTTGTTATTTTTTGTTCTAACCTTAGGACATAAAATAGCAAATTTATTGTTTTACCTCAATTTTAATAGGCAGTCGATACTTCGTAGTCACAGGAATTCCTCTCTTAATTGCTGGATAAATATCTGGGATGCTATCTACAGATAGCTTTAAAATAGCAGCTAGTTTTGGTAATTGAATTTTCATATGATTTGAAGATTCAATTGTTTCAAAGATAATTTTTCCTTTTGAGTTGATTAATAAATCTACATACACAATTTCTGAAATTGCATTTTTGACACTAAATTTGTGCTTTTGTAACTCCGCTCCTATTTTTTGATGAATTGTAATTCTAAAACAATCAGACTTTTTTTGTTTGTCTATAATAGAATCACACACTTTAAATGAAGGTGAAGTATCTACAGAAGAAAAGTTAACAACCGTATCTAGTAGCTGTATATTTTTATTTTTTGAAAATGAAAAATTATCACAAGAAGTGATCAAAATAGACAGCAGTAAAAAAGAGGAAACACGCAAAAACATAGATCTAATTATAGGGTGAAATTACTAAAATTTAATGAACTGACTATTGTAACTTTTCTCCCTTCATAAAGTACTCTTTTTTAATGTCTAAAATTCTTTTTAAAACGTATGTAGTCATTACTTTATCACTGTTTAAAAAAAGGTCTTTATACTTTTTGTAATGCTTATACCCCATCTTTTTGTCCTTGTGTAAATCATCTGTAGCTTTTGCTAATTGGAACTTAGCCTTGTAATTGCTACCATTTTATTCAAATGCTTTTTTATAAAGTTTTAAGACCATTTTAAGAATTTTCATTTCATAATAGGCATTTTCCAATCCATAATATTCTGCATCTCTTTTTACCTTACCTGTTGCAGTAGCCCGGTAATAATTAAACATGGCACTGCTATATTTCTTTTGTTTCATTGCGATGTGACCTAAGTACGTAAAATTCTAATACGCTTCTGTATCTATTTTTACAACTTTCTAGAATCTTAATTTTGCATTCTCAAAATCCTCTAAATTATAATATGCTTTTACCAACATTGTATTAGTATAAAGGCCCATTTTTTTAATACTATCTAATTTCAGTAAAACTGGTATGGTTTCTTTATACTGCTTTTCTGTGTAAAATTGATTCACCCGTATCCTATTTAGACTTGTGTGATTTAATTCTAATTCCAATCCTTTATTGACAAGCAAATAGGTAGCATCTCTATCCCTTAATTTTAAAAAACTAAGCGCCCATTTAGAGATAGTTCTTACATGTGTTGTGTCTTTTTTATGAACATTTAGAAAACTATTAATCATCAAATCTCTCTCTTTTACAACAGCATAAGACAGTCCTAATTGATATGAATAGTACGCATTCTTAGCATCTCTTTCTATTAAATTTTTAAAAACTGCAATCGCTTTTTGATGATTTTTAGTCTTCAAGTATAATTTACCTAATTGATATGCCAGCAATAAATTTAGAGAATATTTTGCTAACAAATTCTCATAAATCTGGAAAGAAATTTTAGATTTATTAAGTCTTTGGTATGCTTTAGCTAATTTTAAACGCGCATTTTATCGTCTTTAAAGTGCAATGCTTTTTCTAAAAAATGGGCCGTTTGCTTATAATTATCTATCGATTCATAAATACCGGCTATTTCATAGTTTGATAAAAGTGAAGGTGTTTCTAATTTTTCTAATGCCAATTGATGCCTTCTATTTTCGAACAAACCATCTATCGAAGAAAAAGTCGGCGATTTGAACCCCGACTTTTACAGTAATACATAACGATATAATTAAAACCCTCTTCTGCCTTTTAATCTTTGGTTACTTCGTCTACCAAAAGCGAAAATGGAATATTATAATTTACTATAACTTCCTGTCCATTTTGTTTACCAGGTGTCATTTTTGGCAAAGAACGCATCACTCTTATTACCTCTTCCTTAATTTTTACATGTGGTGCCCTTGCTTGTACATCAACAATATCTCCATTTACCGCCACGTTAAAACCTATAAAAACTCTTTTCTTACCCGCACTTAAACCTAAACTATTTGGCAACTTTTCATCAAAATTTCTTGAAAAATGTTTTTGAACCATTTTAGAAAAACAGTCTTTATCTCCTGTGTTACAACCAGGAAACGTTGGCGCGGTATCTATGCTCATAAAATTAACTGAGCCATCTAAAGAGGCTACTGGAGATATAGGAGTTACAAGTGATAAAGGTTTTACTTTAGAAGAAGGAGAAGGCGCCTTATCTATTAAAAGTGTAAACGGAATCGTGTAATTCACGGCAACATTCTCACCTTTTATCTGACCCGGCAACATTTTTGGCAATGTTTTCATAACTCTTATCACTTCTGCTTTAATTTCTGGATGTGGAGCTCTTACTCTAATACCAACTACAGTGCCATTTACATCTACCTTAAAACCTATAAAAACTCTTTTCTTACCCGCACTTAAACCTAAACTATTTGGCAACTTTGCATCAAAATTTCTTCCAAAATGTTTTTGAACCATTTTAGAAAAACAGTCTTTGTCTCCTGTCTCAC
>Ga0307489_10000185_pt1 | contig 34133 bp, 28 predicted proteins | sample SB12metaG_FD_202247 | JGI IMG/M metagenome (GOLD analysis project Ga0307489, IMG submission 202247) | Sea-ice brine microbial communities from Beaufort Sea near Barrow, Alaska, United States - SB 1.2 | ecosystem: Environmental > Aquatic > Marine > Coastal | place: USA: Alaska | collected... | reverse complement strand
TAACGTAAGCATACTTTTTAAACAGAACCTGAATGCACTGTTGAAAACAACAGTGTTAAAGAAACATTATAATTTTTTGTTTTGACATGATCGTTCTTAAAATCACTTTTTTTTAGCATCTTTATATTCTGAAAAATGAACACCTTATACGCACTTATTTAATGTTTTGTAAAAACACAAATACAGCCTTATTCTTCTCCACTATAGATGAAATTCCTTCTGATATCTGGGATGCTTTAGCTTGTAAAAAAAATAGCTATTTTCATCCAAATTTTTTAAAATCTTTAGAGAAAAATCATCCTAAAATTATCTTTTCATACATCGTTTTAATGAATGATAAAAAGCAACCAACAGCATTTGCAAGTATAAAAATCATTGATTTTCATCTAGACTCTATTAAAAAAGATTTTCCGTTTTTGAGAGACATTGGACAAAAACTAAGGGTATTTCCTCCTAAAAAACCATTGAAATTATTAATCTGTGGAAACACATTTGTTAGTGGAGAACACGGTATATTCATACAGGAGAAACAAAATAAAAAAGCGATCATAAAGGAGCTAGCAGAAAGCATTAATCACTTTGTAAATTCCAACAGAAAACTAAAAAAGAAGGTAGATGCCTTTTTACTTAAAGACTACGCAGAAGAATCACTTTCAATTACTAATGAGCTAAAACAATTTAAGTACCATACTTTTTCTGTAGAACCTAACATGAAACTTCAACTACAAGAAAATTGGCAAACTTTTGATGATTATTTAGCAGCTATGAAAACGAAGTTTAGAGTAAAAGCAAGAAAAGCTTTTAAGCAAAGCGCAGAAATTCGTATTGAAGAAGTCACTTTAGAAAACATCGAACAAAAGCTACCAAAAATGACTGCTTTGTATGAGAAAGTAACGTCGAATGCAGGTTTTAATTTGATCGATTTTAATTTAGAAACTTATAAAGATTTAAAAGAGAGGCTGGGAGATAATTACATTTTAAAAACCTATTGGTTGGATAAAAAAATTGTTGGTTTTATCTCTGGTATGATCAATAACAACTCTTTAGACGCACACTTTGTTGGCATTGATTACCAACTAAATAGAGCACATGCTATTTACCAAAGAATGTTGTACAGCTATATAGAAATTGCCATCAACAAGAAACTAAAAACCATTAATTTTGGAAGAACCGCTAGCGAAATAAAAAGCTCTGTTGGTGCAGTTCCTCAAAATTTAACCATGTATCTTCGTCATAAAAAAACGATTAAAAACAAAATTTTAAAGTTATTTTTGCAACGTGTTCAGCCCACACCATTCAAACAAAAATTTCCTTTTAAAAAATAAAATTAAATGCAAACTAGTAAAGAATTAATTGCCCTTTTAAATTTAGAAAATACAGGAAAAAACACCTTTCGCGGAGACAGTTACACCATTGGAAGCCCACAAGTTTTTGGTGGTCAAGTCCTAGCACAAGCTGTAAATGCCGCTTACAAAACAATACCGGAAACCCGCTTTTTACACTCTTTGCATGGCTATTTTTTAGAAGCTGGAGATTTGACAATACCTATTCACTACAAAGTAGAAGAAATGCGAAACGGAGGTAGCTTTTCTACCCGAAGAGTTACTGCCGTCCAAGAAGAAAAAACAATTTTTATTTTAGCAGCCTCTTTTCATCAAAAAGAAGACGGATTTGAGCATCAAACAAATTTTGACCAGAATATAAAGCAACCAGAAGAACTCTTAAGTTGGGATGATATTTTAGCACAATTTGGTGCTTTTTTACCAAAATCTACAAAAGCTTTTTTGAATGTGAAAAGGCCCATAGAATTTAAACCTGTGAGAGTTCCAAATCCTTTAGAACCCGAGGACCTCCCTCCAACCGAGCAAGTTTGGTTTCGTTTAAAAGGCGAAAAACAAAACTTAGACCATAGAACAAAACAAGAAATTCTAACCTATATTTCTGATTACAATATCTTAAATGCCGCTTTTAATCCCAATGCAAGCAGCTATAATTTAGGAAATACGCAGACTGCCAGTTTAGACCATTCTATGTGGTTTTTTAGAGATTTCAATTTTGATGATTGGATGCTGTTTTCTGCAGAATCTCCCAATGCTTATGGTGCAAGAGGTTTGGCAAAAGGAAATATTTTCACAAGAGATGGTAAGCTTGTTGCTTCTTTTGCACAAGAAGGATTATTAAGACCTAAAAAGAAATAATATTATGAGTGATGCTTTATTATATGTCTTTACCACAAACGGTTTGTTATTTTTAATTGGTGTTATTTTTTGGAAATTTCCTCCGAAAAAAACCAATAGTTTTTATGGCTATAAAACACCTAAAGCAATGCAAAATCAACAAATATGGGATTTTGCCAACACTACTTTTAATAGAAGTTTGTTAATTTATGCAGGCATTTCTTTTCTTGCTGGATTAGCTTTTGTAACTTTTTTAAAGGCCGAATTAACATGGCAGCCAATGGCTTTTGTTTTTTTATCAATTCTTGTAAGCATTGTAAAAACTGAAAAAGCTTTGACAAATACTTTTACAGAAGAGGGAAGAAAGAAGTAAATTAAAAGTTAGCCCGAAAAGAAACCGATAAATTTCTTCCTGGTGAAGCCACGCCAGATGCAAATTCAATGTAGTGTTGGTCTAATAAATTATCTAATTTTACGCGTAAAGAAAAATTAGTATTAATTATATATCTTCCATTTACACCTAAAGTAACCCAACTTGGCGTCCCAAAATAAATTTCGGTTTCTTCTGTTGCATTTTTAGCTACAATTGGCGTTAAATCAAGATTGTCTATTCCCTCCGTAATATTAAAATCTTCTACATCTTTCTGAGCATTGAAACGAATCACTGCAGCCAACTCAACTTTATCACCGTTATAAGTTACCTCAAACTGCCCAAATAAGGGTGGAATAGAAGACAATGGCTCCGTTGTATCGTACGTTCTTCCTTTCGTATAAGTTATAAAACCAGAAGTACTCCATGCGTTCGAAATTTGGCCTAGATAATTGGCCGTAAAACCAGTAATATAGGCTTGTTCTTTATTTTGATTTGAAACTGCGTTGCCAAATTCGCCATCAAATTCCACTTGTTGTACACTTCCGTCTGAATTGTAAACAAAGTCTCTTTGAATATAATTATCTAATAAAGTGTAGTATACGTTTGCGCCAAAACGAAACTTTTTATTATTAAAATATTTTTGAACACCAATTTCTGCATTGTACGCAAATTCTGGAGTCACATTTATATTTGGCACCGTAATGTTCCCCGCTTTTTCTCTTACTCTGCCAACATCATCTATATTTGGAGATCTAAAACCAGAAGAAATAACACTATTAATTTGCCAATTTTTGTTTGGCTTATAAACATAGCCGAAAGTTGCAGTTACCGCAGAGTGATTTGCTTGAATTTGGGTTTCTGCCAATTGTATAAATGTTTGGTCTATCCAGGTTGCATTTAAATTGGTGTTTGTAAAACGAACACCCGTATTTAGAGTAGATTTACTTGTAATATCTTGCCTATAATCTACATAAACTGCAGAACTTAAATAATTACTGCCACCATCTGGGTACCTAGATTGAATGTTAAAGTCACTTGAAAAACCATCTATTTCTCCTTTTACAATATTTAATTCTTTGCCCACAGCATGCGAGTTTACATCATTATAAGCAAATTCAAAACCATAAGAAAGTATTCTTTTTTTATCTTCTGTTAGTGCAACAGAAAAATCTCCATTAAAACTGAAAACATCTACAACTTCTTCTCTATTAGACCTATCTAAGCTGCCAAATTTACGCTGAATTCTACTTTCTTTTAAGTTTTGATATGCTACTGTTATGATACCATTTTCAATCCAATTTTTGTTTGGGTTTAATAGGAACTGAGTAGCTACTAAAAATCTTTTTTGAGGTCCGTAAGACCATTCTGCAAATTTTAATTTTCCAGCTTTTAGCTCTGCTAATCTATCAAATCTTGGAATATCTGATGATGAAGAGTATTGAAGGTTTACCTTTAAGTCTGTGTTTTTTGATAATGGTACAAAGAATTTTTGCAAAACATCTATTTGATTGTACCCGGTATTTCTTTGCAAATTTGGGTTCGAATTTTCAGTGGGTTTTTCGTTGTAATTTCCATTAATATTTTCTGAATAAAAGAACACTTTTCCCCAATCATCAAAACCGTGAGAACGATTTTTACCCGCTTTTAAATCACCAAAATTACTATAGGAAACACTTGTTAAAGAGGCCCAGTTTCTTCTTCTAACTTCTGCAGATACGTTTGTTGTAACTTCATTATTTACTGTTGAAAATCTAGAAAAAATCTGACTTTTAACTTCGTTTTCTTCAGATAATTTTGGTGTTTTTGTATAGTAATGAATTACACCACCTAAAGCGTCTGAACCATAAACTACAGATGAAGGTCCAAAAACAACTTCTGTTTTTTCTAACATATTTGGAGTCACAGTAATCGAACTTTGTAAATGCCCCTTTCTATAAATAGCATTGTTCATACGAACGCCATCTACAACCAATAAAACACGGTTAGACTCCATACCTCGAATTACAGGACTGCCGCCACCAAACTGAGATTTCTGCACTTTTATACCTGGAATTGTTGCTAATAAGTCCGCGGATGTTTGCGGGGAAACTTTTTGAATATGTCTCGCATTTAAAACAGCAATTTGTTCTGCAATTCTATTTGCTTTTTCCTCCTTTTTAAATAAAGAGATGACTACCTCATCTAATTGTTCAGACTCATTTGTTAAATAAATAATATAATTTTTAGATTTTATGACAGATTTCTGCACCCTTAAAATGCTATAAGAAAGGTGAGAAAATACTACTGTTTCTGTATTTACAAATTCCGAAATATCCGCAAATCCGTTGTCATTTGTGGTTATATTAATTGTTTGTTTATCGTTAAAAACGCTTACATCTTTAACGACTTTACCAGTTTGTTTATCTAAAACCTTCACTTTTTGTGAAAAAATAAAACAACTAGTAAAAAAAACGATTGTAAAAAGTAAATTCTTCATTAATTAAAAACTGCTTCTAAAATTTGTAGCGATTTAGGTTTCCTAAAACCATCCAAATGTAATTCAAAATATCTGATTATAATTTGTAATACCAACTGTCTTTCATTTTTACTAAAAGACACATCTTCTATAGTATCAAAGTTTATGCCTAAAAGCTTTTTAAACTGGTAAAGTTCGTTACCAGAAATAACATTTTTATGAAGTGTTGATGCTGAAAAACTCCCGTTTAATAAATCGAAACCAAAAACTGTAGCGTCTGTGGTGTCTGGATAAAACCCTAAAAAACGTGCTGCATTCAATAAAAAAAGCAAGTGAAAATTAGCTATTTTATCATGCACATCTAACCAAGTTAAACCTGCTTCTAAATAATTGTAAAAAGCGATATTCTTTTCTTCTTCTTGAATACTGCTAGACAGCACTTCAGAAAGAAACAATACTACAGATTGTTTTATAATATCTCTATAAATTGTTTTATATGGATTTAATATTTGGACTTCTTTTAAGGTATGAAGTGAACTTTTAGTACTGTGATTTGCTACCAAAGTTAATTGCGTTAATGGCTGAAAATAAGCTACTTTAATGCCTCCTCTTTTCGGTTTTAAAACACCTTTTATAATGTAAGATTTAATACCTTCTTGCTCGGTGTAACACTTCACAATTAAACTGGTATCGCTATACTTTAAGCTATTTAGTACAATTGCTTTGGTGGTTATGACAGTCATCTAGTTAACGATAGCTATTTTTGTCACTGAAGTCTCAGAAGCGTCGTCATTAGAAAGTAAAACAATGTAAATACCAGATGCCACTTTATTTCCTGCTAAATTTAATTTGTTCCAAACTACTTTTCCTCCTCCTAGTTCTTGCCCTTCCACAACATTAGTTTCATGCACTAAATTACCTGCAACATCAATAATTTTCACATTTGTTCCTCTTGGTAAATGAGTGCCATTTCTTCCGTCTATAGTCACCGTTTGGTGCTTTTTAAGCGCGGGGTTTGGATACGCATAAACAGCGCCCAAAACGTCGCCAAAAGGCGAAACATTACTATCGTATACAACAATTCCTTTATCTGTGGCAAAATATACTTTGCCTGTAGCACTGTCTCCCTTAATCTTTAAAATTCTATTTGAAGGTAAAGGCGAATTTTGCTTGCTAAAGTTTGCAATTGTTTGCTTTCCACTTGGGTTCGTATATAAAACACCACCACTATCTGTACCAATCCACTTGTTATCTGCACCATCCACAAAAATAGTATTGATTTCTTGATCTCCTGCCAATTTCTTAGCAATACCGTCATCTAAAATAATAATAGGATTTGCATTCGAAACCGCTTCTTCAAAAACACCAGATGCGTTGTTGTACACTACTAAACCAGATTTTGTACCTAACCAAATACTATTGCCCCTATCTACTGCTACTGTATTTACATTTGCATCTGGAAGATTCCCTAAGTTTGGCGTTGCTATTAGTGCTTTTTTTCGATTTCCATTTTCGTTAAAAACAAAAACACCATTTTCTCGAGAACCATACCAAATACTATTGTTTCTGTCGATCACCATTTCACTTAAACCATCTTTTGCATTGGTTTTAACAGAACTCATATCAAAACTAGACCATTGGCCGTTTACTGAAAGTTTTTTTAATTCGTTTGGCACTCCAATATTTGTAACCCATAAATTACCTTGACTATCTATAGCAGATCCACTTACTCTAACTGTAACTCTGTTTGGATCTGTAGCTAATATATCCTCTAAAGGACTATTTAATTGGTTATAAAAAGTTTGAATTTCGTCATTTTCAACTACCAGAATTCCACCAGTAGCTGCACTATTCACATTTTTTGTATCTCCTAAAGAACTTATATATACTTTATTTTCTGCATTTGTATCGATGGTAATATGACTTAAATCTGTCACAGGAAATTCTGGATTGTATTTTGTATTTCTCCAGTTTTCTCCATTAAAATGACTAAAACCTTGTTTTTTAAAAGTAGGACCAAAAACATCATTATAACCACCATAAACTACCCATAAATTAGTATTATTTACAGCGATTGAAAAAACATCATTAGACAAGGGACCTTCTGGGTGAATTTCTAAATAAGCAGCTGGTTGAGAACTTGTTGTTTGTAAAACTCCAAATCCTTTGGTTGCTAAGAAAGCAATATTGTTCTCAAAAAAAGCAGTATTTAAAGAATAATCGAAGGCAGTACTTGCAGAAAATTGACCCACTTCATTCATAGAAGCATCAAGAACCACCGCTTTTTTATTTAAAGAGATACTTAAATGTGTAGTAGATGCTTTTATGCTTTTTATTTCTTCATCAAAATTTATTTCATTGCCTAAAGTATCTCCATCAAAAGCAAAGAATTTAAAGCCTTCTATAAGATACAAACTATCTAAAAAAACGATTCCTTTAAAATTTCTACCTTTAAATAGTTGCTCCCAGTTATTAAAATCAATTAATAAATTATTCGAAATATCAGCTTTAAAAACACCAGTTTCTGTAGCTGCATAAATTATATTATTAGAAATTATAGTTTCATTTATTTTTATAGCCGAAGAATTATCTCCAATAAAAAAAGTGTCTCCAAATTCTAGTTTTTCAATATCATAAACTACCACTGCAAAAGGAGTAGACAAATAAAGTTTATTATTGAACCCTGATATATGATTGATACTTTTTTCTCCAGATTGGTTAAAATTAACAATATCTGAAGAAATAATAATACTTCCATCATCATCTATAACCTCTAGCAAACCACTTTCATAGCCAATAACTAATCTTTTAAATTCTTTGTTATAATAAATAGCTGTTGTGGTTCCACCAGACAACCCTTTTACAGAAGAAAGCTTATTAATTTCTCGGCTTGTAATATCATACGTAAAAACGGCATTGTCTGACAAAGCATAAATTACATTTCCTACCTTTGTAAAGTCTTTTACATTATTATAGGAGTAAAAATCTTCCCAAGAAGCACTGTAATCTGTCTGTGCTCCTACTGTGATAGAAAAGAGTAGCATATAAAGCGAAAAAAAGAATTTCATTTCAATTGATTAGATATCAAAGATATTTATTTATTGTTACAATAACGCTAAAACAAACTACATTAGTACAAGATTGAATTGGATTTTATGAGCATAGAAATAGAAAGAAAATTTTTGGTAAAGAGCTTAGACTTTAAAAAAGAAAGCTTTGAAAAGAAATACATCAAACAAGGATATTTAAACTCCAATAAAAAGAGAACAGTAAGAGTTAGAATTTCTGATGATACCGCTTTTATAACCATCAAAGGAAAATCAAACTCAGCAGGAACCACTAGGTTTGAATGGGAAAAAAAAATACCTATTTCTGAAGCCAAAGAACTACTGCTTTTATGTGAACCTAATTTAATAGAAAAGCAGCGATATCTCATAAAAAAAGGAACCCACACTTTTGAAGTTGATGCCTTTTTAGGTGATAACTTAGGTTTGATTGTCGCTGAAATAGAATTGGATTCTGAGAGTGAGAAATTCGAAAAACCAAGTTGGTTGTCCAAAGAAGTTACCGGAGAGCTAAAATACTATAACTCGTGTATCAGCAAACACCCTTTTAAAGATTGGGTGTAAAAAATAGAACTTGTAAGTGCGTTTATAAACACCTATTAATGTTACATAAAATATATTGCCAAAAAGTGACTAAAACTACCTAAAAGCACAAACAAATGAAATATGGCGTGATTGTAAGGTAATTTTTTAATCATATAAAGAACTGCACCGATACTATAAAAGACACCTCCAATAAATAGGAACTTCAAACTAAACGAAGACAATATTTCTATTAGAGGATTTATAAAAAAAACAACTTGCCAACCCAATAATAGATACATTGCAGTAGATAATTTATTATATCTCCCTGTAAAAAAAAACTTTAAAACAACACCTATCAGCGCAAAAATCCAAACGGAAATAAACAGATACCAACCGAAATTAGCCGCTAATGCAACCAAGCAAAAAGGCGTGTAACTACCAGCAATTAATACATAAATTGCTGCGTGATCAAAAATATTTAATTTCCTTCTTTTTTTTGGAGTCGTTGCTGCATGGTAGAAAGTAGATGCCGCGTATAATATAATTAAACTAAAACCATAAATGATAAAGCTGGTTGGTTTCAAAATACCATTAAAATTGAGTGCCTTAGTAACTAAAAAGGGAAAAGCTATTACACTGCACAACAAACCAAAAGCGTGAGACCAAATATTTAATTTCTCTTCAGAACTTGAATATGTAAAATTTAATTTTTCGCTCATTTTTTCCTATTTGTATCTTTCATATATTTCTTATCATTTTTCAAATCATTATAAAGAAGATTAAAAGTTTTATTTTTTAATGCATCGATGTCTTGTTTTATAGACATTCCCCTCGTTTCAATAAGATCGTGCTGATGCACTCTTAAGGTACCAGGTCTTCCCTTAAAAAAATCCCACGAAAAAAACCGCTTACAGTCATAATAAACTTGTGGTATAATTGGTATTTGAAATTCTATTGCCAAACTAAATGCGCCTCTTTTAAACGGCGCCAAAACAATATCTTCAGCAGGCACTAACCCTTCAGGAAAAATTGCCATACTTACCCCATTTTGCAATCTTTTTTTTGCAATTTCATATACTTCTTTTCTACTTTTAAAGCTATTCCTATCCACCATAATTACGGTTCGCCTATACAACAAACCAAATATAGGGATTTTTGAGAGTTCTTTTTTACCAACAAATACAATTGGTTTTTTACTCAAAGCAATGAGTACAAAAGGATCTAAAAAGGAAGCATGATTTAGGCAATACATGTAACTTTTACTTGAATCTATATTTTGGTTCGCTTTAAATTTTAATCTAAATCCCATCCCGTAGATTAATGTTTTAGAGAGCATTCTTGCAAAATTCCAAAACAAATAATACTGTTTTTCTTTGAATGAAAAAATCAATAAAAATGGAAAAAACAACAATAGGGAAGCAAACATTAAAACGTAGAACCAAACTCGCCATAAAAGTAACAAAGTAATTTTTAAAAATTTCACAGAATCCATTAAGAATTAAAACAGTTTATTTCATTCTAATTGCACAACAAATACGAAGTTAATACTTTTTTGTAAAACCGTGCACTCTTAGGTAAAATACTAATATTCTTTTTGTGTATTGATTTTACTAATCAAAACCTTATTTTTGTCCTCAAAAGATGTGTCTATCTCGCTAAGACGAGATTTTATAGTTTGTAAAAAACTTTTGTATCTCGCATTCATAAAAGTATCAAAATAAAAATTAATGTCAAGAATTTTAACAGGCGTACAAAGTACAGGAACACCACATTTAGGCAATTTATTAGGAGCTATTCTACCAGCAATAGAAATGGCGAATAACCCAGAAAATGATGCTTATTTGTTTATTGCAGACATGCATTCTTTAACTCAAATTAAAGATGGAAAAGAGTTGAGAGAAAACACCTATAGCACCGCGGCAACTTGGCTAGCTTGTGGTTTAGATATTCATAAAACTGTTTTTTATAAACAAAGTGATGTTCCCCAAACTGCAGAGCTCACTTGGTATTTAAGTTGTTATTTTCCTTTTCAAAGACTAACATTAGCCCATAGTTTCAAAGACAAAGCAGACAGATTAGAAGATGTAAATGCGGGTCTATTCACCTACCCAATGCTCATGGCTGCAGATATTTTATTGTACGATGCAGAAATTGTACCTGTAGGTAAAGATCAATTACAACATCTAGAAATTACCCGAGATGTTGCCAGTAGAATAAATAATACTATTGGCGAAACCTTCGTTTTACCACAAGCAAAAATTCAAAAACACACAAAATTAATTCCTGGAATTGATGGTGAAAAAATGAGTAAATCTAGGAATAATACGATCAATATTTTTCTTGCTGATAAAAAATTACGCAAACAAATTATGGGAATTAAAACCGATAGTTTAGGGTTAGAAGCGCCAAAAAACCCAGATACAGACACTGTTTTTGCACTGTACAAATTACTAGCTTCTGAAGCTCAAATTAAAGAAATGAGTGCAAATTATAAAGGTGGAAATTATGGTTATGGCCATGCAAAACAAGCTTTATATGAACTTATTTTAGAAAAGTTTGCAACGGTTAGAGAACGGTATCATCACTTTATGGAAAATAAACATGAAATTGATGAAGCCCTTATTATTGGTGCCAGAAAAGCAAGAATTACTGCAAATTCAGTTCTTAAAAGAGTTAAAGAAAAAATAGGATATTAAAACACTAGATTACAAAAGCCACGTTAAAACGTGGCTTTTGTATTGCGCAGTAAAATCTTGAAAATAAACAAAAGCTTTTCCCGTTAATCTACTAAAACCAATTTCTCCTGTCAAAGTAGCATGCGCACCCATTTGATGAATGACCTTTTGCATTAAAAAAATAGCAATTAGTACCTTACTACACCACAGTATTTTTAACCTATTTGTAACTACTACAGCTACTTTAGTTAAATCCATTTCCTTCCTCCAAGTATTTCCAAATAATAAACCATACTAGAACAATTCACTAAGCACTGATACTAAATCTGCGCAAAAACACACTACATAATTCGTTTTCATGATAGTGCTGTTTGGATTGCGCACCTAAAAAAGGAAATACTTTTGTAATACTGAATCCGTTAAGAATAAAAAGCCGATAAATAAACTTTTAGAATTTTATAATATTAGAGGAATAACAGCTGAATTATTTGATCTTCATAGATTTTGCAATAGCCTCTAACTCGAATAAAAAGGCTCTTTTGTTTACGGAAGGTGCATACGTAAAGCCTTCAAAAACTACAATTCTATTGTGCTTTTTATCTACTACAGAATAGTTTAAAAAGGGTCCTGCCATAAAATCATTTTTCACTTCCCACTTCCCTCTTGTTTCAAAAGTCTTTTTACCGTCTAAGGTTGTTTCAGAAGTAAAAGGCGTGTATGCTTCTTCTGTAATCATGTGCATGGTTTCTGGATTTGTTCCAGGAATGTATTTTTTACCCATACGGTTTCTAACCGCCACAATATTTTCAGCAATCTTAGTTTCGTCTTCTAATGGAACTGAATATACTAAAATGTTATTACTTCCCGTTTTTGCAATTCCGCTTGTTAAGTGTTGTCTTAACCATAAGAATTCTCCGGTATCATCTACTGTTTTATAATTTTCTGGTGCAGTAAAGGAAATCCCTAAGTTTTGAAGTGTTTTAAATTGAGAATCATCTAATTTTTTTTTCTCAAAAACAGCCTGAGTCATTAAGATATCTGAAGAAATATAAGCAGCTATAATTTCTTCTTTATGGGCATTAAACACCTTAATAATGCTAGCATCATCTGTACCATATACGTAAATAACCGTTTGTGGTTGGGCGTAAACATTTTTCTTTATGTAAAAATCTTCTTTTTTTCCTTCACCAATAATTAGAATGTTTCTAGAAACCTTCATCATACTTCTAAAACCATTTGGTGCAATCTGTGAGACAGATAATGTTGGTTCTGGCTGGGGTAAACCCACCATAAACTCTCCGAAAGAGCTTCTAATTTCGCCTCCTAAATCTCCATTCCAGTCACTGGCCTTGGTGACTACCATTACCTTATTAATTTTACCAAGAGAACTTCTTAATACAAATTTATCAGTTCCTACACAGGAATTTAATACGATTGTCACAATAAATATTGAAAATAAATTTTTCATAATTAGCTTTTATAAATTTTAAGTTTCGTTCCAGATTTTAAACTATAATACCCCAAATATTGTTCCACTTTTTGATTTCATCAATAGAAACATTCTCAAATTTTCTAAAAATCAACTAAAATGAATCTCTTTTTCTTACTGTATAGATTTCAAAAGCTCTTTTTATTCCTAATAATTTTACTGAAGCCCCTGTCATTTAGAATTTCTTTGGATAAATACTTAAACGTTGACCAATTTTTAATCTACTCGTTTTCATTCGATTCCAACGTTTAATATCGCTTACTCTCACTCCAAATTTATTTGCAATCTTCCCTAAAAAATCTCCATTTTTTACTTTGTACCGAATGCGTTTGTCCATCTCGAAGTACTTCGGCAACGGTTTCTCTCTTTTAGAAGCATCTTTTTCTGCCAATGTATAAATAGCATCTTCCTTTTCAATAAAATTGAAAGAATTCTTTCTTGGCAACTTGATTGTATAGTTTTTTCCTTCTACAAAAGGAATAATATCTAATTTATAAGAGGGATTTAAAAACTGAATTAATTCTAAACTAATTCCTGTAGTTTCTGAGACATGATCGAAACGTATGGTCCTTTTTATATGAATTGTATCTGTTTCAAAATGACGAACTTGTGGAGAATCTGCAATTAAATGATGTTCTTTTTGATATTCAAACAGATACATAGTGGCATAAAATGCAGGAACGTAGCTCGCAGTTTCTCTTGGCAAATACGGACGAATATTCCAATAATTTCGATAACCTCCAGAACGTTTTATTGCTTTTGCAACATTTCCAGGACCCGAATTGTAGGCCGCTAAAGCCAAATCCCAATCGCCAAAAATAGTATATAAATCAGAAAGGTATTTACAAGCAGCAATGGTTGCTCTTACAGGATCTTGGCGCTCATCTACATAAGAACTTACCTTTAATTTGTATTGAACACCTGTTGGATACATGAATTGCCATAAACCTGTTGCCCCAGCGCTGGATTTTGCTGTTGGATTTAGAGCAGATTCTACAATTGCCAAGTATTTCATTTCTAAAGGAATATCATATTGATCTAGATATTTCTCAAACATTGGAAAATAGTACACTGCCCTTGCCATTAAAGCAGGATAATATCTTTTGCGATACTTTAAATAGGACTTTATCACTTTTTCTAAAGCCGGGTTGTATGCAATATGGAAAGGCGTTTTGGCATTTATTTTTTGTAACCTTTCTTTTAAAATTTCCGTAGATAATTCGATAGAAGAAACCTCTTTTTCTTCTGCATCTTTTACAAGGTAGGTAGATGTTTCATACAATGGAGACTTGTACTTTGTGTCCATTAATAAGCTATCAATTAGCACAATATCATAGTCTGAAAATAAATCTGCTGCTGTTATTTCCTTAGGAATAGCCTCTTTTGGTGTTTGTGAAAAAACACTTGAAGTAAAAAAAAGTACTAGTAATATTTTTTTCAATGTATTCTATGTTTTAAGACTAAAAGGGTGCTAATTAAAGAATTGTTCAGCCCAAAAAAAAATATCTTTTTTTCCGTCTCTTGTTTCTTATTCTTATCTAATTTCTATGCGCTATTTTATACATCCAATTCTACTACAATCGGGCAATGATCTGAATGTTTTGCTTCCGATAAAATATAAGCTCTTGATATTTTATCCTTTAAAGGTTTTGAAACCATCGCATAATCTAAACGCCAACCTTTATTATTAGCTCTTGCATTGGCTCTATAACTCCACCAAGAGTATTCTTGTTTCTCTTGATTTAAATGTCTAAAACTATCTGTAAATCCGTTTTTAATAAAATCGCTCATCCATGTTCTTTCTTCCGGTAAAAACCCAGAAATACCCTTCATTTTAGGGTTGTGAATATCAATGGCTTCGTGACAGATATTATAATCACCGCAAATAACTAAATTCGGAATATCTTGTTTCAAGTTATTAATATATTCCTGAATTTCATCCATATACTTTAGTTTGAAATTGAGTCTATCTAAATTTGTTCCTGAAGGCAAATACATGCTCATTACAGAGACAGTATCAAAATCTACACGCAGATTTCTACCTTCAAAATCCATTGTTTCTATTCCTGTGCCATATTCAATATGGTTTGGCTTTTCTTTACAAAGTATAGCAACAGAAGAGTATCCTTTTTTCTGCGCGGAAAACCAATAATGATACGCGTAACCAGCATTTTCAAATGCAGACAAATCCAGTTGATCTTTATGAGCCTTTGTTTCTTGAATACAGATTACATCTGGTTTCGCCACTTGTAACCAGTCTAAAAAACCTTTTTTTAAAGCGGCTCTAATTCCGTTTACGTTGTACGATATTATTTTCATATTCACTTAGCTTTATGGCTTCCCAAAAGAGAGAAAATTATCCTGTTATTTCTTAATCTAAACGTACTGGTTGCTTTAAAAATAACCAAGTAATTTGTTTTGTATTTCCTTTTTCTGTCTGAATAATTTTCTTTCTTGGGGATACAACAAAAGCTAAAACAGCACAAACTCCTGCTTTTAAGATAAAGTTATCTGTGGCGTAAAGTTGATCGAAAATCATCATAAATACTACAATTAGAACTGGATATATTAGCCAATATATTTTTTTAAATAGTTTCATATTACTTCCATATTTTTTTATAAAACAACCATGTAATTTGTTCGGCTGTTCCGTTTTGTTTTTGAATTTTTTTTACCCTAGGTGATAAAGCAAAAGCCAAGCCCATATTTATAAGTATCGTGTACACATTTGGCTCATATCCTAAAACTCTATAGATAATTAATCCAAGGAGAATTATTAAGATTGGAAATAGAAACGGGATAAATGGTTTTATTTTTTTCATACTAAATATTCATTTCTGGTACCTCTCCATGTACCACTAAAACTCCTTCAGTTGCTTTCTGAATAGCTTCAACCGAAACTCCAGGAGCTCTTTCTAGTAGATGAAATTGATTGTTTTTTACTTCTAACACCGCCAAATTAGTAACTACTTTTGTTACACAGCCAACACCTGTTAAAGGCAAAGAACATTGCTTTAAAATCTTAGAATCTCCGTGTTTATTTGTGTGCATCATTGCTACAATAATGTTTTCTGCAGACGCCACTAAATCCATTGCACCGCCCATACCTTTGACCATTTTTCCTGGAATTTTCCAGTTCGCGATGTCTCCGTTTTCAGAAACTTCCATTGCTCCAAGAATTGTAAGATCTACATGTTTCCCGCGAATCATAGCAAAACTCATGGAAGAATCAAAAAAACTTGCTCCTGGCATCGTGGTAATTGTTTGCTTTCCTGCATTTATAATATCGGCATCTTCTTCTCCTTCAAAAGGAAAAGATCCCATTCCTAAAACACCATTTTCAGATTGAAACTCAACTTCTATATCATCTCTTACATAATTTGCAACCAGCGTAGGAATTCCAATTCCTAAGTTCACGTAAAACCCATCTTGAACTTCCTGTGCAATACGCTTTGCAATCCCTGTTTTATCTAAAGCCATAATTAGTTTCTTTTTCTTACTGTTCGTTGTTCAATTCTCTTTTCATAATTTTTCCCTTGAAAAATTCTTTGTACAAATATTCCGGGAATATGAACATTATTTGGATCTAACGCTCCAACTTCAACCATTTCTTCAACCTCTGCAACCGTAATTGTTGCTGCGCCGCACATGTTAGGATTAAAGTTTCTTGCCGTTCCTTTAAAGACTAAATTTCCTGCAGCATCTCCTTTCCAAGCTTTTACAAAAGCAAAGTCTGCTTTATAGGCAGGCTCTAAAACGTGCATCTTTCCATCAAATTCTCTTGTTTCTTTTCCTTCTGCTACCTCAGTTCCATAACCTGCAGGCGTATAAAATGCAGGAAAACCTGCTTGTGCTGCTCTACATTTTTCAGCTAAAGTTCCTTGTGGTGTTAATTCTACCTCTAATTCTCCTGACAACATTTGTCTTTCAAATTCGTCATTTTCACCCACATAAGAAGAAATCATTTTCTTAATTTGCTTATTTTCTAGCAATAGTCCTAAACCAAAACCGTCTACACCTGCATTATTAGAAATACATGTTACATCTCTAACATTTAATCTTACTAATTCTGAAATAGCATTTTCAGGAATTCCGCACAAACCAAAACCACCTAACATAAAAGTCATTTCACTTTTTACGCCTTCTAGAGCTACTTGCACGCTACTTACCTTCTTGTTAATCATATAGTTATTTTTTATAACGTATCCACAAACGTTGTTTGCTAGTTTTAATATCTTTTAAAACTCGGTGTCTTCTTCTGGTACTATTTTTTTAATTTCTTCGCTTTCTTCCTTTTCTTCGCCTTCCTCTTCTGATTTTTCTTTGCAATTAATACTTATTGATAAGTTTTCTGGCTTTTCAAATTCTTCTTTACTAATTTTTAACGTTTTATCAGCATAACATTTTTGCATAAATAATGCCCAAGAAGGCAAAGACATGGTTGCTCCTTGTCCTTTTGCAATTCCTTCAAAATGAGTTGCTCTATCTTCACCACCCGTCCAAACTCCTGTTGCTAGATTGGGTACAATTCCCATAAACCAGCCATCAGATTGATTTTGAGTAGTGCCTGTTTTACCAGCAATTGCATTGTCAAATTCATAAGGATACCCAGTCACATATCCAGGTTTTTTCCATGGTAAACGCAAGCGAACACCAGAGCCAGATTGTGTAACCCCTTCTAATAAATTTAAAACTACATAAGCAGATTCTTCACTTAAAACTTCTTCTGTTTTTGGTGTAAATTCATCTAAAACAGTGCCATTTTTATCTTCTATTCTAGTAATAATCATAGGATTTACGCGCAAGCCTTTGTTTGCAAAAGTAGAATAGGCACTTACCATTTCTAATAATGATAATTCTACCGCTCCCAGCGCAATTGAAGGGTTTGCAGGAACATAGCTCTCTATACCCGCAGCTTTTGCTAAACGAACTACATTTTCTGGTGAAACCATATCTATTAATCTTGCAGACATTGTGTTTACAGAACCTGCTAAACCTTGTTTTAAAGTCAACATGCCGCCATATTTGTCACCAGCATTTTCTGGCTTCCATTCTTCTGGAATCCCATATTTCCCTTTTGGAATGGTGTATGGAATATTCGGAAACGTATCGCAGGGCGATAGTTTTAATTGATTAATTGCGGTTGCATACACAAATGGCTTAAAGGTAGAACCTACTTGTCTTTTTTGTTGCGCTACTGCATCAAACTTAAAATATTTATAATTTACACCCCCAACCCATGCTTTTATGTGCCCTGTTTGTGGCTCAATAGATAATAAACCAGAACGTAAAAAGTATTTGTAATATCTAATAGAGTCATTCGGAGACATGATGGTATCCAAATCGCCTTTATAAGAAAACACCCTCATTTTAGTTTTCTTATCAAATACTTTTGCTATGTATTCTGACGATTTTCCGATATTCTTTAATCGTTTATACCTATTTGAATTTTTCTTAGCTCTGTCTAAGGTTCTTTTAATCTCAGAAGCCTCAAGATCATAAAAAGGAGCTATTTTATTATTCTTTTGTTCTTCAAAAAAGTAGTGTTGCAAATTAGACATGTGCTCATCGATTGCTTCCTCCGCATACCTTTGCATTCTAGAGTCTATGGTTACAAATATTTTTAAACCGTCTTCGAAAATATTATATTGCTCTCCGTTTGGTTTTGGATGCTCTTGAACCCAGGTTCGCATGAGCTTCTGCAAATGCCCTCTAAAATAGGTTGCAGAACCATCTTTATGACTTTCTTTATTAATATTTAAACCTAAATCAAGCTTTTGCAAAGAGTCTTTCTCAATCGCTGTAATAAACTTGCTACGTGTCATTTGTTTTAATACAACATTTCTTCGTTGTTTTACTTTTGCTTCCCTTCTTAAAGGATTATAATAGGATGAATTTTTTAACATTCCTACCAGCATTGCAGCTTCCGTTATCACTAATTCTTTCGGTTCTTTTCCGAAATAAATTCTTGCTGCAGATCGAATTCCTACTGCCTGATTTAGGAAGTCATACTTGTTCAGATACATGGCAATAATCTCATCTTTGGTATATTGCTTTTCTAATTTAGTAGCAACTACCCATTCTTTTACTTTTTGAAGTACTCTTTTAAATTTATTTCTTGATGCTCTTCCTGTAAAAAGCATTCTCGCTAATTGCTGTGTTATGGTACTAGCACCTCCACTTCCTGGTTTTAAGACGGCCCGTGCTAATCCTTTAAAATCGATGCCAGAATGCTCATAAAAACGCTCATCTTCTGTGGCTGTTAAAGCATTTACCAAGTTGGTTGGCAACTCTCTAAAATGCACCGGTGTTCTATTTTCTGTGGCGTATTTACCAATGGTTTTTCCATCAATAGAAATAACTTCTGTAGCTAAGTTTGTTTGCGGATTTTCTAATTCTTCAAAAGATGGTAACACCTCAGAAGGATCCCAAGCGGTATATAAAAATAAGACCAAGATAACTGTAAAGCCTCCTAAAATAATTCCCCAAAACCATTTTAAATATTTTTTAAAACTAGTTATTTTTTTTGCTGCCATTATTCTTTTATTTTTTCAATACTAAAACCAACATCTTGAATTCCGTTAAGCTTTTCAATGGCATTAATTGCACCGTTTTTTCTCATTGCATGTCTTATTTCAAGGGAATAATTTCCTGAAACAGGAAAAACGTTGTGCTCTTTATAGAAGAGCTTATTTTCTTTTATTTCGGAAAAACCATTGCCTAAAAATTTCCCTGAAGCATCGGTCATTTCATATTGTAACGTATCGATAACCAAACTATTATTTGGGAATTTAAATTCTGTAATTAAATATAAATTACTAAAGCCATACTCTTTGTTGCTTCGGATATTGATAAATAAATTCTTCGGTGAAATGGTGTCTTTTATTTCAAAAAAAAAACTGATTTTTTTTCCTGACTTCCAAGAACCATCTTCTACTATTTTGTAGTCGTTAAATTCTGAAATATCATTGCAAGAAATCGTTAAAATTAACGCTAATAAAACAAGGAGGGATTTAGTTTTCAGAATCGCTTCCATTTTTAGGATTGTTGTTGTTGTTGTTGTTGTTGTTGTTGTTACGATTTTTATTGTTATTTCTTCTTGGTTTATTTGGCTTTTTCACCTCGCCTTTTGGCTGACTTTCACTAGCATTTGCATTTGGATTCGGCCTTGGTTTTGGCTTATTTTGCTGCTGAGCCTGTTGTTTTTTTCTAGGATTTGGTTTTTGTTGCGGATTTCTTGCAACTGCACCAACAGTCTTTTTCTTGTTATTATTTCTATTATTTCTTGTTCGTTTACTCGTTTTTGGCGCATCAAAACGTGTTAAACTGTCTTGCCCAACTGCATCTTCAAAATCTACTTTTTCTGGCAGTACAACGTCTGCTTCATACTCTTCTAACGAAATGGATTTCTCATTATTTTTATTCAGTGCTACGATTTCTAGCACTTGCTCTAATGTTAAACGAAACCACTTGAAACGTTCTTCTTTATAGGTATACCAAAGGTGGTTTTTAAAAATATCCATCTTTACAAAAACAGCTTCTCCTTTTTCAGTTCTTAAAATCAAATCTTGTTTCGGAAAGGTTTTTAAGGCATCTAAATAGGTGTCTAACTCAAAATTTAAACAACATTTTAACTTCCCACATTGTCCTGCTAACTTCAACGGATTTAAAGACAATTGCTGATAACGCGCTGCAGATGTGGTTACTTTTCTAAAATCTGTTAACCACGTAGAACAACACAATTCTCTACCACAAGAACCTATACCGCCTAAACGCGCTGCTTCTTGTCTTGCACCTACTTGTTTCATTTCTACGCGAATAGAAAATGCACTTGCAAAATCTCTAATTAATTGCCTAAAATCTACTCTAGTTTCCGCTGTATAGTAAAAAGTAGCCTTGTTTCCATCTCCCTGATATTCTACATCAGACAACTTCATTTGCAACCCTAGACGGCCTAAGATTTCTCTTCCTTTTTTTTGAGTTTCCTCTTCTTTTCCACGAGCTTGTTGCCAAATATCAATATCTCTTTGAGAGGCTTTTCTATAAATTTTCTTTACATCTTCATGGTCTTCAGTAATTTTGTGCTTTTTCATTTGCACTTTCACCAATTCTCCTGCTAAAGAAACAGTGCCAATATCATGCCCTGGAGAGCCTTCTACGGCAACAATATCTCCCATTGTAATGGCTACATTATCTGGATTTTTATAAAAATGTTTCCTTCCGTTTTTAAAACGTACTTCGAAAATATTAAACCTTTCTTGTCCACTTGGTAATGTCATATTAGACAGCCAATCGAAAACAGCTAATTTACTACTACCGCTTCCGCAAGTTCCTGACCCACAGTTACCATTACTTTTACACCCTTTAGGTACACCGTCTTCAGATGTACCACAACTTCCACATGCCATGTGATTTATATTTTATAACCTTTAGATCCTCGTAGATATGCACGATCGCAAAGACAACTTAAATTCTAAAAATTTTTCTGTTTATAATATGATTATCAATCCACTGCAAAAAAACAGTTTCATGAAGTCTAATCAGCTAATATATGAAATCTGACCGAGAAGTGAAAGGGATATTTTTAACATAAAAAACACCTCAAACCTGAGGTGTTTTTTATGTGTCCTCACTAAATTATCTCTTAAACTTCAAAATCTCGCTTCTCCCTTTTTTAAAAACTTTATGACTGTTTTCTCTGCCCTTTCTCAATTCTTTTTGCGCCTCAAAAGACAATTGAATTGTTTCTTGACAAGCTGGGGAACAGGTGCTCTCCATAGCTTTAGCGCAGGCATCACATTGAATAAATAATAAATGACAGCCATCATTTGCACAGTTTATGTGCTGATCACAAGCGCTCCCGCACTGGTGACAATTAGAAACCACATCTTCTGTAATTCTCTCGGACCTTCTATGATCAAATACAAAATTCTTGCCTATAAATTTATTTTCTATTCCTCCTTGTTTTATCTGACGCGTATATTCTATAATGCCGCCTTCCAGCTGAAAAACATTTTTAAAACCTTTGTGCTTATAATATGCAGAAGCTTTTTCACAACGAATGCCGCCTGTGCAATACATCAATAAATTTTTATCTTCCTTGTTTTCTTTTAAATCCTCTTCAATAGTATCTAAAGAATCCCTAAATGTATCTACATCTGGAGTTATTGCTCCATCGAAATAACCAATTTCACTCTCATAATGATTTCGCATATCTACACAAATCGTATCGGGGTGTATTAACATTTGATTAAATTCTTCTGCATTTAGATGAACTCCTCTATTTGTAACATCAAAGGTTTCATCGTTTAAACCATCTGCAACAATTTTATTTCTAACTTTTATTTTCAGCTTTAAAAACGATTTATTATCATGTTCTAAAGCAACATTTAAACGAATATCTTTCAGAAAAGGAATCGTATCTATTTGATCTTTTAGGGCATAAAAATTTTCAGAAGCAACAGATAATTGCGCATTGATACCTTCGAAAGAAACATAGATTCTTCCTAAAACGTCTAAAGCGTTCCATTCTAAAAATAATTTATCTCTAAATAATTGTGGGTTTTCTATCTTAAAATATTGATAGAAAGATATTGTAAGCCTGTCTTTACCGGCTTCATCTATTAAGGCAGCACGTTCTATGGCGCTTAGCTTATTGTACAGTTGCATGCTATACGTATTAGGTTAAAATTGTTTTTGGTTGATTTTTAGCTAAAGCCATAAATCTAGCACAAACCTACAAATTTTATCTTAAAAGGCGGTGCTGCCGGAAAAATGACCTCTGAATATAATTTTACCGAGAAGCGGAAGCACTCCATTTTAAAGCAAGCAATTTCATTTGAGACCTGTGTAATATTGGCAAATAGATATAGCTCTGGTTGAACTGTTTGTTTGCCCTCTTTTTTAGTTGGCAGTCCGCATAAATTTGTATCAAAAACTAAAAAAAAGAGAGCAATGAAAGCAGGAAATAGCTTCTAAAAATAATTCGCTCTATGCAAAACAGATTGCTTTGTTCCTAGCAATTGCAAGCACTTAAAAGTTTAATTTTAAACACGAGCAATTTATTTGCTTATTTTTTAAACTTTAGCTGATTTATAACGTTTTAAGCAATTCAAATCTTTCTTTTTTTAGCATCTTTGTATTCTAAAAAAAACACAAAAAATGAAAGTAGCGGTAGTTGGTGCCACGGGTATGGTTGGCACAGTAATGTTGAAAGTTTTAGAAGAACGTAATTTACCAATAACAGCATTAATTCCTGTTGCCTCTGCAAGGTCTGCTGGTAAAAAATTATCTTATAAAGGAAACGAATATACCGTTGTAACTTTAGAAGACGCCTTAAAAATGAAACCAGATATTGCTTTATTTTCTGCGGGTGGAGATACTTCTATAGCATGGGCTCCAAAATTTGCTGAAGCTGGCACTACTGTAATTGACAACTCTTCTGCTTGGAGAATGGATCCCACAAAAAAATTAGTGGTTCCGGAAATTAATGGTGATGTTTTAACTACCGATGATAAAATTATTGCAAATCCGAATTGTTCTACCATCCAACTTGTAATGGCTTTGGCGCCGTTGCATCAAAAATATAAAATGAAACGCGTGGTCATTTCCACCTATCAATCTGTTTCTGGAACCGGCGTAAAAGCGGTACAACAGCTAGCTAATGAGGAGGCCGGTATTGAAGGCGAAATGGCGTATCCTCATAAAATTGGAAGAAATGCACTCCCACATTGCGATGTTTTTTTAGAAAACGGATATACCAAAGAGGAAATGAAATTGGTTAAAGAGCCAAAGAAAATTTTACGTGATACTTCTTTTTCTGTGACTGCAACGGCCGTTAGAATACCAACTACTGGTGGCCATTCTGAAGCTGTAAATGTGCAATTTGAAAACGATTTTAACCTTACAGAAGTCCGTCAAATTTTAACAGATACTCCAGGAATTATTGTGCAAGACGATGTGGCAAATAATATATATCCAATGTCAATTACTGCGCATCACAAAGATGAAGTTTTTGTTGGTCGCATTAGAAGAGATGAATCTCAAGAAAATACCTTAAATTTGTGGATTGTAGCCGACAACCTAAGAAAAGGTGCAGCTACAAACACAGTTCAAATCGCTGAATATCTAATAAAAAACAAGTTAGTTTAATCTCTATATGGCAGAATTTCACAAAGTACACATACAAGAAATAAAACAAGAAACTGCAGATGCAGTTTCTGTAGTTTTTAAAATACCTGAGCACTTAAAAGCTGATTTTAGTTTTAAATCAGGACAGTATATTACACTTCAAACAACAATAAACAACGAAAACGTTAGAAGAGCTTATTCTATTTGTTCTACTCCTGAGAGCAATGAGATAAGAGTTGCTATTAAAAAAGTAGAAAAAGGTGTATTTTCTACGTACGCAACCACGCATTTAAAAGTAGGTGATGCGATAGAAGCGGCTCCTCCTGAAGGGCGTTTTTTACTAGCTTCAGAAACAGACAATAACTACATTGGTTTTGCTGCAGGATCGGGAATTACGCCAGTTTTATCAATGTTAAAAACAGTTTTAGAAACGGAAACAATGTCTAGTTTTACATTGGTTTATGGCAACAAATCGGTTGCAGATGCCATCTTTTTTGAAGAGTTAAATAGCTTAAAAGAAACCTACGCAGATAGATTTAAACTGCATTATATTTACAGTAGAGAAAACGCAAAAAACAGCCTGCGTGGAAGAATTGACGGAAACGTAACCAACTACTTTGTAAAAAACATGTACAAAGAAACTTCTTTTAATGCCGCTTTTTTATGTGGTCCAGAAGAAATGATAAAAGATGTTACTAAGACTTTAGAAAAAAACAAAATAGCAAAGGAGAACATCCATTTTGAATTATTTACGGCGAGTGTAGATGAAGAAAAAGTAGCACAAGTAAAAGAAGGATCTACAGAAATCACTGTACGTTTAGACGATGAAGAGACTACTTTTATAATGTCTCAAACAGATGATATTTTAGCGGCAAATTTACGCAACAATATTGATGCACCCTATTCTTGTCAAGGTGGGGTCTGCAGTTCTTGTTTGGCAAAAGTTACTGAAGGAAAAGCAGTGATGGTTAAAAATTCTATTTTAACAGACGGCGAGCTTGAGGAAGGCCTTATTTTAACCTGTCAAGCGCATCCTACAACTCCAAAAATTACAATTGATTTTGATGATGTTTAGACATTACATCAGAGATAAAAAGCACGCGTTTCTATTGATTAAACGCTAGAAAATAAATTTACAGCCGTTCGAGTGCCGTTCGAAACTATACATATTCCTTAAGAATTAAATATTCCGACCGCACTCAAATGGGTGTTCCATTCATTTGATGCTTTTTAAGAGGCTTTCTTATGCTTCAATTAAAAAATACTATTTTTAAAAAATGGATATTTACGACTTTAAAAATGCTTTCCTAATTGGTTTTTTCATGGCTTTCATGATTGGGCCTGTTTTTTTTATGTTGATACAAACCAGTATTTTAAAAGGTGCCAGAGCAGCAATTGTATTTGATTTAGGAGTTCTTTTAGGAGATTTGTCTTTTATTTTAATTGCGTATTATGGAAGCAGATCTTTGCTAGAAGAAATAAAAGAGGATCCAAGATTGTTCTTTTTAGGTGGCTTGGTTTTGATTATTTATGGATTGATTACGTATTTAGAAAAAGAGAATAAAAAAGAAGCATTAGAAGCCGCAAAAATCATAAAAGTTCCCCTTAAAAATAATTATTTAAAACTCTTTTTTAAAGGATTCTTTTTAAATTTTATAAACGTGGGTGTTTTGGCTTTTTGGTTAGGAACTGTGCTCGTTATTGGACCTACTTTAAAGATGAATCAGACTGCCATTTTCTGGTATTTTGGAACTATCTTATTCAGTTATTTTATGACAGATCTGGGGAAAATATTTTTAGCAAAACAACTCAAAAATAAAATGACACCTCAAGTAATTTTTAGAATTAAGAAAATTATGGGAATCATTTTAATCGTCTGCGGTGTTTTTTTAATGCTAAAAGGTTTTATTCCAAATGAAAGAATAGAAGAACTAATACACTAGAAGACACATTTATTCACCTAAAAAAAACCTCATTTATTCAGATAAATGAGGTTTTTTTTTATGACTGATTTTAAAGTTTTACTTTACTTCAAAAATATTATTTTCATCATTTACATCTGCCATTAATTTGCTTTTGTCAATGGTAACCGCTTTTACATTTTTAGAGACTTTAAAAGAGTACACCGGATTTGCCCAAGCCCAATCTTCTATAACCGTCGCAGAAGTTGGTTTGTTACCTCTCATCATTCTTAACGGAATATTAAAGTTTTCTATAGACCCATCTGTATAAGTAACCTCTACATCTATTGGCATTGGTACTTGACCGATTCTTTCTAAGGTAATATTTTGCCCATCCACAGCTTTAATGCCATAGTCTATGGTGTGAATTGTCTGTGTCCATTCATTCAAATACCAATCTAAATGAATCCCCGAAACCTTTTCCATAGAACGCTTTATATCATTTGGTGTTGGATGCTTAAAACTAAAATCTACGAAATACTTCTTAAGGCCGGCTGCAACATTTTCTGTTCCAATTATATATTCTAATTGAGATAAGAAAATATTCCCTTTAGAGTAACTCGCAACACTATAGGCTGTATTGGTATTATACCTATCTGCATGCGTAGAAAGAGGCTCTTCAATATTAGTACTTACCACATAATTGTAGCCTTTGTAAGATCCTGAATGTGGATTTTCTTTCGCTTCCTTCAGAATTAAATCTTCAGCTTTATTAGAGATATAGGAAGTAAAACCTTCATCCATCCAAGGATGTTTACTTTCATTAGAAGCTAATAAGAATTGAAACCAAGTATGTGCCATTTCATGTGCAGTAACACCAAAGAGGCTCCCAAACTTGCGCTCACCTGTAATTAAAGTTGCCATTGCATACTCCATACCGCCATCTCCACCTTGTATTACAGAATATTGTTTGTAAGGATATGCTCCAATATGCTTGCTGTAATACGTCATTAATTCAGCGGTTTTTGACTGTAAATCTTTCCAGTTCTGTAAAAATTTTGGCGCTAAATTTTTCTTGTATAGAAAGTGTAAATCAATTCCGTTTGCCGTTTTTAAAACATCATGCTTATAATCCGGATCAGCCGCCCACACAAAGTCGTGCACATTTGGTGCTTTAAAATGCCAAGTCAACTTCTCTGAATTGGGAATCTTTATTGGTTTTGATGTATCTTCATACCCGTACCCTATTTCTTGTGCATTTTGCAAGTATCCTGTTCCACCGAGAACATAGTCTTTATCAATTTTAATTTTTACATCAAAATCACCCCAAACTCCATGGAATTCTCTTGCAATATAAGGTGGCGTATGCCAGCCTTCGAAATCGTACTCTGCCATTTTTGGATACCATTGCGCCATCGATAAAGCAACCCCCTCTTTGTTATCTCTACCTGTTCTTCTAACTTGTAGCGGAATTTGCGCATCAAAAACCATGTCTAAGGTGATACTTTCACCAGCCTTAACCGGTTTATTTAAAGTAACTTCTAAAATAGTACCTACGGTTTCATAGGAAATAGCTGTGCCATTTTGTTTTAAGGAATTTACCTTTATATACCCAATTTCATCTGCACTTAACTTGCTAATTCTATCTCTAACTCTTCTATCTGGATCTTTAATATTTAAAGAACGTGCATCCATTTGAGAACCTGGCTGAAATGCATTAAAGTATAAGTGATAATACACTTTTGTTAATTCGTCTGGTGAGTTATTTGTATAAATTACTTTTTGTGTTCCTTTGTATTGATTGTTTTTTGCATCTACATCTACCACCATTGTATACGCTACATGTTGCTGCCAATAGGTAGTTTGTGTAGCATCCTTTTTTTGCTGATTCGCAATATCTTTTATCTGAGTACAAGAGGTGATGAGTGCAATTGTGAAAATTAAAAGTAGATTTTTTTTCATGTTATAAATTAATTAATTTTTGAATATTAGCGTACAATAGTTGTCAACTAATCACTATTTTTTTTGAAATTATTTTTTTCCGTTTACTATTCTGTCTGCCATTTTTAAAGCATTATACGCATTTATTACTCTACCAGAAACTGATAAATCTGAGAAAGGTACTTTTTCATCTGTTGTCCCTGGTTTAATGACTTCAAAATTAATTTTAATTCCTGAGTTCATTAAAATATGTTTTACCTGACTTGCGGATAATTGCGGATAATAAGAACGAACTAAAGCTGCAACACCTGCAGCAGAAGGTGCAGCCATCGAAGTTCCACTTTTTAGGGCATATTCATCTTTTGGCATTGATGCGTATATATCTGCACCTGGCGCAAATACATCTACATTCTTCTTTCCATAATTAGAAAAAGTTGCCGGTAATTTTTCATTGTAATGCAAACTCATTGCACCAATTGTTAAAACATTATCAGAAACTTCATTTACTAAATCTTCAGAATCGTTTGGAAATGTGCTTACCACATCTATATTTTTACCGTCATTACCAGCAGCATTCACAATTAAAACATCTTTTTTTGCCGCATATTTAATGGCATTGTATACCCATTTTTTATTCGGTGAATATCTTTTTCCGAAACTTATATTAATCACTTTAGCTCCATTATCTGCTGCATATCGTATTCCTAAAGCTACATCTTTATCGTGCTCGTCTCCGTCAGGAGCCATTCTTACCGCCATAATTTTTACATTATTGGCAACACCATTAACCCCTTTATCATTATTCCTTGAGGCCCCAACAATACCAGCAACATGCGTTCCATGACTTTCTAAATCTTTAGAACCAATTACGTTATTATTTCCATAATCCGTATCTGTGATATCATATAAATCGTCCCCTAAAGATTGACGTCCATTAAAATCTAAATCGTAACTTTTTGAGGCATCTTTCGCTTTTTTGTACTTTTTTAATTGCTTTTTGTAGGCTAACAGACCCTTTTCAGACATTCCTCTACTTAACATATTAGACACATCTGCAATTTTAGCGGCTAATTGTGCACTTTCTGGTCTTGCCTTTTTTAAATCTTCTACACTTAAATCGGCGGTATTAAGAAATGCTTTTACTTCTTTAAAATTTTGTTCAATTTGATGAATTCTATCTTCACTTTGTTGCAAGCTGACCAACTCTTGTTTGTGCGCTGCAACAGATTTTGTATATTTTTCCTTTAACTTTAAATATTGTTGAAATTCAGTTTTATTTGCATCAGAAATTTCTGAAGCTTTTTTATCCCCAAAAAAATCCATTCCTTTTTTAACAATTCTTGTCATTTCTAATTGATCGGAATTCACAATTTTACCATCCTTACCTCCTAAGAAGTTCCAGCCATGAATATCATCTATGTATCCATTATTATCATCATCTTTATGATTACCGGCAATTTCATTTGGATTTACCCAGGCCACACTTTGTAAATCTTCATGCTCCACATCTATACCAGAATCTGCAATTGCAACAATAACAGTACTCCCTTTTTTTCCTGCTAAAAATTGATATGCTTTTGCAATGCTCATTCCAGGAATCGAATCTGTTCGCAAATCCATATGACTCCACACGTTTAGTTCAGCTTCAGATAGTACTCCTTGTTTAGCAGCGATGTTCATTGCAACATCTGGTCCATTAGGGACTAAAATTGTGTGTATTGCGGTTTTACAACTTCCTAAAAGAAGCACAACAGCTGCTGAATATGTAATCGATTTTAATAGATTCATCTCTAATTTCTTAATTAAATATATCTGTAAATTTATGTATTTCTTTTAGCCGAACGCCTTTTTCTGTGCGCTGTACTGTACAAATTTCGTTGTACGCATCGTGTTCTAAAAATAGGTAATAGTTATTATCTGCAGCTTCACTTAAAAAAGTTGCTTTTTCTTTAATAGTCAATAAAGGTCTGGTATCATATCCCATTACATACGGCAAAGGAATATGACCCACAGTTGGCAATAAATCTGCCATAAAAACAATTGTTTTCCCTTGATATTTTATCTTTGGTAGCATTTGTTTTTCTGTATGCCCGTCCATAAACAACACATCAAAACCAATTTGTTCTATTGCGTTCTCATGAATAAAATTTAATTGTCCACTTTCTTTAATAGGATTGATATTTTCTTTTAAAAAAGAGGCTTTTTCTCTTGGGTTTGGCTCCGTTGCCCATTTCCAGTGATTATCATTAGACCAAACTTTTGCGTTCTTAAAAGCGGGAATAAGCATTTCATTTTTATCTCTTTGGATAACACCTCCGCAATGATCAAAATGCAAATGTGTTAAAAAAACATCTGTAATGTCATCTCTATGAAAACCCAGTTTTGCAAGAGAGCTATCTAGAGAAAAATCTCCGAATAAATAGTAATAGCCAAAAAATTTGTCTGATTGTTTAGCACCTAAACCAGTATCAATTAAAAGAAGACGATTACCATCTTCAATAAGCATACAGCGCATGCTCATGTCAATTAAATTATTTGAATCTGCTGGATTTGTTTTTTGCCAAATGGTTTTAGGAACAACGCCAAACATTGCACCACCATCTAATTTAAAATTTCCTGTTTCTATGGGATGAATCTTCATTTAAAAAAATTACTGAGATTAATGCTAAAACTAATCATTTAATAATGCATAATGTCATTAAAATTAAATTGATTTTAATACCGATAAATATCCCGAAAAAAAGATGCTTTTTTATTAAGAAAATCTAAATAATAACAAAGCGAATTTCTTACCCTTTTATCTCTATTTCTTGCTGAATTTCATTGCCAAAAGTATCTGTCACCGTTATTATATAAGAACCCACGGTTGGTTGTATCGCAAAATGATGTATTTCTTCTGTAGTTCCTAAAAACGTATTATTTAAAGACCAAAATAAAGTAACCTCTTTATTAGAATGAGCAACTTTTAAGATGAGTTCATTTGTAGTTCCATCAAAAATTTTAGGTAAAAAAATGGTGCTTTTTTCTGTTGGATATAAAAACTTCATCGCATTTACTGATGCACCCAAACAATCATCTCTAAATTTTGGTACTGATTTATAAAACGGATTTTTATCTCGGTAATAATATTCCATTAATGGAGGTAATACAAACCAAGATTTCTGCTTTATTTTTTCCAAACTTTCACAAGAAGTATTTACTTGGTATTTTTCTGATACCTCCATATTTAACGATACGTGATAAGGACAAGGTCCAGTTTTCAGACCAGCATTCTGAATATATGCTAAATTTTTCTCTTCACAAATTTCGGTTGCTCGGTAGCCACTTTTATCACAAATAGCTACTGCTGTCATTTCATCAAAAGGCTTTTCAAACCATTCTGAATTTGGTAATTTATCAAAAACATCAAATAAAATTGGTGCTGCAGCTTGCATTCCCACTAAACCGGGTCTTCCTTCCCCATCTGCATTTCCAACCCAAACACCCACTACATAATCTTTCGTTGTACCAATTGCCCAAGCATCTCGAAAGCCAAAACTGGTTCCTGTTTTCCAAGCAATTTGTTTTGAAGAATCAAAGAATTCCCAATTTTGGTCTGCATTTGGTCTGTTTACCTCTTTTAAACTCTCGAAAGTTAAATAGACCGAAGCCGCATCAAAAATTATTTTTTCAGATGTTTTATCACCAAAATCAATTGTAGTGTCCCCATAAAAAGTAGGCTCACAAAATTCATTTTTAAAATATCTGCTAGAGTTTTCTGAATAATGATTTACTGTTGATGCCATGGATGCATAACTTTTACATAAATCCCACAAATTACTTTCTGCGCCACCTAGTGCCAATGTCAAACCATAATAATTTGGATTTTTCTTTAGATCTTTCAAATATAACTTTTGTAAATAATCATGAAATTTCTCTAATCCAAAATCTTGTAACATTCTTACGGTTGGCACATTTAAAGATTTTGACAAAGCTAATTTTGCTGAAACTGCTCCTGCATATGTTTTATCGAAATTTTCTGGTTGATAACTTCCAAAGTTAGTTGGCACATCTGCAACCATCATATTTGGTAACAAAGCTCCACCATCTAACATGGCCGCATATAAAAAAGGTTTTAAAATACTTCCTGTACTTCTTGGCTTATCAATTACATCAACATCTTTATGATTTTTTTTGGTTGTTTTAGAATTACCAACATAACTTAAAACCGCTCTATTTTTCACATCTAAAACCAAAACTGAAATATTAAATATTTCATTGTTTTTCAATACATTATAGTGATTCTTAACAATATCATTTACTTGTATTTGCAAATTTTTCTGCACCGTTGTTTTTACAAACTTTCCGCTTTTATGTTTATTAATTTTTTGCAATAAATGAGACGCTATTTGAGGCAAAGGATACGGTTTTTGAGGCAACGCTTCTAAAATTGATAATTCATACGTTAGCGAATCAAGTATTTTATTTGTGAGTAATTTTTTTAACAACCGATTTCTTTTTACCAATAATTTTTGTTGATTTTTTCCAGGATATATCAAATTTGGAGCATTTGGTAAAACAGCTAAAGTTGCAGATTCTGCCCAAGATAAATCAGTAGATTTTCGATTAAAATACCGCCAAGAGGCAGCTTCTAAACCCACTACATTTCCACCAAAAGGCGCATTAGAACTCCAAAATGTAAGTATTTTTTCTTTGGAAACACTAAACTCTAAACGAGTTGCCAGCACCAATTCTTTTAATTTTTCAAAATAAGTTCTTGACCTGTTACCTCTGCTCAATCTTATTACTTGTTGTGTAATTGTGCTTCCTCCTCTTTTTACAGTTGCTGCTTGCAGATTTTGTTTGAATGCATTAAAAATTGACACGGGATTAAATCCTGGATGTTTATAAAAGTGCACGTCCTCAAACTGAATTAAACAAGTTTTAAATTTCTTTGGAACGGCATCATTATGTGGAAATCGCCATTGTCCATCTTTCGCAATTAATGCGCCTAATAACGCATCATTATTGCTTGTAATAACCGTTGATGTTGGTTTTATAAACAATTCTTTCGGCAAACAAAATGCATAGCACATCAGCAAAAAAAAAAGAAATAATGTCTTCTTTTTATGACGTTTTATGTAGTTTGTTATTTTCAATTTTTGATTATTATTTGTCATTGCAAGGAACGAAGCAATCTGTTATTCTAATTAAGAGATTGCTTCGTAAACTCGCAATAACGTGACAGATGCCTAATTACTTCACAACTTTAATCCAACTCCCTTTCGTTCTTACCAAATAGTCATTATCATACATCGCTTCCACTTGAACTCCTGGTAAATAATAATCTCCTAAATAGGCTGCATTTAATAAAACTGAAAACGTTTTTATTTCTGGTTTTTTAGGCTGTTGATTCAAATCAAAATAAAAATTCACACGATCATCTCTAATATCTGTATAACGAGCCTCACTTTTTATTGTGGAACCAAAATCTGTAAAACGAGTGTTTACAATTTCCCATCCAGAAGGAAAAACTTGTGTCAACGCAATATCTTTTACCATTTCGTTTTTGGGGTTACCTACGGTTATGATCGCTACAAAATCTTGCCCTTGTTTCAGCTCATTAATATTCATTATGTTTCCTTTTAAATCTTTGTATTGAGCAGAAATACTTAAACCTCTACTTTCTGAAATCTCTCTCCCCAAAGGCAACCTACCCGCGTTGATAATTCTTGCAAAAACGAGATTGTTTTTATTATTATTTAGGGTAATAGAATTCTCACCTTTCTTCACTTTTAACGTTCTTTGTACCATAGAACTTGATGTTTTTAAAGTTTCTGTTTTCCCTCCGTTTGTATACTTTAGATCAATGGCTTTCCCTCCATTCTGAACCACCATTTTACCAATAGACAACAAACTAAACGCTGTAGATTGAGTACTCATCCAACGATTGCTCGATAATGCATTCGCAATCGTCTTTGCCATTTTTTTCGTGTTTTTATGCTGGGTCATTAGCATCGTTTCTAAAGCCATTGCTCGATTTCTGTCGATAGAACCATAGGTATAATAGCTGTATTTTGATGCTTCAAAATTTAAGTTGGCTTTTTGCATGATTTCTTCACTTGCCTCTTTTTGCCCGACCAATGCATATGTTGCCGCCAAACGCCATTTTGCTGCATTAGAAATTTGCTTAAACTCGCGTAATCTATTCATTGCTGATAAATCTGGACTTCCCGCTAAAGCCAATGTATATAGTCTATAAGCTTGCGATAAATCTCTTATATTGCTATTATAATTTGGCCTCCATTTTCTTGCTTCATTTTTTTGATACCGAATAAAATTAATTTTAAAAGTCAACGGTAAAACAAACCCTTTTTTAGCTGCTTCTAGCATAAAATGACCAGCATAACTTGTTCCCCAATC
>Ga0307489_10000184_pt1 | contig 34161 bp, 69 predicted proteins | sample SB12metaG_FD_202247 | JGI IMG/M metagenome (GOLD analysis project Ga0307489, IMG submission 202247) | Sea-ice brine microbial communities from Beaufort Sea near Barrow, Alaska, United States - SB 1.2 | ecosystem: Environmental > Aquatic > Marine > Coastal | place: USA: Alaska | collected... | reverse complement strand
ACCAAACTCCAACTTACACCTGTAGTACGAGATACCACGGGTAGTACGCAGTACAGACAAGGCACTAGGGTTGCCACTCATGTCACTTCAGAAAACAGCTGATACCATATCGCCAGATGTCAGATTTGATAGAGCTAGACTATCCCACGTTTGATATGTCCGCTTGAAGCGGCGGATGCCATGTGAGCGCCTTTGGGCTCGATGAACGTGAGTTTGAAAGAATGATGATGCGGTGGTGGCGGCCCTCGCTGCGGGTTACCTCAACGTGCCCCGCCAGGGCATGTGAGCAGCTCCCAGTATCAGCTGCAATGCCATAATTCCTCCAACAGTGATGCGCACCGCGCGGCGCGCACAGACAGTCCGCTTGAAATATCTAAAAACAAACATGCTTTCTCTTCGTTCTACATGACGACACGCACATACGTCGTAAAGAATGTGTTCGCCTGGCGGCTATCGTTTAGAGCTACTTTCATACACGTGCGCGAGCGAGCGACTATGTTTGCATACTGTCGACGCACTGTTTGAGATCAAGGAGCGTCGTTGCATGCTTGGTGACGAGGTGAGCACACATGGGGGGATGTTCGGTCATCGTGTGTCCTCCCCAATGCGGCACTCCTGCAGCGACAGGCGGATGGCCCGCGCCAAGTCCTCGTCGCTGCTGTCCTGCATGGAATCTATCATCAGACTTCCCCCACCCCCTCCTCCCCCCCCTCCCCCTCCTCGGCCTCCTCCTCCCCCCCCTCCCCCTCCTCCCCCTCCCCCTCCCTCTCCTCCCCCTCCTCTTTCTCCCCCTCCCCTGCCTCCACCAAGCGCCGCTCCCCCCCTCGCGCCTCCACCACTCGCAGCCAATCGTCCATCCGCGGCAAAGCGCGGCACCTGCGACGACAGCGGCCGCGCCCAATCGCTGCGCTTGGTGGGCGGCAGCGGGCTGGCGCCCAGGCGGGTCCCGCCGTGGAACCCGCCGGGTGAGAGTGAATCTGTAGAGGAGGACTGCGAAGGAGTGGCGGGGGGGGTCACCACCACCCCGCCCCCGTCGCCGCCGCCCCCTCCGCCTTCCCCGCCGCTGCCGTTCCTGCTGCTATCGCCGGCGCCGCCGTCTACCCCGCTGCCCCCGCGGTCTCCACCGCCGCCTCCGTCCCCGCTGCCGCCGCCGCCGCCGCCGCCGCCGCCGCCACCGCCGCCGCCGCCGCCGTTGTTGTTTCTTCTGACGAGCGGCGCCGTGGTGCCCTGCCCGCCCTGCCCCGCGTACCCCTGCTGCTGCCCGTAGTGCTTGTTGAACCCTGCGTGTCGGCGAGTGATAGGACGTCAGGTTCAGGTGATGGGTCGAGCTAAGCAGTTCACACGCGTTGATAGGATCTGAGGTTTGAGTTCAGAGGGTGACGCGCGTTACAGATTGTGATGTGCGAGTGACAGGTTGCTTACCCGAGAAGAGCGAGCCGAAGGGGTTCTTGTAGTTGTAGCGGCTGGCGGACTTGGCGCGAGCACAAAGGGCCGGGGGGTCGGCCCCAGCCTGTTGGCCTCGGCATACCCCCTCTGCCCCGCCCCCCACAGCCTCCCCCCCCGCCATCCCCCCAACCACAGACTCCCCCCCCGCTGCCCCACCCTCCCCCGACGCCGACTCCCCCGCTGGATCATACCGCACGTCAGCAGCGGCCGAGGGCTAGGGCCCGGCAGACACTGCTCAAAGCGTCCTTGCAACTGATTATAGACCCTCGTTTTTTTGTTGAACGCCACTCGTCGACATTGTATGCAATTCTCGCCAGGCCCGACCGAGGGCGCGGAGTCGCCGTCCAGAAGGAAGTCCGTGGCCGCGTCGACGTCGCCACCCGCGCGGCGGAGCGCCGACGCCGCCGCCGCGCTCTTGAACCCCATGGCCAGGGGCTCAAACTCGTTCACTTTTCAGCTCAACTTAAGCGCTTTCTGTGGGATAGGGGGTGCGTTTAGGGGTTGTTCAGGGGTTGTTTCGGGGGTGTTAGGGGATATTACGGGGTGTGCAGGATGACAGAAACAGCTCAAGTTGAGCTGAGAAGTGGACGAGTGTAAGCCCCCGCCCATGGCCACCAGTACCCCCACGTTGGTGTCGAACACGGCGCCACCCACGCCACCCGCGCCCACGCCACCCGCGCCGCCCGCGCCACCCGCGCCACCTGCGTTAAGTGCCAGGGGGGGGATCATGCTCGCCAGGTAGGTGCCACTCAATTTAACAAACCAGGGTCTGCGGTGTGGTGGATAATGCGGCGAGCAGTATCCACGCATCCCTACCTAAGGCACCCGTGGGTGAAACCCCCGCGCCACCCGCGCCCGCCCGCCCGCCCCCGCCCCCGCCCCAGGCCCCGGCCCCGGACCCCATGAAGAGCCGCCGCTGCGGCTGCCCGTCGTCCGCGCCGTTCCACCCCGCCCCCGTCTCGTCGGTCCCCGGCCGCACGTCCACGGCGCCGGCGCTCCACCGGTGCGGCCGATGATCACCGCTAGCAGCGTCGCTCCAGTCCCCCCCGTCGATGCCCCCCCGCCTCCGCACCCCCCCGCCCAGGGCGTCATCGACACCCTCCCGCGTTCGCCCCTCCCCGCCCCCCCCGCCCTCCCCGCCCCCCCCGCCCCCCCTGGCGTCCCCGCCCCCCCCTCGCCTCCCCCCACTGCCCCCAACCACCGCCACCGTGGGACTGCCGCCCTCCTCCGACTCGCCGTGAAAGTTGTGGCGCGGCTGGCGCAGGTTGAGCGCCTTGCCGGCGCCGTTCGCCAGCAGCTCACGGACGGTGCCGGCGCCGCCGCTGCCCGGCGGGCAGGGGCTGACACTCGTCCACTCTTCAGCTCAACCTAAGCCGTGTTGGTCACACCTTCCCCTGTCCCCCTGTTCAATAGACTGGGGGAAACTCATGCACCCAACGTATCCCACAAAATGTGCTTACGTTGAGCCGAATAGTGGACGAGTGTAAGCCCCTGCCGGCGGGTGCAGTGTGTTCATGAAGAAGATGATGGTGGAGTCGAAGAAAAACGCGGGACGCGGCGAGTTGTGGTCGCCGTCGATCATGGGCTCACACTCGTCCACTGTTCGGCTCAAGGTAAGCACATTTTGTGTCATACGTTGGGTGCATGATGTTCCCCAAGTTTAGACAGGGGGACCAGGAGAGGTGTGACCAACACGGCTTGGGTTGAACCGAAAAGTGGACGAGTGTAAGCCCCTGCCGTCGATCATGATCAGGTTCTTGTCGCCGGCATACGCCTGCGAGTAAGGCCCAGTGCCGTTTGAGTTGTATCGTGTGCCTCACTTCATGAAGCCTCTCGGAGTGGTGCGGGAGAATGAAGGAGTTGTCAGTGCCGCGGACCACGCCAGCGCGGTATGGTACAGAAGGATGTGTACAGGGCCGGGCCCCATGCCCCGTGCTTGGATAAACCAGTTGGCACACTGTGGTGCCAGTCCCTCACGAGTTGCTTGTGAACCATAGGTATTGGGGTGCGGTAGGTGAGACACTGCGCGAGCCTGAGCCTCACCTCGTGCAGTTTCTCGGAGTGGTTCGGGAGAATTAAGGGTTAAGGGTTTAGGGTTTAGGAGTTTAGGGTTTAGCCTCACCTCATGCAGTTTCTGGGAGTGGTGCGGGAGAATGAAGGAGTCATCCAGGCCGTGCGCAAACAGCGCGGGGCAGAATGACGTGGGCACCGTCTTCAGCACCTCCAGGTCGTTGATGTCGAATTTGGCACGAGATTTGATCGAGCTTCGCATGAAGGAGAGTGCCATCCGCGTCGCCATCTGTGGCACGCTGATCACCGACCCCTCGGCAGGGGCTTGCACTCGTCCACCATTCAGCTCAACGTAAGCACATTTTGTGGGATACGTTGGGTGCATTCCCCCAGTCTATTAGACAGGGGGACACGGTGAGGTGTGACCAAAACGGCTTAGGTTGAGCTGAAAAGTGGACGAGTGTAAGCCCCTGCCCCTCGGTGAACTGGTCCACCAGCTCCATGATGAGCTTGTTGAGGGAGCTGAACGGCGAGTCCAGCACGATGCCCGCGATCAGGGGCTTACACTCGTCCACTTTTCAGCTCAACCTTAGCCGTTTTGGTCACACCTCTCCGTGTCCCCCTGTCTCATAGATTGGGGGAAAATCATGCACCCAACGTATCCCACAAATTGTGCTTACTTTGAGCCGAAAAGTGGACGAGTGTAAGCCCCTGCCCGCGATGCTGGGGTCGCGGTTGGCGTACAGCAGCGCCGTCACCGCGCCCATGGACTGGCCCCAGATCCCGATGTTGGAAGTGCGCCCCTGCTCCCGGCGGCCAGGGACATACACACTCGTTCCCTTTCACCTCAACCTTGCTCAACATGTACCAGTGTTCCGTGCTCAACGTGTACCAACAGTGTATCCGTACCCATACACACCCGCCGCCGCCGCAGCGACACCGCCCTGCCGGAGGTGCGACACGATGGCGGCCACGTCCTGCACTTCTCGCGCGCCCAGGCTCACGTACTCGCCCTCCGAGAGCCCCGAGATAGGGCCTGGCAGACGTCGCTCGCCGCGTCAAAGGATGGCATTCAACACAACAAAAACGAAGGCTCAAAATGACGAGCGAGCGGGCAATGTATTTGACGGTCCTTACCCCGAGCCCGACAGGTCAACGGCGAAGACGGTGATGCGCGCGGGGAGCAGTAGGCGGATGGCCTCCGTGGCGTCGCAGCGGCTGCCGGAGTTGCCGTGCAGGTAGATGACGCACGGCAGCGGCGCCGCGCCGCGCACCTCGGGCTCGTAGTGGCTGCACTGCAGCCGCAGTCCTGCGGCGCCTTCCAGCTGGGATGGGGCGGAGGGCGCGGGGCGAGGCGGGCGAGGGACGGGGGGGGCGGACCTCAGACGGACCACGAGGCCAGAGCACACGCGTGGGCAAATGGCTCCGCGGACACAGCAGCCGCGCCGGGCTACGCGGTGTGCGGGTGCGTTGCTACGACAAGGCGACGCGGTAGGAAGGCACCCCCAGCAGCTCACGCACGAGATAACGAAAAACATCGGAAGCTGTTTTTCCCGAGTGGCCGCGGGATACAAGCACGGCGGGCGCACTTCGAGGTCACGGCGGACGTGCGCGACGCCCCCGATGCGGAAGCGCGGCCCGGGCAGGCACTCTTCCGCCGAGTACTCCGCGCGCGGCGGCCGAATCACCAGGTTCACAAGCTTGCTCCAAGTGGAGGTCATCTCCTTGTGGGAGAACAACAACTTTTACTCCGACTTTGCGCGACCCCCCCGCCGGCTGTCCTAAGCTTGCGTCCTCCTGGACAGGATGGAAACCCCAGTGGAATATGCGACGAGCGAGCCGCTCGCTGCGGCCGGTAGATTCTGGGTGCCGGCGCACTCTTTGACCTGCGTTGTGGTGCACGTGTATGCGCCGTCTCCCCTCATTACTTGTTGCGTCCGAGATTTGGTGACTGATGTGTGATGAGTCAGCAACCCGGCACGCAAATAATGAAGTAACGAACTCGCACAATGCACAACCCAACGGCCACCACGCCGCTTTACACGCGCGCGCCATTCGTGTAAGTTGCCTACGCACGTGATGGTCCACGACGTCGACGTGGCGCTTATGCCGCGGCTCGCGGCGGCGGCGGCGGCGGCGGGCGCGGTGGTCGCCAGCGCGGGGGCACGGCGAAAGAAAGAAAAACGAGCCGTCGTGGACGTCATTGGATGGGGACTTGTCCTGAGCTCGCCGCTAGTGCTGCTGGCACTGATGAGGGCTCGGGTCCGCAGCGCTGTGTTCCGCGCGTTCCTGTCCGTCACCATGCCGATAGCCATGGTGCATACTTTCGCATCTTACCTTCGTAGTTGACCATTTGACCAGTACACTTTACGAGCACCGCTTCGGCTCCCAGTCCGCTGACTATGCACCCCTCCCCAGCGCCCGTCTCTCTTCGTAGTTCGACTCTTCACACCCCTCGTCTCCACACTTCCAGCTGACAAGTGGAGCGAACGCAAGGCAGCTGCTCACCACAGTCAGACAGTACCAGTACACGCACCTCACCTCACGTGGATGGCGCGGCACCATGTTATCCTCGTCCCGCAACCTCTCACCCATCTAGGTGGGCACCCCTCCTCATTCACTTGACACCCGCACCCCTGCTCCCCGCTCCCCCCTTCTTTACAGGCAGTGGCGCGCGCGCTGGGGCTCCTGCGACCCGCGGGCAGGGGCTTACACTCGTTCTAATTTCAGCTCAAAGTGAGCTCTTCGGTCTACAGTGCAACACAACTCAAGTCATGCATGTGTCCTACAGTTGCTCAAGTTGAGCTCTAACGTGAACGAGTGTAAGCCCCTGCCCGCGGGGTCCGCCGCCACCGACGGGTTCACCATCGAGGCAGGGGCTTACACTCGTTCACGTTAGAGCTCAACTTGAGCAACTCCAGGACACATTCATGAGTTAAATTGGGTTATAGAGCCCACGGTGGACAGAGGAGCTCAAGTTGAGCTGAAATGGGAACGAGTGTAAGCCCCTGCATCGAGGACCCGGACCTGCCCGTGTGGCTGGCCGGCGTCTCCACCCTGGCCGAGGTCAGCTGGTGCACCTTCAACCCATCAAATCCAAGTTGAAAGCGCCCGCGCCCGGGACTAAGCGCTTGAAACTAAAACACAAGTAATCTGCTTTCAAGTTTTGCCTTCAATTTCAACTCGCGGCGTTACACGGAGGCTGAGAAGCGAGCGGGCAAGGAGCTGTGGGAGTGGTGGTTGGCAGGGGCTTCCACTCGTCCACTTTTCAGCTCAACCTGAGCCGTTTCTAACTCTAAACAAACCCCCAAACGCCCCCTGTACCCCGTATCACCCCCTAATCGCTCTCTAAGTAACCCTTATGCGCATCCCTGATCCCACGAAAAGCGCTTACGTTGAGCTGGAAAGTGGACGAGTGTAAGCCCCTGGTGGCTGGACGCCCTGCAGTTCCGCAGCGACTCGGCGGGGCGGCTGCACATCCGCAACACGCTGAGGCACCCGGACATGGAGGCAGAGGCTTACACGCTTCCACTCTTCAGCTCAACTTAAGCGCCTTCTGTATGATAGGGGGTGCAGTTAGGTGTTGTTTCGGGGATGTTTAAGGGGTGGTAGAGGGTATTAGGGGTGTTCGGGGTGTGCTTCTGTGTCAGAAACGACTCAAGTTGAGCTGAATAGTGGACGAGTGTAAGCCCCTGCACGGAGGCCAAGCTGCGCGGGCTGTTCGACGCGCTGGACGTGCGGCACGCGGCCGTGCTCGACTCCCTGGCCGTGGAGCGGCGGGGCCGGACCCACTTCACACTCGCCGCATCTAGTGCCTAGTCTGCGGGCTAGTAACTTCTAGCAAGCTGGAGTTTGGTGATTTGGCCAAAAGTCAAATGACTTTTGGTGTGAATCACAAAACGCCTACTTACCACGGGTAGAACGAGATACTATTGGTACGCTTTACAGATAGGCACCAGCAGCGCCTTTTACCTCCACTTCCAAGACGGTACCTGAAAGACGCTAAGGTCGAATTCGAAGTGACACGGTAGGGCGATGATGAGGTGGCACGTGCGCGAGTGTGCGGCCCTGCCCCTCGGTTCTCGGCGGGCATCCAAGGCACCGTGCGCGTGCTGCTTGACCCGGGGGCTGGACCCGCCCACCATGCCGACCGCCAGAAAATCACCATCCCCGCGGTAGAGCCCGGCAGATATTGCTTGCCGCGTAGTAGGATGCCGTTTAACTCAACAGACGAGGTTGGTTGACAGTGCGTGTCGATGACGTGGCGGGCAATCTCTGGCGGGCCGTAGGGCGCGTAGGATGATGTTTAACTCAAGAGACGAGGGTTGGAAGTGCGTGTCGATGACGTGGCGGGCAATGTCCGGCGGGCGGGCTGTACGGCGCGGCGACGCCCAAGGAGCACGACTTCCTGGTGCGGCACTTCGACATACTGTTCCCGGCGTCGGCGCCGCTGGACTTCGCCGCCTTCCTCAGCCTGGCCAAGCTGGTGCTCGTGCGTCGCATCGTCAAGGCTTTGGTGCGCCACCATGGTTAGGTCCGAGCAAGGGCCCGTAAAGTGACCCCAGAATTTACCAGGTAACAGACTGTAAAAGTACTTCAGGGTTTAGGTTTCAGGTCTTAGGGTTTCGATTTCACGAGACGATCCCTCTAATCCCCTCTACTACCCCCTAAAATCAAAACATACCCCTGTTAACTGGTAAATTATGGGGTCACTTTACCGGCCCTTGCTCGGACCTAACGGTGCGCCCGTGCACGTTCAAACCTTGAAAGCCGTGTTAAAAGCAACTGGTGCCAGCGCTTGAGACTGCAACATGACGACTGCTATCAATTTGTGCTGTTAAGTGCAACTTGCGGCCCTACAGCACGGGCTGCACCACGTGCAGCGGGGCATGAAGCATCCCATCGTTGTCGACATTGTGGTGAGGGCGGTGCAGGTTGACCCTGTCAAACCCAAGTTGAAACCGCCTGGAACTAAGCGCTTGAAGCCATAATATGATGACCCGCCTTCAAACTTTGCTTTCAAATTCAACTTGTGCCGCTACATTGTGGTCAGGGAGGTCACGATGACGGAACCGACGGTAGCAGAAGAGCACCCAACCGACCGGGTCATGAGGAGAAAGAGCAGCTCGACGGGGGTCATTGGGGCTTTACTCGGTGGGGTGGACGACAGCAGTGCGGCCGCGGGCACTTCCGTGGTTCTCGGCAGGGGCTTACACTCGTCCACTTTTTGGCTCAACGTCAGCACGATTTGTTGGATACGTTGGGTGCATGATTTTCCCCCAGTCTATTAGACAGATGGACGCGGGGAGGTGTGACCAAAACGGCTCAGGTTGAGCTGAAAGTGGACGAGTGTCAGCCCCTGGTGCTGGGCGAGGTGCTGCTGCGGATACACACCGTGGCGCCCAGCACAGCGCCCGGGGTGGGGGGGCTGCCCCTGGGTAAGGCGGTGCAGGTTGACCCTGTGAAACCCACGTTGAAAGCGCCTGGAATCAAGAGCTTGAAACTAAATTGTGAGTAAATGGTTATAAGTTTTGCTTTCAAATTCAACTTGCGCCGCTACACCTGGGTGCCATCATCGAGAGCCCGTCGCCCGGCGTCAGCCCGGGGGGCAGTCGTAACCCGCTGGTGAGGGGTGCCAGCGGCGGCAGCGGCGGCAGCGGCGGCTCGCTGCTGTCACGGTTCTCCACGAACGAGGCGGAGCAGGAGGATGACCTGGAAGAGGAAAAGGAGGAGCAGGAGGAGAAGGAGGACCTGCACTAGCCGGCAGACCGGGACGCGGATTAGGACTCGGACGAGGGCTGTCGGGCGCGGGTGAGAACTCAGGCGGTTAGGTCGGTCAACCACAGGTTGACAAGTGGATGGTCCATACTAGACCGTCTCGGATTGACGATTGGAGGTCTTATAGGAGGCTCGAGGGCGACCATCAGGGCGATTAGATAGTCAATGAGTCGATGAGATGGAGCTCACGATATTACAATTCACTGATATTCTCGCGCCGCGTCACGCAGCGGCGCCTTCTTGCTCTAAGATGACTTACGGGACGCACTTCATCCCTCCCTCACTCCCTCCTCCTCCTCCTCCTCCTCCTTAGAACTGGTGCGGCTGCCCGATATCCAAGCTCATGCTGACGACGTTGAGCTTGACATCGGGCCCGCCCCGGAGGCCGCCCATGTAGCGCACCTTCTTGGGCATGGTGGTGCCCGTGGCCAGGGACTTACACTCGTCCATTTATCGGCTCAACCTAAGCCGTTTTGGCCACACCTCCCTGTGTCCCCCTGTCTAATAGACTGGGGGGAAATCATGCATCCAACTGATCCCACACAATGTGCTTACTTTGAGCCGAAAAGTGGACGAGTGTAAGCCCCTGCCCGTGGCCACCGCCGTCTGCGTGCACCCCGCCTTGGGCAGCCACACCTGCGTGCAGGGGCTTACACTCGTTCACTCCTCAGCTCAATTTGAGCGCTCTTTACGGGATAGGGGGTGCGCGTCGGGGTTGTGCAGCCCGTGTTGAGGGGGTGTTAGGGGGTGTGCAGGGTGTGTAGGGTCTGTTTGTGTCTGACACGGCTCAAGTTGAGCTGAACAGTGAACGAGTGTAAGCCCCTGCCTGCGTGCTGCCCTCGCGCCGGAAGTGCGACAGTATGCTCTGCGCGCCGTGCGTCGCCTTCTGCCGCAGGTTCGCCGCACACCAGGGTCGTTGAGAATTTAGGGTTTAGGGTTTAGGTTTTAGGTTTTATGGTTTCCTAAACCCGGCAAGCACTCCAACCGAGATAAGAGCGTGACTTACCTTCAGGATGAACGCAAATACCGACCCGCAGACTCGGTTCGTCGATTCAGCATCGTCGGTCGAGAGCTTGTTCGCAATACCAATACCCTCCCTGCCATGTTGAGCGCGCGGCGGCGCAGTGCCCACTCGTTCCACTCGTAGTCCTTGTTGTAGCGGCGCAAGTTGAAATTGAAAGCAAAGTTTGAAAGCAGTTTATCATGTTCTGGTTTCAAGCGCTTAGATCCAGGCGCTTTCAACGTGGGTTTCGTAGGGTCAACCTGCACCGCCCTACCTTATCGATGTTCTTCTCCACAAAGTGCGTGGGCGTCTGCGTGCCGAAGTCGCAGGACTGCGGCGTGGACATCATGTCGATGATGGGCGCCACGTCCACCGTGGGGCAGGGGCTTACACTCGTCCTCTCTTCGGCTCAACTTAAGCGCATTCTGTGGGATAGGGGTGCGTTTGGGGGCTATTTAGGGGGTGTCTAGGAGGTGTCAGGGGGTATTAAGCAGTATCAAGGGGGTGTTCAGGGTGTGTTTTGTGTCAGAAGCGGCTCAGGTTGAGCTGAGAAGTGAACGAGTGTAAGCCCCTGCCGTGGGGAACTCGGTGGCCGCGCACCCCGTCATGTAGATGAGCTCCGGCTGCGCGCGCAGGCTGCTCATCACCTCCTAGGTTTAGGGTTTAGGGTTTAGGGTTTAGGGTCTACATCACCTCCTTCAGCCACTGCCTGGCAGATAGCGCTCCACGCGTCTTGTCATGCCGATCATATTTCAAAACGAATGTCTGAAATGTGGGGAATATGACATAGTGTGTGAAACCACTTAGACACTTCAAGAGACTTAGTGCTGAGTCGTCCCGCTCGACCATCAGAACGCTCCATTTGGACGACTTGGTACTACTTGTTGCTAAGAGTCTAAGTGGTTTCACGCACTTTGTCCTAACGTGGCATGAATGATGTGTGAGGCCGTGCCTTGAGGAAGGCGTCGGGGTTAGCGGCGAACTGCAGCGCGCTCTCCTTGGCGGCGAAGCCGAAGACGCGGCCGTTGAAGGACACCACGGCGCCGCGGGCACTGGCCGGCACCAGCATGCCCGTGCGCTTCACCAGCGCGTGCAGGTCGTACCCCGAGTACCAGGGACTTACACTCGTCCATTTTTCAGCTCAACCTGAGCCGTTTCTGACACAGAATACACCCTAAACACCCCCTGATAGCCCCTCAGAACCACTCAACACCCCCGAAACAACCCTACAGGCACCCCCTTCCCACAGAAAGCGCTTACGTGGAGCCGAAAAGTGGACGAGTGTAAGCCCCTGCCGAGTACTCCATGACGGTGACGGCGCCGTCGATGACCTCCGCGCCCGCCGCCGCCGCCGCCGCCACCGGGTCCTCCACCGCGGGGGGGCGCCCGTTAGGGCCCAACACAATTTGCAATCCACGTCGTCCAACGCATTCTGAACCCCCGTTTCTAGTGCCTAGTCTGTGGGCTAGTACATTTTACTAAGCTGGAGTCTGGTGATTCGGCCAAAAGTCAAGTGACTTTTGGTGAAAATCACCAAATGCCAACTTACTACAGGTAGTACGAGATACCATATATAGTACGGTTTACAGACTAGGCACTTGACTTAAAGGACAGAATACGACGTTGCGAGCGAAATCTGGCGGGCCGTACCCCGCGTCGTCGAGGAGGGGCGGGCCGATGGCGCCCGCCGCCGCCGCCGACGCCTCGTGCAACAGCTGGTTGCTCAACGTGGTGCGGAACGGTTTCACAAACCCGTCCAGACTGTCTGCCACTCGTTGCAGCACCACCTGGCAGGAGGATCATTTGGGGATAAGGGTTTAGGGTTTAGAGTTCCGGTTTAGGGTTTAAGGTTGAGGGTATTGAGTCCAAGCACCGGAATTGAACTCGGACGTGCTCGCACGACTTGCCTTCAAGGTGTGGGCTCATACAGACACGTGGAGCTCATACAGAGGCGCGGAGGAGGAGGAGGACATGTAACGTCTGTTGAGTGCTCGTTCTGATGCGCTTCAATTGGGCTCCCTCTGGGGGTCTAAATGGGGGGTTTTGCTGTAGGGTTTTGATCGTTAGACTCGAATCATAAGACGGACAAATATATTCTGATACCCCCCCCTGCCTGCGCGCGTCGCTCCTCCGCCAGCGCGATGTGCAGCGCGCCCAACGCGTCCAGCCGCGGGTATACCTGCTCCCAGGGACAGATGGATGGATGCTGCGCACCGCGTCATTTGCAGACATCAGGTTCACTTTTCTCTCTTTTCTAAAATGCTGTTCTGTTGCCAGGTGGTGTGGTTGATCAGCCTAGTCTGCTTTTGAATACAGAAACACACACAGTCGCACACACACTGGCGCACATCTAACACAATAAGAGGGTTCAACATGTGACGGACGTCTTGGCGAAACGGAAGCGTCTGTGAACCCGCGCCTACCTTTTCTTTGGGCACCGAGTTTTTGCCGCCCACCATCTGCTGCATCGTGCTGATCTCCCGCGCCGATTGCTAGGGACAAGCAAGTATAGCCCGCCGCGTGATTTCAAACCCTTGTTTCTTGAGTTCAACCGCATCCTATAACGTGGCAAGCGACATGATGACATCCAATGACGTGGCAAGCAATAATGGGCAGGCTCTGCCAACTGGTCAGCTAAGCTGGCCACGGCGGCGGCGCCCTTGGTGTAGCGGCGCAATTTGAATTTGAAAGCAAAACTTGAAAGCACTTCATCATTTTTTCGTTTCAAGTGCTCAGTTTTAGACGCTTTCAACATGGGTTTCATAGGGTCGACCTGCACCACCCTACCTTGGAGCACCCGTCGATGAGGCGGCGGATGGCGGCGGCGTACGCCTGGCGGTTGGTCTGCTCGTCGCGCAGCCGCAGCATCTGCTCGGAGCCCGGCCGCTGCGACGCCGCCTTGAAGGCGATCACGGCACCGTACTGCCCCAGCAGGCGCTCCGTGGCCATGAGCGTGCCGCCCAGGTCCTCGCGCAGGTGCGCCGCCTGGGCCAGGTACCAGGGGCTTACACTCGTCCACTTTTCGGCTCAACTGAAGCGCATTCTATGGGATAGGGGTGCATTTAGGGGCTGTGTAGGAGGGGATGTGTAGGAGGTGTCAGGGGGTATTGAGGAGTATCAGGGGGTGTTCAGGGTGCATTGTGTCTCAGAAATGGCTCAGATTGAGCTGAGAAGTGGACGAGTGTGAGCCCCTGCCAGGTACCCGGGCGCCGGGTCATCCAGGCGCCGGCCCCCCTTGCCGATGGACCGGTTGAAGATGCGGATGCCCAGCACGATGGACGCCAGCTCCTTCAGCTGCGACGCCTTCTCGTCGCCGCCCAGTCCCAGGAACCGGCGCAGGCCGTGCTGTAGGGTTTAGGGCTTAGAATTAGGGTTTAGGATTTAGGGTATAGCACCACTACATCATGCGAGCCGCGTCATCGGGTGGCAATCCACTCGACCTACCAGGGTCTACGACGGGGGCGTTATTGACCGGTCCCAACTGAAGCAACGAGGGTCATCTACAACGCGGTGAATGCCGTGGGGAGCATGATGGAGTTGACCCTACCGAGTCTGGGGAACACGGATTCCAGCGCGGCGACAGTCTCCGCCTCCACCTCTGGGTCGGTCAGTGCCACCTCCGTGTAGGGGCTTACACTCGTCCAATTTTCAGCTCAACCTCAGCCGTTTCTGACACATAATGCACCCGAAATATCCCCTAATAATCCCTGACACCTCCTAAACACCCCCGTAATAACCCCTACATGCACCCCCTATCCCACACAAAGTGCTTAAGTTGAGCCGAAAAGTGGACGAGCGTAAGCCCCTACCTCCGTGCCGCCCGCCACGGCCACGTACTGGAACACGGTTCGGTACAGTCCGTCCAGCCGCGCCGCCTCGTCCGGCGCCCCCTCCACCACCGCGTTCACCACCTCGCTGTAGCGGCGCAAGTTTAATTTGAAAGCAAATTTTGAAAGCGGTTCGTCATAGTTCAGTTTTAACAGCTTAATTCCAAGCGCTTTCAACGTGGGTTTGACAGGGTCAACCTGCACCGCCCTACCTCGCGCTCCATCCCCGCCGCGCGCTCGTCGCGGTCGCGCGTCGCCGCCGTGTACGGGCGCATGCTCAAATTAACAGCAAAACTTGAAAACAGTCGACGTTTTCGAGTTTCAACATTCAAGCGCTGACGGCTGAGACCAGGCGCTTTGAACACGGGTTTGAACTTTGCAGCACCCCACCTTGGCCACCGCTCTAGCCTGAATGACGTTGGCCTCCTCCACCGCGATCTGCATTTTGACGGTCTGCAGCGCCGGCGAATCGTCCAAGGTGAGCCGCGCCGTGCAGCAGGGGCTTACATTCGTCCACTATTCAGCTCAACTTAAGCCGTTTCTGACAAAAAAGCACACCCTAAACACCCCTAATATCCCCTACCACCTCCTAAACACCCCCGAAACAACCCCTAACAGCAACCCCTGTGACACAGACGGCGCTTTTGTTGTGCTGAAGAGTGGACGAGTGTAAGCCCCTGCCGTGCAGTCCACGCAGAAGTCATCAAACGCCTCCGCGGAGTAGGGACCAGCAAACAACACTCGCCGCGTCATCGACAAGCATCGCGCCCTGTGACCCGACGGGAATATCAGCGCCGGGGGAGAGGTAGGAACTATCACATATCGCCCGCCACGTCATCGACACGCGTTTTGGACCCTCGTTTCTTGAGCTAACCGGCGCGGGGTCCCACGACGTGGCGAGCACGAGCCACGACACTATCCGGCGGGGGGCCCCCACCGCGGAGCCCTTGTTGGCCAGCGCCATGCCCTGCAGGCAGGGGCTTACACTCGTCCACTTTTCGGCTCAACGTAAGCGCTTTCTGTGGAATAGGGGATGCATTTTGGTGTTATTTAGGGGGTTTCTAGGCGACATTAGGGGTCATTGGGGGGTGCTTTTGTGTCAGAAGCGGCTCAGGTTGAGCTGAAAACTGCACGAGTGTCAGCCCCTGCCTGCAGCTGCATGGTGCGCACCATGAAACACGCCAACGTGGGCGACACCTGCGGGCGGGGGCGCCAAAACAAGCCGCGGGCGGTGAGAACATTCACATTCGTTGGTGGTGGTGCTTCTGTGCTCCATTGCTACTACGTGTGTGCCGGTACACCACTTGATGTGTCCCCGTGGTGAAATGGCGACTTCGGGCGTTGGCGCAAACTGGTCTCACGCGATTGTGGGCGTCTGATGTGCGCAGAATGGCGGAGCGGGGCGGGGCGGGCGGGCGCGTCTTACCCCGCCTCCGCGGACTGCCCAAGCGAGCAAAAGGAAGTGGCGAGTGGTGACGAGAACACACACTTCGTTGTGACGACTCTACAAGTCACCACTCAACCAGCGTTTTGTTTTTGGACGTAAATGGGTCGTGTGATGCACGTTTGACGCGCGCTGATGCGGGGCAGGTGGGGTCGGAAATGGGGCGGGCCAGGCGCTCACCTCATATCCGCCCTCGCGGCACCGCCGGACCACGTCCGCGACCACCTTGCGCGTCGCGTCGTCCATCTTCACACCGCGCGTTGACGCCTCCGCCTCCCCCTTCCGCACTCTCTCTCCCCTCGGCCCACAAAGAGGGACCTAAATTCAGGTCGGCGCTGGCTTGTGGCTGCGGAACCAGCCGAGTTGACGAGCGCCTATCCCAGTAGCTCGCGTCGACGCGGTAGCCCTGTTGCCCTGTATACCGGCGGCGTTCGTCGAGGCGACTGCGACGCGCGTATGTGTGAACCGCACAAAAGGAAGGAGAAATGAAGAAAGAAGGGGGGCGGCATAAATCGAGCCCCCCCTTCCCCCCCCACATCAGAAACCAACAAACGCCGCTTTAGGAGCCGCGCCCCGCGCGCACATTACACCAAGCCCGCAGGCCGGGCGGAGCAGGGTGCGCCGGAGGAGCGCCGCGACTTGCTTCAGGTGGAGTCGAGCGAGTCGCGTTTCACACTCTCCAGCGACGAGCGTGGGCCGCAGCCTGGCAGCGGAGAGGGGTGGGCCTCTCGTCACAACATTTGGGGACACATTCGTTCGCCACACGACAGCAAGCTTCAGCTGGTAGTCTGGTCTGGTAGGTGCGCGGCTGGGGGCATTTGCGTTGCTTGACGCCACGCTGCTAACGCGCGACCCAGGTGAGAAACCCTCTCTCGCCCCTCTCGCGCACTCTCCATCCCCTCCTTCTCAACTCCCCTCTCCTTCTGTTGCCTTGCCCCGCCCTCTCTCTCGCTCCCTACCCATTCCCTCTCACCCACCGCATCCTGCAGGGGCGGGCACGCTCCGGTCTCCCCCGCTCTCACCCCACCCTCCCTATCTCAGACGCAGAGCTACATAGCCACGGATTCTTAGCGACGCGCACGATGGGGGGCGGCGCGGCGGCGGCGGCGGCGGAGGCGACGCCCGCGGGCACTGTCAAGGGCGCGGCCCCGAACCAAAACACGGTGGCACGCGCGGGCGGCCCCGCATCCACCTCCTACAAAGTGATCGATGAGGCCGCGGTGGCGGTCCCGAGCAAGCTGCCGTTCGCGGACCGCGACGCGCAGCCGCGCCCCAGCGGGCCGGCGGTGGCGGAGGCGGCGCGGTAGGGCCCGCCAGACATTGCTGGTGCTCGCCACGTTGTTTAGTTGTAGGAGGCCGCGGCCATGTAACTCGAGAAACGAGTGTTCGTGTTCCAAATTGCGCTGGTTGACGCGGCGGGTCATATCTGGCAGCCCCTACGGCGCGGCGCCTGGACATCGACCTGGTGTTCGATGCCGACCTGCTCTACATCGCCGAGGAGCTCCTCATGTCCCCGGTGCCCGAGGCGGGGCCACCCCGGGTTGTGCCAGTCTCGTTTTGCACCAACCTGAAAGCTTTCCCTCCCTTCCTCCCTTCTCTTCCTTCTCCTCTGCTGCCTCCCGCTCCCCTTCCTCTTCCTCCTCCTCCTCCTCTGCTGCCTCCTCCCCCTCCTCCTCCTCCTCCTCCGCTTCCTCGTCTTCGTCCTCCTCCTCTTCCGCTTCCTTAATATCGTCCTCCTTGTACTGAGCGTGCATGACAGATATGGTCGGCTGACCCTGCTTGGAGGCGTGGGACACGCACGAGGACGAGCAGGGGCGCAAGTACTACTCGAGCAAAACAACGCAGAAGACGCAGTGGCAGCACCCCATGGAGGAGTACTACAAGGCAGGGGCTTACACTCGTCCACTTCTCACCACAACCTGAGCCCCTTCTGTCAGAAAATACACCCTAAATACCCCCTGATATCCCCTGACACCTCCTAAACACCCCCTACATAACGCCTAAATGCAGCCCCTATACCACAGAAAGCGCTTACGTTGAGCCGAAAAGGGGACGAGTGTAAGCCCCTGCTACACGGGTGTGGTGTTCATGAGGAAGGAGGGGGAGCAGCTGCTGGAGGAGAAGGCGTCGCGGTCGCCGCCCACGCCGGAGGAGACGCGCGAGATGGCCAGGTACTTGGACGTGGACTGCCGGGCGGAGGTGGAGGCACGGGCTTACACTCGTCCACTTTTCGGCTCAACGTAAGCGCTTTCTGTGGGATAGGGGTGCATGTAGGGGTTGTTTGGGGGGTGTTTAGGGGGTGTCAGGGGGTATTAGGGGGTGTTTGGGGTGTATTGTGTGTCAGAACCGGCTCACGTTGAGCTGAAATGTGGACGAGTGTAGGCCCCTGGGTGGAGGTGATGGAGATTGCCAAGGCGGCGGTGAACGCGCCGCTGCCGCCCGAGTGGGAGGAGTACGAGGACCACTCCGGCGAGGTAGGGCTTTTAGGGTTTAGGGTTTAGGGTATATAGGCGAGGTACCGCCGTACCATACATGCTCGTCTCAAATACCACCGGCCTAGAGGGGCTCGGACCGCGTTGTGGTATGATGCGGCAAGCAATATCTGGCGCTGTCGGTGTGGGGCACTACGGCGCGGTACTCTTCTACAACATCGTCACGAAGCGGACCTCGGTGGGGCAGTCCAGCTTGACCCTATCAAACCCACATTGAAAGGGGCTGGAACTAAGCGCTTGAAAGTGAAATATTACAAACCGCTTTCAAATTTTCCTTTCAAATTCAACTTGCGCCGGTACAACTCGGAGCACCACCCGCTGGACGCGTACTTCTTGGAGCTGGTGCGGCAGCGGCGGTCGGCGCGCGGCGCGGACCGCGCGGACGGCAGGGGCTTATACTCGCCCACTTCTCAGGTCAACCTAAGCCGTTTTGGTCACATCTCCCGCGTGTTCCCCTGTCCAATAGACTGGGGGATAATCATCCACCCAACGTATCCCACAAAACGTGCTTACGTTGAGCCGAAAAGTGGACGAGTGTAAGCCCCTGGCGGACGGCTCCCGCCCGCCCACCGCCGCGGCGCAACAGCAATTCGCGGTGGGTGACTTCTGGGCGCTGGACGAGGAGGCGGTGCCGTACCCCTGGATGGAGTTCGTGCACCCCAAGAACGGCCAGATGTATTTCTACAACTTCCGTGACAACATCGCGGCGTACTGCCACCCGGTAGTGCCCGCCAGAAATCGCTCATTTATTTATTTTTATATCAAAGCTAAGGAGATATAAAGAGCTATCGTGCCAGGTAGCTCTGTGCGGAATGCCCGAGCTAACGATCCCCTAGTCGGACTAGAGTAAGCACACCGTTAAACGCTCAGTCCACCCTTCAACACATTTGCCAACCCTGGTTTCTTGAGTACATGCCACCCGCCTGATGTTTGGAACACATCTTCTGCCGGGCCCTGCCACCCGATGAACCTGGTCCGCGCGAAGCTCAAGATCGCGGCGGTGGTGTACGTCCAGAAGATATTCCGCGGGTGGAAGATCCGCAAGGATTCGCAGAGCGCGGAGTCGCACGCGGCGGCGACCAAGATCCAGCGGTGAGGCGGTGCAGGTTGACCCCAGGTGGACCCAGCTTGACCGCGCCTGGTTTCAGCGCTTGATGCTGAAATATGATGGAACGCTTTAAAATTTTGCTTTCAATCTCAACTTGCGCCGCTACACAGCGGGTGTTCAAGGCGAAAAAGGGTAAGAGCAATTTCGAGGTGATGATGCAGGAGAAGATGGTGGCTGCGGCGGTAGGGCGGTGCAGGTTGACGGTTTGTTGACGGTTTCAAAACTAGTGCTGAAAGCGCCTATGGTTTCAGCGCTTGACGCTATAATTTTATCAAATGCTTTCAAACTTTGCTTTCAAATTCAACCTGCGCCGCTACACGGCGGTTCGGATCCAGCGGGCGTATCGGTCCAAGACGGCGCGGGGCGTGGCGGTCCGCAAGGAGAGAGAGGTGGGGCCCTAAGCCCTAATCCCTAATCCCTAAACTCTAAACCCCAGACCCTAAACCATAAACCCTACTGCCTAAACCCTATAAAGCCCTGACCCTAAGCCCTACAGCTTAAACCCTAAAGCACAATCTCGGCGCTGGGCGCCCGGCGCCGCCTCACTGTGCACCCTGCACATATTCACAGCAACCTGGGTCCTCTTCATGCCCGGCTTCATCTGCCTGTTTGCTCATAGTGCACCCCGCACACATCCACCTCTCTCTACCTCCGCTTCCTGACCAACGCATTCCATGGAATACCGGGCCTTGAATGGAGGCGGCGGCGACCGTGATCCAGCAGCAGTTCAAGTCGCGCGAGGCGATGCGGCGCGCGCAGATGCAGGAGAAGTTCGGGGTAGGGCGTGCCGGTATTGCAAACCCCGTCATCCGACGCATTTCGAATCCTCGTTTCTTGTGTTGAGTGACATTCCATGACGTGGCGAGCTATATCTGGCAGCCCCTGATTCGGGGCGAGTGCGCTGCCGCCCCGCGTGGTAGGGCGCTGCAGGTTGACCCCATCAAACCCACGTTGAAAGCGCCTGGAACTAAGCGCTTCAGACTAAGCTGTAATAAATTGCTTTCAAACGTTGTTTTCAAATTCAACTTGCGCCGCTACAGCGTGGACGCGGTGCTGACGCACGTGCAGGTGCTGCGCGACGCGGTGACGGAGCTGCTGGCGTCGCCGGCGCCGTTCGCCGCGGCGCTGGCCGCGCTGGACGCCTTCACGGCAGGGGTTTACACTCGTTCCCATTTCTACTCACCTTGAGCTTACTTTGCCCCTTTCTGCTCAACTTAAGCTCACTTTGTCCCCCATATAACCCAAATTAACCCGTGGATGTGGCCCAAAGGTGCTCAAGCTGAGCTCTAACGTGAGCGATGTGTCCCGAAGGTCCCCAACTTGAGCTGAGAAGTGGACGAGTGTAAGCCCCTGCTTCACGGTGCCGGCGGAGCAGCCCCCGGAGCGGCGGCTGGCGGCCGCGCAGGCGGCGGGCGGGGTAGGGGCCTGCCGGATGATGCTTTACACGGACACGATGTAAACCCTTGCTTGTTGGATTACATGGCCTGCTTGACATGGCGAGCAATATCTGGTAGACCCTAGGTGGGGGACGATGTGGTGGCGGCGGTGCACGGTGGGGAGCGGGGCGGGCAGGGAGCCGGGGCCGGGGCCGGGGCCGGGCGGGGGGGCCTCGGCAGCACCATGGTGTCGCGCAAGTCCATGTCCAAATCCATGTCCAAGTCCATGTCGCTGGACGGCGCGGCCGCCGCGCCGCCGGAGGCTGGCCAGGAGCCGCCGGAGGCTGGCCAAGAGCCGCCGCTGCCGCCGCCCGGACCCGCACTGTCGCCGCGCCCCAGCGGCTCCGCGCCGCCGCCGCCGGCGGGAGCACCACCGCCGCCGCCGCCGCCGGGAGCACCGCCGCCGCCGCCCGGGCACGAGGCGGAAGGGGACGTGCCGTCCACTCCTGTCGCGCCGCTTGCCTCGGACCTCGCTGTAGGGCCTTCCCAACATGCTTTCTCCACATGGCAAAGTTAGCCGTTTGTTCCTGAAACCGCTATGTGTTACTTCAGTTATCGCACTTAACATCTCAAAGATTACATAGACATATCTCACACATGGCATAAGCTGGTACATGATGAGCCAACAGTCAGGTTGAGCTGCAAAAAGTGAATGTCTGCAAGGCCCTGCAGAACGGGGACAAAGCCGGGAGAGCCGGAGCCCAGAAACCCTAAAAAGGGATTAAAGGGAAAACTGAAAAAGGCAGCAAAATCTGTTCTCACAGCTCAACAAGGGGTGGCAGCTGTGAAGTCGAGAGCAGATACCGGACCTCGGGCATCGGAGGCCTCCGTGGGAGCTCGGGAATCGGTGGACACCATGGCGTCGGGGGTTTCATCGTCTGACCTGGCGTCGCAGCCGTCACAGGCGGCGTCGCAGGCTGACGACCAATCGGTGGTGGGTCCTAGCAAACATTGCTCGCCACGTCGTAGAATGCCGTGTAACTCCAGACGTGACATTGCTCGCCACGTCATACGATGCCATTTAAGTCAAGAAACAACATTGCTCGCCGCGTCATGGGATGCCGTTCAACTCGAGACACGGGCAGATGTTGGCTTGTCCCTACCCTAAACCCTACACCCTAAACCCTAAACACGGGGCAGATGTTTGCTTGTCCCTACTCCGCGGCGGGGTCGGCGGCGCCGGCCAAAAAGAAGAAGAAGAAGGTAGAGCCACCAAGCAAATGTTGCCCGCCACGTCATCGACATGCATTTTGAAATCTCGTGTGATATCGCACCCTTTGACGTGCGTGAGCAATACCTGCCTGGCCCTTGACGAAGAAGGTGGTGAAAAATCAGAAGTAAAGAAATAAGCATAATCTGAAATCAGGAATGTGGTGTAGAGAACGGCCTGATTGAACGTAAAAGTTCGTGAAAAGTTTGCCTCACTTTCAGATGCATTTTGCTCTAGACAGTTTCTTGTGAATGTTATTTTTAGAAAACACCCTACGAGATGGTAGCTACCTGATAACATCGCTCGACTGTGGGCGATGTCCCACACGCCACACAGTGTTCAACCTCTATGATCGTTGCCGTCCTCACACCCCTGACCCTACATCACCGCTTTATCACCAACACGAACAGACCCTTCAACGTTATTTCCCAGCGCAACGCGTCGATAGATGCTTCCTTGATAGAATGGGACCTGACTATCCACACCAGCAACTCCACCGTTTCGTTCGCTCTTGAGCACAACACGACAATAAATACAGTCCCCTCTCGACTTTAATACATATCCTGTGAAGCAGTCAATAGAAGGGGCGACACGCAGCCTCAATCATCACCGTGCCTCTTGAATCTGGCGCAGAGCTCGTAATAGTTTTGATTTTTAGCCGTGGCTCCATCTCAGTACCTTCGTCCACCTAGACTAAATGTTTTGAAATGAACCCCTCCCCCCTGTCAATAGAAGGGGCGCGAGTGTTTGGTGCGCGCCGTGAGCACCTCCACCCCGCCGGCCGTCACCAGCAGCGTGTGTTCGTACTGCGCCGACCGACCGCCGTCCGCTGTCACCGCCGTCCACCCGTCCGGCCACTCTGGAGGGTCATTGTAAACATGCACTCGAACCGAGATCGGAGCATGACTCAAGACTCACCTTTACGGGCAATGTCTGAGCGGAGCGTGCGGGGCGAGTGCTCTGCTACAATGCGTGCCGTCATCGGAAGTGAATTGTGCTGTGCGCGCATGTACATTCGCTGTAATGCGTGTCAATGTGCTGCACCGCTGCGTTTAAAAGGAGTTGCCATGGTGTGCTACTGATGCCGTAAGATGGATGTACGGTGAATGGTCAACAGAGGCGCGGAGGAGAAGGAGGAGATTCAAAGTCGGTCCGAGCTCGTTCTGAAGAACCCCCCTTACCAGTGCTTAACCTTGTGAGTGCCCTCGTTGACCATGGGCTCGATGGTGAATGTCATGCCGGGCTTCATGACCCCGATGGCCAGGGGCGTACACTCGTCTACGTTTCGGCTCAACGTAAGCGCTTTCTGCGTGATAGGGGCTGCATGTAGAAGTGCTTTGGGGGTGTTTAGGAGGTCTCGGGGGCGATTAGGGGCATTTGGGGGTGTATTTTGTATGTGAAACGGCTCAGGGTGAGCTGAAAAGGGGGCGAGTGTAAGCCCCTGCCGATGGCCTTGTTGCGCGCGTAGTGCGGCACGGCGGGCGCGCAGTGGAACAGCTCCCCGATGCCGTGCCCGCAGAAATCCTTCACCGTCCCACAACTAGGGCCCGGCGGTAAATTCTCAAAACGTCCGGCGGGCGGCACCAAATTACAGCCACGACGAGGGTTAGCATCTGAAGGGGCCATATCAGAGTGTCGAGAAGAGCAATGTCACTGCGGAACACAGCAATGTCACTGCGGATCACTCATGCTAAAGGTCCAATCCATATCAAACTGAAAAAGTGGAAAACTGTGTGGTGAAGCACGGTTTGATTCATTTCTGCCAGGCCTTACCCAAAGCCCAGGCCGTCGGCGTGGCCCGAGATGACCTCGCCTAGATGTAGCGGCGAAAGTTGAATTTGAAAGCAAAGTTCCAATGCAACTGCTCATTTTCTAGTTTCAAGCGCTTAGATCCAGGCGCTTTCAACGTGGGTCTGATAGGGTCAACCTGCTCCGCCCTACCTAGATCGCGGAAGCGGGCCCCGGGCTTGCACTGCGCGATGGCCAGCTCCAAACCCTTGAGCGCGCACGCCATCAGCTTTTTGGCCTTGTCTGCGCGCTCCATATCCAACCCCCGCATCTTCGCCCCCACCTTCCCCACACCCAGGGCCGCACAACGCGTCGACGTTCCCCTTCACAGCTCGACCTCACTGTTTAGGGTTTAGGGTTTAGGGTTTAGAGTCAGGGTTTAGGGTTTAGGCCCTCGGCGTCCCCCTTCGGAGCCTCAACCTCACCGTCTGCTCAAGTGTGCATTATGCGGCGAGCGTGTACACTATGCAGGTGCACTGTGAACAAACACTCATGGAATGCGTGGCATGGCCGGGGAGGAGGAGGCGGCAAGTGTGTCCGCCGTATACTAGTACGGCTTGGTTGATCGCTGGTCAACCTAGTCTGCGTGTGCATACACGCACACACTCTGGCACACACGATAACGCACGATGAGGGGAGGAGCGGCCCGGCCCTGCCCCCGACCCCGCTCACGAAGTATGTCTCGTTCAAGTCCCCGTGGTACCCGTTCAGAAACACCGTGATGTCCAGGTTCACAATGTCGCCCTCCACCAGCTAGGGCTCGGCATACATAGCTGAAACCATCACAGAACGGCATGAAACTCAATAAAGAGGGGTCCAAAACGTATGACAAAGTGCGTGAAACCACCTAGACAATTAGCAACAAGTAGTATGAAGTCGTCCAAATGGAGCGTTCTGATTGGTCGAGCGGGACGACTTAGCACTAAGTCTCACTAAGTGTCTAAGCGGTTTTACGCACTTTGTCATATTGCATGACATTCTGAGCAATTTGTGGCAGGCCCTACTTGCAGCGGGCGGGCGTCGGGGATGCCGTGGCAGACCACCTCGTTGACGGAGGTGCAGAGTGACTTGGGGAAGCCCATGCAGTAGGGCCTGGCGGATTATGCTCGCCACGTCACAGGCTGCAGTTTAAATCGAGAACGAGGGTCTAAATATGGATGATGACGTGGCGAGCACAATCCGCCAGGCCCTGCCATGTAGTTGCGCGGGGAGGGGTAGGCGCCGTTCATGATGGTCATGACGTGGCAGATGCGGTCCAGGTAGTCGGTGGTGACGCCCGGGGCGATGGCGCCCGCCACGCAGTCCATCACCGCGCGCCCCAGGCTGTAGCGGCGCAAGTCGAAATTGAAAGCAAATTTTGAAAGCGGTACATCATATTTCCGTTTCAAGCGCTTCGATCCAGGCGGTTTCAACGTGGATTTCACAGGGTCAAACTGCACCGCCTTACCAGGCTACACGCCGCGCGCATCTTCGACACCTGCTCCTCTGTCTTCACCTCCATCCAGGGCCTGCCCACTCCATGTAGGGTTTAGGGTTTAGGGGTTTAGGGTTTTACCCTAAACCCTAAACCCCAACCGGGGCCTGCCCACTCCATATGAATGTTGTCTGTATTGCAAGTCTACCGGTCAGACACAGAGTAGTAACGGAAACGCACGATCTCTTTTCCAGCTCGACCTGGCGGTTTGCTGATAGAGCACCAGCGCACCCGTACACACTCGCAGTATCCTGCTCCCTCACTCGGCCACTCGTTCCCTTACTGCTCGATCATGGTGTCCCGGTGCACCCGTACACACACGCCGCATCCTCCTCCCTAATTTAAACCCAGTCTCCCATTTCGGACACGGAGGGTCTGATGGCCCTCATACGATTGGGCGAGAGGATACCGATACGCTCTCGACCAATCATATGAGGGCCTTCAGACCCTACTTTTCCAAAGCGGAGACAGGGTTTAAGCTGAAAAGGGAACTATTAGGCGGCCGTGCCTCGAGGCGCTGCTGCAGCGGGCTGCCGAACTCCGCGTCCGGCCAGCCGGTGCGGGCGTAGTCCGGCAGCGGCATCAGCCACCCCAGTGCAGGGGCTTACACTCCTCCACTTCTCAGCTCAACCTGAGCCGTTTCTGATACAAAATATACCGTAAAAACTCCCTAATGACAACCCACACATCTTAATCAACCCCAAATCAACTCCTAGATGCACCCCCTGTCACACAGAAGGCGCTTAAGTTGAGATGAAGAGTGGACGAGTGTAAGCCCCTGCCCCAGTGCGGGCACGCGGCGCTTGGGCGACACCAGCGCCGGGCGCAGCTCACCCGTCCACTTCCACTCCGGCATGTCCGCCACGCGCCGGTGCTGCCGCCCGCCGCTCTGCTGCAGGCAGGGGCTTACACTCGTTCACGTTAAAGCTCAACTTGAGCAACTCCCGGACACATTCATGAGTTAAGTTGGGTTATACGGTGGACGGTAGGGCTCAAGCTGAGCTGAAATGGGAACGAGTGTACTCCCCTGCCTGCAGGTGGTACGCGGGCGTGTTGTTGGTGCCCTCGCCTGGAAACGCTTCCCACGCCTCGGGCCTCACCGATAGCGCTCCCCACGTCATAGGATGCCATTTTACCAAAAACGAGGGTTCATCATGCGAGTCGATGAATTGGGGAGCAATATCTGGTAGGCCCTACCCATGCCGCCATCGCAGACTCGTCGGCGACTTTGGGAGCGGCCCACTTGCTAGTGCGCGCTCCGATGTCCGCCGCGGCGTGCCGCTCTTTGACCGCCGCGGCGCTGTCCGCGGCGCCGTTGTCGCCGCCGCCGCCGCCGCCCTTGTCTTCGCCGTTCTCCTCCAAGTCGTCGCCGCTGCCCCAGCTCTCGCTGCTGGCATTGCTCCGCGTGTCCGACGTGTCTTCCTCACTCTCAGACTCGCCCGACCCACTCTCATTCTCGCTCCCACCCCCCTCCTCCTCCTCGCCCCCGCCCCCGCCACCGCCCTCGCCACCCTCCCCGTCTGCATCACTGCCGCCCGCCACGGTATCGTCGACATGCCCCGTGAGGTGCACGCTGTACCTCAAGGGGGTCGCGGCGGCGGCGCCGGCGGTGGCGTTTTTCTTGCTCTTCTTGGAGGGAGGAGCAGCGGCGGTGGTGGCGGCGGCGGCGGATGGGATAACGCTTACAGAGATGCGCACGTCGTCGGTGAACAGGACGTCCATCTTCACGTTCTCCACGCGGCCGGGGATAAAGCTCGCTAGGATGTACGGAGGACCTGCGACGTTCGTTGGGATGGGGCGGTTTCATCGCACGCATCAGGATGTCGCTGCGCGTGGGCGGCAGTTCCTCTTCTACTCAACAACGGTACTCCTCATATCGGAAAGTCCATGAGCCACCGGCAGCAGCGGCAGCGGCAGCGGCGGCGGCGGCGGCGGCGGCGGGAGCGCTCACAGATACAAAAAAAGTTCGCTCACCTCTCTCGACGCGGCATTTGACGAGCACACGGCCGCCGTCCGCGGCCTCGCCGTCCACGAGGAGTGTGGCCTTCTTGATGCGCACCCCCGGGCACTCGCCGTCCGGCCGGTAGTACACAGGCTCCTTGGGGGGCACTTCGATGCCGAAGAACGCCATGCTTCGACACAGCCACTGCGCGATTGCGTTGTGAAGTGCTGCGATGTTCGCCGTGCCCATTTTTGCTGATGTACGCCACGCGCTGGCATCTTGCTGGCGTTTTTTTTGCCGTTTTGTTTCCCCCCTTTCTGCGTGCAGCCTCCGCCGCCGCCGCTACCATGGAACCTTTAGGTTCCCGGGCCTCCCCGCTGACCTGGAGGCCCACACGAGACGACCGACGGAGCGGAGTATTATCAGCTCAAGGTGAGTCAACTGGACAGCGCTTACTCTGTCGTCGACTTGGAAGCGGAGCGCGTGGTGGCGGCGCGCGGGGTGCGGTGGGCGGGAGGATGGCCGGCAGGGCCTGCCCGCGCCAGCTGTGGTGCCGTCGCGCGCGTCGGCTCGTGCCTGAACAACGCATAGTGTCCCAACGGTACTCGCATATCTATCTCTATCTCTAAACTATCATTATTATCTCACAACGCTCATCAAGTGAGTCGCCACGGGACGAGTGTTTACCTACCGCCCAAAGCCTCCGCTCCGCCTGGATGGTCGTCGCCGTGGCAAACAAGGGAGGCTCGTCGAGCCCAGACTGGCTCGTTAATTTATGCGCATATAGTGGGTATCGTCATTCGTGCGCGTCCCGGCTCGTCTCCGGCTCCTCAGACCTCGGTCCCAGCAGCCTGCCGCGCCCGCCGCGCCTCGGCGCACTCTCCGCGGTGCCGCGACACCCAGTCCGCGCGCTGGCATACCTCATCACAGTACCTCGCGCGGCAGCCGCGGGCAGGGCACTCGCTGCAGCGCTTGAGGTGCTTCTGCTCGCCCGCCGTCTTCGCGGCGCGGCCGGGGGACGTCATGCCGCACGTGTTGCAGCACCGCTTGCAGAGCACCGCCAGCGTATCCGCAGAGCCGGTGTCGTTGTCGTCGCAGGGACGCGCGAGGTCGAGCGCGGTGGACCCCGCGGCGTGCCCGTCCGTCGCCCGGGAGCTTGTCTTGGTGCCGTCGGCGCCGCGCTTGAGGAGCAGCTTGGCGACGCTGGGGTTGTTGCCCATCGCGGCGTACATGAGCGGCGTGAAGCCGACCATCACGCTGCGGCGGGGGCGGGGCAGCGTGGCGAAGTCGATCTTTGCACCGGCGTCCAAGAGGGCGGCAGTCACCTTGTCGAGGCCGAGGTGGCAGGCGTTGCAGAGCGGGGTCGTGCCGTTGTTGTCGTGGACGGGGTCGAAGGCTGCGAGGGCGGGCATGCTATGGACGATCAGCCCGTGAGGAGGTGGGGACAAATAGCACGGGGCGTTGACAAGGCAGCGAATTCAGATAAAACGCGTTGAGTTGAGACAGATTAAGTAAGGATAGTCGCGTCAGGCACAGGATATTTTGGCGCGAAAGTTATTTCAAAAGGGTTGGATGCGCGGGGGACGAAGCGGGGTAACGTACCCGCGCCGAGCCGCAGCAGCGCCCGCACGGTGATGAGCTGCTGCGCGGGGCCGCGGGGAGGCGCGAGCGCGTCGAATGGCATCACCTCGAGGACGAGGGAGCGCGGGGTGCAGCCCTGGACCCTCAAGTTCAAATCGGCACCGCGGTCAGCCAGGAGTCTGAGAATACCGAAGTGGCACCACTGCGCCGCCCCGTGCAGAGCCGTGATGCCGTGCGCGTCGGCGTAGTCCACGGAGGTGTTGGGCGCGCGCTCCAGTATCATGCGCACGATCTCTCTGTGCCCGTATATGGCCGCCGCCATGAGCGGCGTGCTCTTGATGGTGTCAGGGGTGCGGAAGCGTGGCCCGCTCAGGTTGAGTTGCGTGCCGCCCGCGGGCAGCAGCCTGCTCACCGCCGCGGCGTCGCCGGCCACGCACGCCTGGTACATCTCACGAGCAGGGATGCTCGGCATGATCCTTCGCGGAGAACACAACGCTTTTGACGGGCTGGGCGGCAGTGGAGTGCGCGCGGTGGAGTGAGGAAGTGCGCAGGGGTAGGTTATCCTTCACCGCACTCCTCAAATCCTGGTTCGCTGGGCACCCCTGCTCACTCGCTATGCTGCCTGGCTGTAGCGCGCCGCGTACGGAAATTAAAAGCAAATCTTGAAAGCAGTTTATCACATTTTTGTTTCAAGCGCTGAAACCAGACGCGTTTCAACACGGGCAGACGGGTGCAAGAGGGGGCCACGGAGGTCTGACTCATCGATAATGTCAAACTCGGCACCCCCCTCCAACCTGCCCAACCTTGCTTGGGGCGCGAAGGCGGCGCCACTCCGCGCCGCGCAGAGGTGCGGACCCGCACGTGCAAGTATCACGCGCGAGTCTGGCGTGAAGCGAGTGAGGTGGGGCGGGATGTCGGGTGGGAGGAAGAGCCCGAGCAAGCCGCCGGTGTACAGCGACCGCTTCGTGCCGTCGCGGTCGGCATCCGCGGGCCTCAGGGGGTTCAACCTGCTGGACTCCGACCCCCCTACGACCAGCTGTACCTCGCACCCGTCCAGCGAACGCGAGGACACGTCCGCAGCGTACTCGACCCTGCTGCGCACCGAGCTGCTGGGCGACGCAGCGGCGCCCGTAGGGGTCTCGCCCATGAAGACCAGCCCGAGGAGGGAAGTGGAGTACTCGCGACAGTACTCTCACTCCAGTCCGAGCCGAAATTTATTCCGCTTCAAGAGCGACGGCGTGGCGAGCCTGGGCACGTTAGAGTTGTCTTATTGCGTTGTGCAGCTTCGTTGTTCGCACTGCCCTGTGCCCATTTTGGCTGATGTACGCCACGCGCTGGCATCTTGCTGGCGTTTTTTTGCCGTTTTGCTGCCGTCCGAGCGCTCGAAGATACCATCATGTCCGCCGCCTTGCGCTCCTCCTGCGGGGCGGCGGCGGCAGCAGCGGCGGCGGCGGCTGCGGCGGCGGCAGAGGAGGCGGCGGTCGGCTGCGGCGGCGGCGGCGGCGGCAGCGGCGAACTCGTCCGGGTCTGACGCACCCTGAGCGGGGTTGGAGTTGGGGGCGGGGGTGGGGGCGGGGGCAGGGGTGACGGGGGCAGGGCCAGGGTTGGCGGGGGCACTGGCTTTGTCTCGACGTGCGTGTCCCCCGTCACCCGCGTCGTCATCGCTGTCTGGCATCGAGAACGCACCCTGCTTCTCCTCCTCCGCCTCCTCCTCCTGCTCCTCCTCCTCCTCCTCCTCCGCCGCCTCCTCCTCCTCCTCCCTCTCCTCCTCCTCCTCCGCCTCCTCCTCCTCCTCCTCAACCTCCTCCTCCTCCGCCTCCTCCACCTCCTCCTCCCCGTCCTCCTCCTCCTCATCCGCCTCCCTATCCTCTTCATCATCATCGTCGCTGTTGTCTGGCATCGCGAACGCAGAGGCTGATGAAGTGACACGTCGTGTCTTGTAGGGCATTCCCGCCTCTATCTTGGTGTCTTCCTCCGTTGAGCTGTCCTCCTGTGTGTCTTCGTACTTCGTGTCTTCCTCCTTTGCACTTTCGTATTCGTTATCATCGCCGCCGTTGCCAGTCACATCCGTCGCCGGCGACGCCGCCGGGACCGCCTGTTTTACGTGCGCCGCCGCCGCCATCGGCACCGCCAGCTGTACGCTCGACATCACACCGGCCGCAGCCTCCGCCCTGCTGCCGGTGTGAAGCGGAGCGCGTGATAGCGGCGCGCGGCGCGAGGCGCGCGGTGCCGCCGGTACGGTGGGCGGGAGGATGGCCGGCAGGGCCTTCCTGCGCCAGCTGTGGTGCCATTACGCGCGTCGGCCTGTACCTGAACAAAGCATCGTGTCCCAACGGTACTCGCAAATCATCTCCAGACTGTCATTAATGTCTCACAACGCTCATCAAGTGAGTCACCACGGGACGAGTGTTCAAATACCGCCTTCCTACGGGGGGTGGGCCGCGTACTTGTAGTACTAGCGAAGGCTATCTCTAAACTAAACTACGGTTTGCCGTGATGTGTGACTGCCTGCGCTCAGCGGACAGTCCGACCGTGTAAGCCCCCCTCCCAACTATTACAGCGCGTGCTACCGGATGTGCGTACGCCCCATCCACACCGAGCTCTCGTGCACGCTCCGCTGGCTCCTGGGGCCCGGGAAGACGTTCCAGAATTGCAGCGTCTCGTCTCCAGCGCCCGTCACGATGGTCCGGCCGTCGGGCGAGATGGCCAAGTACCAGGGGCTTACACTCGTTCACTTCTCAGCTCAACTTGAGCGCAGTTTATGGGACAGGGGGTGCGCATAAGGGCTGTGTAGCCCGTGTTGAGGTGGTGTTAGTTGGTGTTTAGGGGGTGTAGGGTGTGTTTGTGTGTTAGACACGGCTCAAGTTGAGCTGGAAGTAAACGTGGAGTGTAAGCCCCTGCCAGGTACAGCACCCGCTGCGTGTGTCCCGTCAGCGTGGCCAGCTTGGACATGGTGGGGTACCGCCACACGATGATCTGGTTCGGGCTGTAACGGCTGTACCCGTGCGTCGACACCAGCTCGTTCACATTTTTGCTCCACACCAGGTTGCACACCTGGCTCCCGGTGTCCACGCACCTCAGCGCCGTGTTGGTGTTGGTGATGGTGTTCCAAAAGCGGATACAGCGGTCCGCCATGCCGCCGCCGCTGGCCAGCAAGCATGGGCGCACAATCGTCCACTTTTCAGCTCAATCTGAGCCGTTTCAGAAACAAAAGTTCACCCTTCACACCCCCTAATACCCCCTCACACCCCCTAAATGCCCCCTACACAACCCCTAAACGCAACCCCTACCCCACAGAAAGCGCGTACGTTGAGCTGAAAAGTGAACGATTGTAAGCCCCTGCCAACAAGCCGCGCTGGTGCGGGCTCCAGGCGATGGCCTTCACCGCCGCGGAGTGCTCGCTGTACCGCAGTATCGGGTGCGTGGAGTTGGCGCTCCAGATGCACAGCAGTCTATCATTCCCCCCGCCGCAGCGGCGCAAGTTGAAATTGACAGCAACGTTTGGCAGCGTTTAATCATATTGTAGCTTCAAGCGCTGAAACCATAGGCACTTTCAAACACGGGTTCCGATAGGGTCAACCTGCACCGCCCAACCCCGGACGCCAGCTGGCGGTCATCGTAGGACCACTTGAGGCCGTTAACCTCCGACTGGTGCCCCACCAATTTGCTCACGTAGTCGTCCGGCGACCGCACGTCCCGTTGGAGAATGGTTCGGTCCCAGCTGCCGCTGGACAGGATGCTGCTACTCCACGCCAGGGTGCCCACCGACCGCCAGCACACCATGCGCCGACCAGTCCACCAGATTCAGGTTAAAGTCGTCCTGCAGCGCCGGCGCGCCCAGCGCCTTTAACGGCCAGGGCGCGATTTTGCGCGGCGAACGTCTTAGGATGGCGAGGGGGTTGCCGAGCGGGCCGTCGCCGCCCACTGGGGAGAGGGAGTAGGGCGACTCCGGGGGTGTGCCCAGGCCCGCCACGCCGTCGCTCTTGAAGCGGAATAAATTGCGGCTCGGACTGGAGTGAGAGTACTGTCGCGCCACTTCCCCCCTCGGGCTGGTCTTCATGGGCGAGACCCCTACGGGCGCCGCTGCGTCGCCCAGCAGCTCGGTGCGCAGCAGGGTTGAGTACGTCGCGGACGTGTTCTCGCGTTCGCTGGACGGGTGCGAGGTACAACTTGCCGTAGGGGGTCGGAGTCCAGCAGGCTGAACCCCCTGAGGCCCGCGGACGCCGACCGCGACGGCACGAAGCGGTCGCTGTACACCGGCGGCTTGCTCGGGCTCTTCCTCCCACCCGACATCCCGCCCCACCTCCCTTGCTTCACGCCAGACTCGCGCGTGATACTTGCACGTGCGGGTCCGCACCTCTGCGCGGCGCGGAGTGGCGCCGCCTTCGCGCCTCAAGTAAGGTTGGACAGGTTGGATGGGGGGCGAAGGGGTGCCGAGTTTGACATTATCGATGAGTCAGACCTCCATGGCCCCCTCTTGCACCCGTGTTGAAACGCGTCTGGTTTCAGCGCTTGAAACTAAACTGTTATAAACTGCTTTCAAGATTTGCTTTCAAGATTTAAGCACGCGCGGCGATATTTATACAGCCAGACAGCATGGCGAGTGCGCAGGATTAAGGATGGCAGGGGTGCCCAGCAAACCAAGGATTTGAGGAGTGCGGTGAAGGATAACCTACCCCTGCGCCGTTCTCACTTCACCGCGCGCACTCCACTGCCGCCCAGCCCGTCAAAGCCGCTGCGTCCCCCACGATCGTCGAAGGATCATGCCGAGCATCCCCGCTCGTGGGATGTACCAGGCGTGCGTGGCCGGCGACGCCGCGGCGGTGAGCAGGCTGCGGCCCGCGGGCGGCACGCAACTCAACCTGAGTGGGCCACGCTTCCGTACCCCTGACACCATCAAGAGTGCGCCGCTCATGGTGGCGGCCATATACGGGGCACACAGAGATCGTGCGCATGATACTGGAGCGCGCGCCCAACACCTCCGTGGACTACGCCGACGCGCGAGGCTTCACGGCTCTGCACGGGGCGGCGCAGTGGTGCCACTTCGGTATTCTCAGGCTCCTGGCTGACTGCGGCGCCGACTTGAACCTCGCGGTCCAGGGCTGCACCCCGCTCTGCCTCGTCCTCGAGGTGATGCCATTCGACGCGCTCGCGCCTCCCCGCGGCCCCGCGCAGCAGCTCATCACCGTGCGGGCGCTGCTGCGGCTCGGCGCGGGTACGTTACCCCGCTTCGTCCCCCGCGCATCCAACCCTTTTGAAATAATTTTCGCGCCAACATATCCTGTGCCTGACGCGACCTTCCTTACTTAATCTGCCAACTCAATGCGTTGTATTAGAACTCGCTGCCTTGTCAACGCCCCGTGCTATTTGTCCCCACCTCCTCACGGGCTGATCGTCCATAGCATGCCCGCCCTCGCAGCCCCCGACCCCGTCGACAACAACGGCACGACCCCGCTCTGCACGGCCTGCCACCTCGGCCTCGACAAGGTGACTGCCGCCCTCTGTGACGGCGGTGCAAAGATCGACTATGTACACACTCGTCCCGTGGCGACTCACTTGATGAGCGTTGTGAGATAATCATGGTAGTCTAGAGATAGTTTGCGTGTACCGTTTGATAAGATG